>Ga0163153_10000908_pt1 | contig 48921 bp, 37 predicted proteins | sample OliLakLV19MP6IB1_FD_148629 | JGI IMG/M metagenome (GOLD analysis project Ga0163153, IMG submission 148629) | Freshwater microbial mat bacterial communities from Lake Vanda, McMurdo Dry Valleys, Antarctica - Oligotrophic Lake LV.19.MP6.IB-1 | ecosystem: Environmental > Aquatic > Freshwater >... | reverse complement strand
GAGGTTGGGATGCCGCGTATGCGCAAGCCGGCTTGCACCCGGGCGCCGAGGATGCGGATGAAGACCGTGGCGGCGCCCCCCGAGCCGAGACCAACGACCATGTCGTCGCGGACGAAGTCGAGCGCGCGCTCGGCGATGCGATCGAGAGGGGATGCCTCGGGCGGTGCACTGTTCATCGCCTGCACCCTAATCAAGTCGCCGACGGTTGGCGAACGTGACGCCGCACGCGGGGGGTTGCCCTGCACGGCAGGCAAACGGCTAGAATCGAAACGATGGCGAAATTGCGCGAGACGACGAGCCCCCCTGCCGATGACGACGGCAACGTAGCCCAGCGGCAGCGGCGCGAGCTCCTCTTGGTCGCGTTCACCGCCGTGGTCTTCCTCGGCTTTCTCGCCGTGCAACTCTGGGCTCCCGGCGTCACCGGTAGCTCGTCGCTCACGGGCAACGTCACCTTCTTCCTGCTCACCAATCTCAATGTCATTCTCCTCGTTCTGCTGGCGTTCCTGGTCGGCCGCAACCTGATCCGTCTGACCGTCGATCGCCGGCGTGGACTGTTCGGGTCGCGTCTGCGAACCCGCCTGGTGTTCCTCTTCGTGGGTATGTCGGTGGCGCCGAGCATCGTGCTTTTCGTCGTGGCTCGCGGCTTCCTCAACGAAGCGATCGACACTTGGTTCGAAACGCGGGTCCGCACCGTGCTCGCCGGATCGGTGGAAGTAGCGGACGGTTACTACCAGTTCGCCGCCGACAACGCGGTGCATTTCGCCGAGACCGTGGCTGCTCGCATTGCTGGCGCGGGCGGCCTCGACGCGGCCGGGCGCGGGCAATTGCCGGTCACGGTCGAGCAGGCCCGGCGCGAGATGAATCTCGCGGGCATCCTGGTGTTTGCTGCAGGTGGTGACTCGCTCTACCGAGCCTCGGATGGCTCACGCTCGCCGCCGCTCGTGCCGCGCGTTCGCGCGCAAATCCTCGCTGGCGATTCGGTGGCCCTGACGGTGCCCACCGGCAAAGTCGACGTGATCCGCGCCGGCGCGCCGATCCGCGGCGCCAGCGGCGTTCCGGTCGGCGGCGTCGTCGTCGACTATGTGGTGCCGCGCGATCTCGCGCGCACCGCCCGGGAGATGTCGCGTGCCTACGAGGAGTATATGCAAGTCAGCCGCCTCAAACAGCCGCTGAAGAACCAGTACGTGCTCACGCTCGCCCTTGTCGCCATGGTCGTGGTCTTCTCGGCGACTTGGGTCGGCATGCGGCAGGCGCGCAACATCACCGTGCCGCTATCGCGCCTGGCCGAGGGAACGCGCGAGGTCGCGCAGGGCAATTGGCAGTACCGCATCCCGCCGGCCAGCGACCAGGAGACCGCGGTGCTGGTCGACTCGTTCAATCGCATGACCTCCGACCTGCAGGCGATCAACGAAGAACTGGAGGAGCGCCGCAAGTACGTCGAGAACATTCTCGCCAACGTCACCGCCGGCGTCATCTCACTCGATCACGCCGGCATGGTGACCACCGTGAACCATGCGGCCGAGAGCATGCTCGGCCTGCGTTCGGATGCGGTGCGCGGCGCACATTGGTCCGAGATCCTCGCCACAGCGGCGCTCGCCGATGTTGCGGAGCTCGTCCGCGACATTCTCCAGCGACCAGAGCGATTGGTGTCGCGCCAGATCAACCTCGCGGCGGGGGATCAGGTGTTGACGGCATTGGTCTCGGCGACGTCGCTCGTGGACGACGCGGGCTCGCCGCGCGGCCTGATGCTGTTCTTCGAGAACGTCACGGACCTCTTGCGGGTGCAGCGCATGGAGGCATGGCGCGAGGTGGCGCGTCGGCTCGCGCACGAGATCAAGAACCCGCTGACGCCGATCCAGCTTTCGGCGCAGCGTTTGCGCAAGCGCTACCTCGATCGCCTCGACGAATCCGAGCGCAAGGTTCTCGACGAGTGCACGGCGACGATCGTCGCGCAGGTCGATGCGCTCAAGCACCTGGTCACCGAGTTCTCCTCGTTCGCGCGGCTGCCATCGGCGGAGTTGCGACCGGGAAACGTCAACGAGGTGGTCGACGAGGCGCTGGCTCTATACCGCGGCGGCCATCCCGAGATCGCCTTTCAATTCAAGTCGGACGCCGGCATCCCGCCGGTACCAATCGATCACGAGGCCCTCAAGCGTGCGTTGATCAACATGCTCGACAACGCCGTTGCCGCGTGCGAGGCTTGCCCCGACCGGCCAGGAGAGATCGAGATCGCCACCCGCTATGGAGCCGAGCTCGAGGTCGTATATCTGGAGATTGCTGACAACGGCTGTGGCATGAGTTCCGAGGTCAAACATCGGGTATTCGAGCCGTATTTTTCGACGAAACGTGACGGCACGGGTCTCGGGATGGCGATCGTCTCGGCGATCGTCGCGGACCACCAGGCCTACATTCGCGTGTACGACAACGTACCGCGCGGTACGCGGTTCACGATCAGTTTGCCGGTGCGGGGGCGGGCGCTCACCGCTCCCGCGAGAACGTGAGGAGGCGATGGCGACGATACTCGTAGTCGACGACGAGCGGGAGATCCGTACTTCGGTGCGCGGAATTCTCGAAGAGGAAGGTTTCACCGTGCTCGAAGCGGAGGACGGGGCGCAGGCGCTGGAGATCATCAGCGGCAACACTCCGGAACTCGTCTTGCTCGACATCTGGATGCCGAACATCGACGGGCTCGAACTCCTCGGCCGGCTGCAGGGCCGGATGCATCCGCCCGAAGTCATCGTGGTATCGGGGCATGGCAACATCGAAACCGCCGTCAAGGCTACGAAGCTCGGCGCGTTCGACTTCATCGAGAAGCCGTTCTCGCTCGACGGTCTGATCGAGGTGGTCAACCGCGCCCTGCGCCACTTCGAGTCGAAGAGCGGGGCGCGGGTCGGCCGCGTCGCGGACGCGGGTGCGCCGAGTCGTCCCAACGGCAATGGCGCCGACGGCAGTGGTCGCGTGCGGCCGCGGCGGGTGCCGCAGCGGACCATCGCCAAGGGCGTCGTCGCGAGCGGAACCGGGTTGCACACGGGGGTCAAGACCGGATTGGTGCTCCAGCCCTTGCCTCCGGGTAGCGGGATTCGCTTCACCAGTCTGTCGTCCGACGTAGCGGTGCCGGCACACATCGACTGGGTCGACTCCACCGGCTACGCGACCGCCCTGCATCGCAAGGGAGTCACGGTGCAGACGGTCGAGCACCTGTTGGCAACGCTGCATGCGTACGGCATCACCAACCTCTTGGTGAAGTTCCAGGGCGAGATCCCGATCATGGATGGTTCGGCGGCCGAGTTCTGCCAGCTGATCGAGAACGTCGGGGTCGAAGAACAAGATGAACTGATCGACGTCATCGTCGTCGAGGAACGCATCGCGGTCGAGCACGACAACGGCGAGTCGATCTCGATCGAGCCGTGGAACGGCTTTTCAATCAGCTACATGCTGCGCTACCCGCACCCCGTGGGCGAGCAGCAATTCACGTTCGAGTACACCGGCCCCGCGTCGTTTCGCGAGCAGATCGCTCCGGCGCGGACGTTCGGGTTTCTCCGCGATATGAAGCAACTCGCGGCGATGGGACTCGCCAGCGGCGGACGTCTGGACAATTGCATTCTCATCGACGACGAGAAGGTCGTGAACACCACGTTGCGCTTCCCCGACGAGTTCGCGCGCCACAAGGTGCTCGACGTCATGGGCGATATCTATTTGCTGGGACGTCCGCTGCGCGGAAGGATCATCGCCGATCGCACCGGCCACTCGGACAACATCGCGCTGGTGCGCAAGATCAGGGATGCCTGCGAGGGCAATCGCCTCCAGGCGACGGCGGTCAGCTCCTGACGAGTAGGGTCTGCAACTGCGGTCGCTGGCGTTCGATCTGGCGTTGGACGGTGGAGGCGGAATTCGCGCTCGGATAGCCACCTACCGAAACGCGGTACAGCGCACGACCGTTCCGAACGACGCGAAACACCTGCGCCGGGAAGCCGTCGGCGCGCATCTCTGCGCGCAGGCGATTGGCCTGCGATGCGGTACGGAATGTCGCGACCCGGACATAGTGCCGACCGCCTGCGGCAGGGGAGGCCTCTTCCGTGTCGCCGGCAGCCGGCCGGTCGGCGTCGGACGCGGCCGCGACCAACTGCCGCTGCGAGCGCGGGATGGGGTTGGGGACGCCCTCGAAGCCGAATTCGACGAGCCGGCGCAGATCGCCCCAGAGATCGTCGGAGCCGAGGATCGCGACGATGACCTCGCGCCCCTGATGTGTCGCCGCACCGACGAAGCACTTTTTCGCTGCGCGGGTCCACCCGGTCTTGCCGATGACCCGATAGCGGTAGTCCTTCAAGAGGCGGTTCTTCGTTTGCAGCGATATCGACCTACGGGCGCTATCTTTCGTGCGGATCGTCTTGGCGGTCGTTTCGAGGACGTCGCGGAAGCGCGGGTCGTTGAGCGCGTAATCGAAAATCGTCGCGAGATCTCGTGCGCTCGAGACATGGCCATCGGCCGGGAGACCGTTCGGATTGATGAAGTGGGAATGCCGTGCGCCGAGCGTGTACGCGTGCACGTTCATGCGGGCGGCGAAGGCAGGGACCGACCCGGATAGCCCCTCGGCGATGACGACGCTCGCGTCGTTGGCCGAGTTGAGCAAGATCGCATAGACGAGGTCTTCGAGGCTGAGAGTCCAGTTCGATCGCAGGCGGATGTTCGATGGTGGCTCGGCGGCGGCACGCGGACTGACGCGCAGAATTCGGTCGAGTTCGCCGCTTTGCAGGGCGAGCGACGCGGTCACGACCTTTGTGGTGCTGGCCGGGGGCAGTGCGACGTCGGGGTTGTGCTGCCAGAGAACCTTGCCGGTATTGCGGTCGACGAGAATTCCCGAGCGGGCGGTGACGAGCTTGGGCTGTGCCGCCGGAGCGGTGCAAGGTTCTAGGGTCGCGACGAGCAGAGCCACGCCCAAAAGAGTCAGAATCCGTTGTCGATTCAATGCCATCATCCCCACCACAACTCCACTAACGTGCGGAGTCTCTTGAATTATCGCCGGGTTGTCAATCGCGAAGATGGCCTGGGGCGGACGAACCCGGAGTTGGTTTGAGGAAGGCAAGCTCGGAGAGCTAAAACCGAGGAGTCTTTTGCCGGTTGAGCGGACAACCGTTTCGACCCGAGGCGTCGCGTTCGTACTCGAGGATCTCTTGATCGGGATAGCGGACCGACGCGACGCGGTTCGCGTCGTCGTAGATGTAGTGGAAGCTCCCCCAACCGGTAACGCCAGCAACGGTGATCGCCTGGGCCCCCGCGTCCGCGAGGGCGACGGGAGCTAGGCCGGTTTGGGCGAGCCGTGACAGGCGGCGGGGTGCGGGGCCGGAGTACGGACTCGATCAGATTGCCCAGCAGGTCATGCTCGTACTACAGGAAAAAATCGCCCCGCTGTAGTCGGCGCCCGCGTCGTATTCACGCACGACCCGGCCGAGCCTGTCGTAGCAGATCTGCAGGTGCTGGCCCCCCTGCGGATCATCTTGGTAGCGCAAATTGCCGGCGAGATCATAGCCGTATCGCCAGACCCCGGAATGCGGCTCGGCCACGGAGACGCGTCGACCCAGGGTGTCGTACGTATACGCGACGCGTGTCGCGTAGTTCCATCCGCTCTCGTCCGGAGAGAACCTCGCGTGAGTGCTCAGGAGGCGGTGCCTCGGACCAACCTCAGCATGTAGGTTCTCGAGAGAATGATCCCACAAAGGAATCCCCTGGACTGCATCGCGGTGGTAAAGGGGTTCCCTCGGGGCGTCGTTCGAAACTGCCCGGGTGACCCATGAAAACCTGACTCGTGCACGCGATGGCTCATCCGAGTTCGTCGCCGAGCACGACGGGCGCCTCGCGCGTGCCGGCGAGCAGCATGTTGCGGAAGAAGAACACCGCGATCACCGTCGGGAAAACGTAGTAGGCGACCCGGAAAATCAGCACGGCGACGAGAGCCTTCTCGAGCGGGACCGACAGCCCCGTGAAGACGGCGGCCATCGATCCCTCCATGATGCCAAGTCCGCCCGGCACGAGCGAAATCATCGACAAGGTGACCCCGATCGAAAAGCCGACCATCACCACTTGGATCGGCACCGGGTGGCCGACCGCGAGGAAGGCGACGTAGAGGATCGCGAGTGTCGCCGTCCAATCGATGACGATCCATATGGTCGGCGCGATCATTTCGCGCTTGCGAGCGAGCATGAACTCGATGCCACGGTTGAGATTGCGCTGGAAGCGCCACAGCCGCACCCGCGTAGGCTTGCGGGCTGGAAGGAAGCGGTGCAGGAACCAGTTCGCCCATTCCGCGATCACGAAGAGGGTCCGCCTGCGCAGCTGCCGGTGCAGCAGCAAGCTGCTCGCGAGCCCGGCGCCGAGCAGCGATACGCCGAGAAGGATCGCCATCGAGCTGAACGCAAAGGCGCCGAGCTCCCTGGTCTGCAACAGGTAGATGAAACCCAAGACGATGCAAAATAAGAGTACGACGTTGGTCAGGAACGTCTGCGCGAGCGAGACGATCAGCGCTGTCCCCGGACGAATGCCCAGGCGAACGAAGAAGAACACGCGCACCGCGAACCCGCTCAGGCCGCCAGTCGTGACGATGTAGTTCACCGTATTGGCGACGAGGGTGATGCGCAGCATCTCCACGAACGAGACGCGCGCGCCCGCCGCCCGGGCGATGCCTTCGTAGCTGCGCGCCATGGTCGCATAGCTGACGACCGTGCAGAGAAAGGGAACCGCCAACCAGCGCAGGTCGACTGCCGCCGCCGTCTCCCACAGCGCGCGCACGTCGGAGAACATGAACAGCGCGACGAGTGCGAGCAACCCGGCGACCAGCGCCCACGAGAGTGCGTGCGGCGTGCCGCTGCGTGGCTTGGGTCGGACGGATGGTTCGCTGGGAGACATCGGCGGTTCGGTGGGTATCACGCCCGCTTAGTGGCAACCGAGTCGCCGGTCAAGTCGGAGCGCCGCGCCGGAGCGCAGCGTCTGGCGCGTAGCGTGCGCAACTTGTCGGGCAAGCGCCGGCGCGATACACGAAGGCGAAAGAACCCGGATCAAATGGGAGAGAGACGAGCGCGATGTTCTTGTTGGCGAATTTTCTCAGCGCGGTGGCAAATGTCCTGACTTGGGCACTCTGGATCTACATGTGGATCATGATCGGCCGCGCGATCATCTCCTGGGTCAATCCCGACCCGTACAACCCGATCGTCCGGTTCCTCTACAATGCCACCGAGCCGCTGTTGTTCCGATTGCGGCGCTCGGTTCCCGCAGTCGCCGGGGGGATCGACCTGTCGCCCTTGATCGTCCTGCTCGGCATCATGTTTCTGCAGGTGTTTCTCGTGCAGAGCCTGTTCGACCTGGCCGGATCCATGCGTTGAGCATGGACGCGCCGGCGGACAACGTGCTGCGCTTCCGGGTTCAGGTGCAGCCGCGCGCACGGCGCGCCGAGTTCGCCGGGCGCTACGGCGACGCGCTGAAGGTCCACGTCAAGGCGCCGCCGGTCGATGGCGCCGCCAACGAGGCGGTCATCGAACTGGTCGCGGCGGCGCTCGCTGTGCCGCGGCGTGCCGTACGCATCGCGCACGGACTCCGTGGCCGCAACAAGCTCGTCGAGGTGGTTTGTGACGATGTGCTCGACTGCCGCCGGCGGTTGACGGAAATCGCCGACGGGCCGACAGTCGTTGACATCGAACGCGTCCGTGGTTAGCTGCCGCGCACGCAAAGGCTGAGGAGGGCTTCGCAGAGATGCCGATCTACGAGTACAAATGTTCGAAGTGCGGCGAGTTCGAGACCATGCGGAAGATCACCGATCCGCCCCTCGAGAAGTGCCCGACGTGCCGGCGCAAGGTCACCAAGCTGATGTCGAACACCTCGTTCCAACTCAAGGGAAGTGGTTGGTACGTGACGGATTACGCCAAGAGCGGCTCCGGAGGCGCAGCGAAGAAAGGCGACGCCGGGTCAGCGGACTCTGCACCTGCGAGTGGGCCGGCGACCGAATCCGGGGACGCTGGATCGGCCACCAAGGCGAAAGCGAAGGACACCAAGGCTGCTTGAGCGACCCGGAGCGACGCTGATGAATGCAAAAAGGGGCCGACGCGGGTGACCGCGTCGGCCCCTTTTCAGTTGGGCCGCAATCCGTTGTTTCCCCCATTGATTGCAATCAACCGGGAGGCGGAGATGGGGCGTTACTTGGTGGCTGCCGGCTCTGCCAACTCGCCAACACGCCGTTCGATCTGGTCCAAGCGCTTACGCAGCCGCTCCACATCCGCGCGCGTGGCGACGTTCAGCCGCGTGGTTACCGGCTCGACCACCGCCTCGACCTGCTTGCGAACCCTCTTGGCGATCGCCTCGGTACGCTTGCGAGCATCGTTGACGGCTGCGTCCGCGCGCTTGCCCAGGTCCTTGGTGCGCTTGTCGAAATCGGACCGCAAGCTCTTGACGACTTTTTCGGCGCGCTTGCTGAACGCCTTGCGGCGCTTGTCCAAGTCGGCCCCGACCTCCTCGGCGAATGCGCGCGGCGGAGCGGACAGGAAATCGATCGCTTCCTTGACCTGCTTGCTCGCGCTGGCCTGGATCTCGTCGATCCTCTCTGGGAACGTGATTGTACTGGCGTTATGTTTGGTTGCCATCAGGGCACCTCCTTGTTGAACGACCTGGCGACTGGATAACGCGACGCGTCATGAATGTCAATGCGCTGCGTCATCGGGATGGGTACTTTCTCCGGCGACGACGTTGCCTTGACAAACCCCAGGCCCGTGGCGCTACTCCGATGGTGGCGCACATGCGGGTGTGCTGCGAGACGATCATGCGAATCCGAGGTGCGTTGCCCATCCATCCTCTACTGGCTGTACTGCTGGCGGGCATGGCCGTCTCTCCGGCGACGCTCGCTGAAGCGGCACCGCTTGCGCCGCGCGTCGTCAATGGCGTGCACTCGCAGAGCGATGCCGCGGCGGGAGCGTTGCTGCGAGTCTCCGAATCGCGACTCGATTCGTCCTGTTCGGGCACGCTGATCGGCTGCCGCACTTTCCTCACGGCCGCTCATTGCGTCTGCCCCGGCGATCGCTTTTGTTCGGTCGAGCCGTCCTCCTACCGCGTCTTCTTGCAGCACGCCGGCATCTTCGCCGTCGAGAAGGTCGTCGTGCATCCCGCCTACTCCTTCGGCATTCAGAGCGACATCGCGGTGGTGACGCTGGCTGGCCCGGTCGAAGGCATTCAGCCCGCTTCGATCAATACCGTTGGCTTGCCGCCGACGGGTACTTCCGGGCAGATCGTCGGCTTCGGCGTTTCCCATGCCAGCGCGGACGACAGCGGCATCAAGCGCCGCGGCACGGTGAAGACTTCGAGTTGCGCGGGATCTCCGCTGTTGATCCCCGAACCGGCGCACCTGTGCTGGTCGTTCGCATCGCCGCTCGGTACGCCCGGGGACAACTCCAACACCTGTGCCGGCGACTCTGGCGGGCCGTTGTTCGTCGACCTCGGTGCTGGGCCGGTGCTCGCCGGGGTCGCGTCCGGGGGCACCAACTCGAATTGTCTGCCCTTGGACGTCTCGTTCGACACCAATGTCTTCCTAAACCTCTCCTTCATTTCGAGCGCGATCGGAGCCGACTCACCCGGCGTCAATTGCGGCTCCCTGGCTCCGGTAGGCAGCGCGTCGACCCAAGTCATGGCTGCCGGCTCGGCGACTCTGACCAAGCCGACGCGGCTCTGCCGCAAGGAGATTGCCAAGCACGTCGCCAAATTCGTCCGCACCGGCTTCAAGGCCTGGCGCGACTGCCTCGATCGGGTCGCCGCCGGGCGCAGTTCCGGCCCGTGCCCCGACGAGAAGGCCCTCGCTGTCATCGACAAGGCGAGGGCGAACGTCGACGCAACCAAGATCGCGCGAAAGTGTCCGGGGGCGATCCCGTCGGCCAGTGTTCTCGGTGCCGGCTGTGCTGCTGCGCGCGATGCCGTTCAGGTGCGCGACTGTACGACTGCCGCGGGAGATGTGGCGATCGCGGCGTTGATCGCTGCGGCCTATGCCGATCCGTCGTTGGCTGCGCCGCTCGCCACTGCGCACGCGAACTGCCAGAAGGCGATCGGCAATGGCTTCGCCAAGTACGTCGCGACGCGGCTGCGCGCGTCGTCCGTTTGCAGGTCAAATGCCGACAAGGGCAAGGTCGAATTCTGTCCCGACGACCGCGCTCTGGCCAAGATCGCCCGCGCCAGGGCGAAGTTCGAGGCTGCGCTCGACGCGCGCTGTGACGCTGCGACCCTTGCGGCGCTGGCGCCGGGTGGTGAATTCGGCTCGGGGTGCATCGTGGCGGGCGACGCCAGCGCACTAGCGAATTGCCTTCTCGCCCGTGCAGACGCCGAGGCCGACGCAACCGGCGCGATCGTCGTCGAGGTGCAGGCGGGCGCCAACGTGCGCTTCGATGTGCCGCCGGGGACGCTCGCCGTGCGGCTGACCGCCAACGCCGAGGATCCGTTTCTCGGCAGCCGCAACAACGTCGATCTCTACCTGCGGCACTCGGTGCCGGCGTCGGTGGCGACGCACGACTACGCGTCGGTCGACGGCGGGGTTTTCGAAGCGATCGAGATCATCGCGCCCGAGCCCGGGCTCTGGTTCGCCCACATCGACGAAGTCGCGGGTCGGCGCGTACCGTTTCAGCTGACGATCACGACGTTCGAACCTTGAGCACGCACCCGTCCGCCGCGTCACCCCACCTTGTTTCGGCGCGGTTCGTCGGCTAGCCAACGGGGACTTCGAAACGAATCGAGCCCCGTGAACGACGCCGCATCACCGTCGCAGCGACTGCGCAACCCCTGGTGGATCCCGCCGTTTCTCGGGAAAGTTCCCGAGATCGAGCCGCGATTGCTGTCCCTCCTCGGCTTCGTCGCCTTTGCATTGTTCTTCGAGAGCTACGATTTTTCGCTGCTCAACGCGGCGCTGAAGCACATTGCCGCGGACCTCGAGATCGCCGAAACCGACTTGGGCGCGTTCACGGCCATGATTCGCTTGGGTGCACTGCCGGCGTTCGTCCTGATTCCGCTCGGCGACGTCATCGGCCGGCGCCGGCTGTTTCTGATCTCGGTTGCCGGCCTGAGCGTCGGAACCTTCTTGACGGGGTTCGCCCAGAGCCCGGAGCAATTCGTGGCGGCGCAGGTGATGACGCGGACATTCATGCTCTCTGCATCTGCGGTGGCGATCGTCATCGTCACCGAGGAGTTTCCCGCCGCGCACCGCGGCTGGGGGATCGGCATGCTCGCCGCGCTGGCTGCCGTCGGGCATGGCTTCGGTGCACTGCTGTTCGGGGCGGTGGACTTGCTCCCGTATGGCTGGCGTGCCCTCTACGCTCTGGGCGTAGTTCCGCTCTTCCTGCTCCCGGGCTTCCGCGCCGGGATCAAGGAGACCGGTCGCTTCACCGCCCAAAACCACGCCGCAATCGGCAGCCTCACGCAAGCGATGGCACGCTGGTTCGCGCCGCTCGTCGGGATCGCGCAACAGCACCCGTGGCGCGCCACCGGCGTGATGCTGGTGGCCGCAGCGGCGTCGTTCGGCCACGCCGTCGTTTATGCATTCATCGGCTATTTCGTCCTGAGCTATCGTGGCTGGGAGCCGTGGCAGTATTCGGCGATGGTGGTCGTTTGTGGCGCGCTCGGTGTCGTCGGCAATGTCCACGCTGGTCGGCTCGCCGACCGCCACGGTCGCCGGATCGTCGGTCTCGTCGTGCTCGGTGTCTTCCCGATCCTCGCCTGGATGTTCTTTCGCGGCCCGGGATGGATCCTTCCGGTCACTTGGGTGCTGCTGGTTCTCGTGACGATGGCCGGCAACGTGATCGTCAGAGCGCTGGCGACCGAACTCTTCCCCACCTCGCAGCGCGGCACATCTGCCGGAATGATGTCGCTCGCCGAGACCTTCGGCGCCGGCGTCGGGCTGCTGGCGCTCTCCCTCCTCGCTACCGAACCGGGCGAACTGATCGCGATGTTGCCGTTGGTCTCTTCGGCGACGTTGCTGGCAGCGCTGGTCGTCATGTTCCTGCCCGAGACGCGGCAGCGCGAACTCGAGGCGATCTCGTCGACCTGATCGCGACGTTATTGCGGCGCTTGTACGGGGCTCTCGCGCCGGACGCTTCGGGCCTCGCTTCCGTCCTGCGACAGGTGCCCTGCGCGCAGCCGTCGCTAGCGCCTCAGCACCTCGGACCACAGGCGCGCATGCTCGTCGAGGCCTGCCACGGAGAAGTGGCAGAAGTCGCGGCGCCAGTGGAAGCGGTCGATCTCGTCCGTGTTCGGTCCGGGGAGCACGCCGGGCAGGCTGGTTGCGAGCGCCCGCTGCGCCGTGCGGAGCGCTGCACTGCCTTGATTCCTGCATAGCGAAGCCTGCGCTACGTATACCGGCGCGGCGATGCCGAGTTCACGCATCGCCGCGAGCATGGCGCGAAAATGGCTGGTATAGACGCCCGGGTCCATGTCGACGTCGCTCTCGCCCTGATGCCAAAGCACATGGGTGGCCGGCAGGCCGGCGGCGACGAGCCCTCGCTGCGCCAACTCGATACGCTCGAACAGATCGCCATCGGGCGACCAGCGCCTGATGCTGCTGCCGCCAACGGCGATCGGCGCGACGACGACGAGGTCGTAGGTTCCTGCGGCGACGAGGCTGCGGGCAACCCTGGTCCAGACCGAACCTCCAACCCCCGTGGCGCCGAGCAACGGGTCGCGCGCCTCGTAGCAGTGAGCGTCGAATAGGTTGAAGTTGTAACTGCGCGGCGCATCGACTACCGCGAGCGTACCTTCGTTGGCGGCGTTGGACTGCCCCATGGCGAGCAGTACCGCGGTGCGCTCGCCGCGCAGGTTCCCACAGTCGACACGGGTGCGACCGGTGACGACGTTGAATCCCCTGGCCGGCCTGAACCACCACATCGCCTTGCGCAGCGACCGCTCGATTTGTGGCGTCGGAGGCCAACGCTTTTCGTGCGAAAGGACGCCATAGGAGTAGCCGGCCAACACCAGTAGCAGGGCGACGGAGACGCGCGCGACATTCACCATGATCGACACGCAGTCTTGCCGACGGTGCGCCGGCCGACAAGCGCGCGGAATGTTTCGCGCCGGCATGGCGAAATGGGCTAGGATCCGCGGATGCCGACGCCGTTGCGACGCTTCTACGAGAACGTGCGAACCGGGCAAGTCGTCTTTCGCGACGCCGGTCGCTTGCGTCAGATCGTCACCGTGCTCATCCATCACGGATTGGGTGCGTTCGTGCAGGCGCTCGAGTTGCACGACCGTTGGTATACCAATCTGCTGCTCGAACGCCGCGCGGGCGATGCCTCTCACCTGCCGCTGGAGAGACGCATCCTGCATGCGATTCAGGACCTCGGGCCGACCTTCATCAAGCTCGGACAGATGCTGTCGACGCGGCCGGACCTGTTCCCGCAGAATCTCATCGACGAACTGCAGTCGCTGCAGGACGCCGTGCCGCCGCTACCCACGGGGGTGGTGCGCGAGATGATCCGGGCTGAACTCGGATGCGAAGTCGAGGACCTCTTCGACGACTTCGAGGCGGAGCCGCTGGCGACGGCGTCGATCGCCCAGGTGCACGCAGCTCGGCTCAAGGAAGAGGGCACGGCTGTCGTCGTCAAGGTGCAGCGCCCCGATCTGCGGCCGCAAATCGAGGCGGATCTCGAGATCATGGGGTTTCTGGCGCGAGCCCTGGAGACGAACTTTCCGGAAGCGCGGCTGTTCTCGCCGTCGGGTATGGTCGCCGAATTCGAGAAGGCGATTCTAAAGGAGATCGATTTCACCAACGAACTCGACAACCTCGAGCGCTTCCGGCGCAACTTCGCCGACGCCGAGGGGGTCCATTTCCCGGCCCCGTATCCGGCGTTGTGCACCGCGCGTGTGCTGACGATGGAGCGCATCCACGGCGTCAAGATCAGCCGCATTGGCGACGATACCCACGATGTCGACGCCGTCGTGCGCAGCGCGATCGATGCCGTCTTGCAGATGATCTACGTCGACGGCTTCTTCCATGGCGACTTGCACCCCGGCAACGTGCTCGTGCGCGATGACGGCCTGCTCTGCTTCATCGACTTCGGCCTGTGCGGGCGCTTGACGCCGCGCCAGCGCGACTTGCTCACCGATCTGCTGATCGCCGTCGTCCAGCAGGATTACGAAGGCGTCGCGCGCCAGTTCTGGAACATGACCGTCCATGGGCGCGACTCGACGCCCGACTTCACAACCTTCGAGAGCGACGTTGTCAGTTGCGCCGAAGCTTGGTTCTCCGGCAAGACGATCGCCGATATCGAGTTCAGCAAGGTGCTCGCCGACTTGATCTCGCTGGCGCTGCGCCACCGGGTGCGCATGCCGCCAGACTACACGATGACCTTCAAGGCGATCATCACGATGGAAGGGGTCGGCAAGCAGCTTCGCCCCGATCTCGACCTTTTGACGGCGGCACAACCGTACGCGGCCAAGCTGCTGGCGAATCGCTACCAGCCGCGGCGCATCATCGAGACCGGCTATGCGGCCGTCCGCGACCTCGTCGACGTGCTCGGTACCGTGCCAGAAGCGACCCGTTCGGTGCTCGAGGATCTGCGCGCCGGGCGGACGGTGCTCAACCTCGAAAGCGCGCAGATCGATGATTGGCGGCGCACCTATCAACACGTGCAGCATCGCAACACCGTCGGCCTGCTGGCGGGCGTCAGCGCCGTCTGCGGAACTCTCGCCCTCGACTACGGCGGCTATTCGATCCTCGGTCTGCCGATCCTGTCGACCTGGTTTTATTCGTTGGCTGCGGGACTCGGGGCTTGGTACGTTCTCATCGGTCGTCGCCGTTGAGGAGGGCCAGAGAGCAGAGTTATGCAAAGACGCTACGTCATGGCAATCGATGCAGGTGCAGAGGCGTCGCAATGTGCGATCGCCGACTTCGAGGGCAATGTGCTCGCCTTCACCAGCGCAGGTCCATCCGAATCGGGCGCAGCCGGGGGGCTGGCATTGAAGGGTTCCATCCGCAGCGCCACCCAAGCCGCAATCGCGTCGGCTGGCGCCGACCTGCCGCAGATCGACGTCGTCCTGGCCGGTGCGGCAGGTATCGGCTCCGATGGCGAGGGAGCGGAGGAACTCGAAGCGCTGCTCGTTGAACTGGTTCCTGGCGCAGGGCGGGTCCGTGCGATCGGCGATATGGTCGTGGCATTCTGGGGCGCGCTCGCCATGCCCGTCGGGGTCGTCGTCAGCGCCGACATCGGCTCGGTGTGCTACGGCCGCAACGTAACCGGCGAGACCTGCCAGGTGGGGGGCTGGGGGCCGCTGCTCGGCGACGAAGGTAGCGCTTACGACATCGCGCGCGGTGCGCTGCGCGCCGTGGTTCGCGCGGCCGACGGTCGCGGCCGCCGGACCGTGCTCTCGGAACTACTCATGCGTGCCCTCGAAGCGAACAGCGAGACCGAGATGGCACAGCGGATCTATGCTCAGGGTAACGACCGCGAAGCGGTAGCCGCGCTCGCTGTGCACGTCGGTGCCGCGGCGCGCCGCCGCGATGCGGTGGCGATGCGAATTCTCCAATCCGCTGGCAGAGACCTCGCCATCGCCGTCGCGACCACGCTGCGCGAACTCAACTTGCTCGAAACGCCGACTTCGGTCTCGTATTCGGGCTCGGTGTTCGAGAGCGGTCGCACGATCGTCGAGGCGTTCTCCACCTCCGTACAGGAGGCGACATCCTTCGCCAAAGTCGAAGCCCCGCTCCTGCCGCCAATCGGCGGCGCCTATCGCCTCGGGCTGCAGATGCTCGGTATAACCATGGACGAGCCGATCATTCACCGCTTCGCCAAAGGGCTCGTGAGCCGCGGGCTATGAATCCCGCGGCCAAACCCTGCGAGCTCTGTGAGTTGGCGCCCACGACGGCCAGGTTCGCCGAGCACCAGGATCCCTTCCCCTATGTCATCCTCGATTGCGATTCGTGCGATGTGCCGATGGTGGTCTTCGGCGCCCATACGGCTGCGCCCGAGGAGGCCCAGCGCGCGATCATGCAGGCGGCACTGGCGCAGATCGCAACCGCGAAATTTGGTGCCGACTGGTTCTTCGACGATCACATGCGCCAGATCCCCGACCACTATCATTGTCACGCGCGCCCCCTGCCGAGATGGCTGCCGCGACGCGCCCGGGAGTAGAGATCCCATACTCATGAGAATGACGGAGGCACGCGCATGAGCGCCGATTTTTTGACGATGACGCTGGTCGCGTTGTGCGACGCATTGGCGGCGAAGCGCCTTTCGCCCGTGGACTTGATGCACGCGACACTCGCGCGTATCGAGGCCACCAACGCCGACCTCAATGCGGTAGTTGCGCTCCGCGACCGCGATGCGTTGTTCGCCGATGCGCGTGCGGCCGAGGAGCGGATCAGCGGCGGCAAGGCCCGGCCGCTCGAGGGTATTCCTCTCGGCGTCAAGGACCTCGAGGACACGGAGGGGCTCGTGACGTCGCAGGGTTCGCTGCCGCTGCGCGACAACATCGCCACGCGCGACTCGATCCAGGTCGGTCGCCTCAAGGCGGCGGGTGCGATCGTCGTCGGCAAGACGAACGCGCCCGAGTTCGGTCATACCGCGATCACCAAGAATCTTCTCTTCGGTACCACGCGATCGCCTTGGAACCTCGACCGTACGCCCGGTGGTTCGAGCGGTGGCTCCTCGGCGGCGATCGCCGCCTGTGTTCTGCCTCTCGCTACCGCCAGTGATGGCGGCGGATCGATCCGAATCCCGGCGAGTTTCACCGGGACGTTCGGCCTCAAGACCTCGTTCGGTCGCGTGCCGCGGGGCCGTGCTGCCCATTGGGAGTTTGGCGACACGAGCGTCTACGGTCCGTTGACGAAGACCGTCGAGGATGCGGCGCTCGTGCTCGATCAGACCGCCGGCGTGTCACCCTACGACCCGAATAGCCTTCCCGATCCGGGACTCTCGTACCTCGAAGCCGTACGGGGCAACTGTCCGCCGGGCCTGCGGATCGGCTTTTCGCCCGACCTCGGCTACGCGGTGGTGCAGTCCGATATCGCCGCAGCCGTCGAGGATGCCGTGAAGGTCTTCGCAAAGCTCGGCCACCGGGTTACTGGCGTGCCGGGGGGACCACCGCAACTCGGTCGCGAGTGGGGAATCCTCGGCGCGTTCGAATTGGCGACCCACCTGCACCCCTATCTGCCGGAGCGCGAAGCCGAGTTCGGCCGAACCTTCATTGCCGGGGTGAAGACCGGCTGGAAAATGACGCCGGAGGCCTGGGGGCGGTCGGCAGCGCTGCGCGCGCAACTCAATGACTGGTGTGCGCAGACGTTCGACCAGTTCGACCTGATCGTGACGCCCACGGTGCCGTACGATCCACCGCCGGCGAAGGGGCCGTTTCCGAGTGAGACCGATGGGCGCCCGCAGGCGTTCGCCGGCGTTGCTTCGTTCACGATTCCGTTCAACCTATCAGGGCACCCGGCGGCCAGCGTGCGCGCCGGACTGTCGAAAGCGGGTCTTCCAATCGGCATGCAGATCGTCGGTCCCCGTCACCGCGACGACCTGGTGCTGCAGGTTGCCCGAGCGTTCGAGCGCGAGCGTCCGTGGCATCCGCATTGGCCGACGAGTTGGTGAGACTTTCTGCTTGCTCGTAGAGAAGGCGATCGAATCATGCGCAAGGTTTTCCTCGTTTCACGCGCGAGTTTGGTCGCACCCGCCGCGGTGTCGGCGCAGTTGGGCAGATGCTGGGCGATGCGGCCAACAGCGCCAACCGCAACACTGCTACAGGCTGCGCTCCAGTAGGAATCTCGCGCACGTGCTGTGAATCAGTTGCCCTTGATGCAGATCCCGCCGTCGACCGGAATCACGGCACCGGTCACGTAGGCGCCGGCGCGCGACGCCAGGTAGATCGCGATCCCGGCCATGTCCTCGGGCTCACCGATGCGGCCGAGCGGGCACGAGGCGACGATTGCGTCGCGAAAATGCTCTAGCGTCGCTGCCATCATCTTGCTCTCGAACGGCCCGGGTGCGACTGCGTTGACGGTGATTCGGTTGTGCGCCAGTCGCGCCGCCAAGGTGCGAGTGAGATGGTGGACGGCTGCCTTGCTTGCCGAGTACGCATAGGTCTCGAGCAACGGCACGCGCAGCCCGTCGATCGAGCCGATGTTGATCACACGCGCCGGATCACCAGGCTGCACGCCCTTTTCCAGCAACGGTACCAGCGCACGGGTCAGGTTGAAGACCGCCTTGACGTTGAGGGCGAGGACCTTGTCCCAGGCGCCGTCTGGATAGTCGGCGAGCGGCGCACCCCAGTTGGCGCCGGCGTTGTTGACGAGCACGTGCAGCGCTGGCTCGCGCTGGGCGAGTTCGGCTGCCAGCCGGTTCGCCTCGGCATCGGTCGAGACGTCCGCTGGCAACGACAGGCAGGTGCCGAGCTTGGACAGTTCTGCCGCCACCTCGTCGCACGCCTCCTGCTTGCGCGAGGACACGTAGACCTTGGCGCCGTGCTCGACGAAGCCGCGCGCGATCATCTGCCCGATGCCGCGCGATCCTCCGGTGACGAGCACGACCTTCCCTTCGACCGAAAACAGATTCTTCATGATTTCTCCTCGCCGCTGGTGCTGCGATCCTTGTGAATCACAAAGACCTCGGCGAGACAAAGGCGCCGCCGCCATTGCGCCTTGCGCGCTGCAGCCGTCCGTAGTTCACTCGGCGCCATGGCGGCATCAATCGACCACGGCGTTCGGATTGCCAGGGCCGCGTTTGGCATGGTGCTGCTCACGGTGCTCGTCGCATCGAGTGCCGCTGACGTGCACGAGCATGTCGACAATGGCGACGGCACTCTTTCCCACCCGAGTTCCGGCTTGATGTGGGAAAAGAAGGTCGGTGCAGACGACCTGCCGAACCAGGATGATCTGCACGACGCCGACAATCGATACGACGCGAGCGCTACCGCGGCCTGGATCGCATCCCTCAATGCCGCGCGTTTCGCCGGTCACGCGGATTGGCGGCTCCCGACGCGTACCGAGCTCGAACTGGCAATGCCGGCTGACGGTCATCCCGTGCGCAGTTCCGCGTTGACGATGTTCCATGCGCCGGCTTGTCGGCGTGGCTGCGCGGATCTCGCCGCCGCGAGCTGTAGCTGCGTCGCAATCGGCGACGACGCGTTCTATCGCACGTCGACCGCGGCGCCGAGCGCTGGGAAAGCTGCGGTTGTCGCGTTGGGCTATCGCGCAGAGGAAGCGGGCTTGTCAGTGCGCGAGGCGGTGGTTGCCGCGCACTCGCCTGCGCGGGCGGTGCGGACAATGACGCCTGCGCAGGTTGCAGCGGCCAACGCTGCCATTGCCGCGCAGCCTCGTGCGATGCTACCCAACGAGATCTATGCTGGCGTCGTGCAGCCACGCAGCGAAGAAGAGGCTGCGCTCTGTCGGCAGGGGTGCTCGAATCGGTTTCTGCGGGACCGGAAGGGCGACGTGCTGGTGCTGTGTCTGGAGAAGTGCAAGTTCGAAGTAGACGATCGATGACGAGCGCTGGCGACGAGGACATGAAGGTGCGCGCCGGGCGCGATCTGCGGGGGACGCGATGATTGCTGTTGGCGACGAGGTACCGGAGTTCGAGGCTCCGATGGGCAATGGGAAAACCTTTCGGATCAAGGACTACCGGGGTCGGCGCCACTTGGTGCTGTACTTCTTTCCCAAGGACTTCACCTCGGGCTGCACCAAGGAGGCCTGCTCCTTCCGCGACCGCCGCGCGGAAATCGCCGGACTCGACGCGGAGGTCGTCGGTGTCAGCTACGACACAGTCGACAGCCACGCCAAGTTCGCCGACAAGTACAGCTTGCCCTACCCACTGATCAGCGATGCCGACAGCCGAATCGCGAAGAAGTTCGGCGTTGCGCGCCTGGGTGGTTGGTTGCCGACCAAGCGGGTGACGTTCGTCGTCGATAAGCAGGGTGTCGTGCGCCACGTCATCCACGCCGAACTCAATATCGATCTTCATATCGACGAAGCGTTGGCCGAACTGAAGAAGATCGTCGCTGCCTGATCGCTCGCGGGGAAGTCTCGTCTCGGGCGATCAGGCTTCTCAACCGGGACGTTGCGCCGCTGCCACTGCTGCGCTCGCGCCATTGGTCGCTCGGCGAAACTTCGGTAGCACGACGGTCTCGCTGTACCTCTCGAACACCACCTCGACGGGCATGCCGGCGCACACCTCGCTGGCTGGAACGTCGACTAGATTGCTCGTCAGCTTCGGTCCCTCGGCGAGTTGGATGATCACGACGGCATAGGGGACCTCGGCCGCGAATGCTGGGTGATAGACCTGGTGCATGATCGTGAAGGCGTAGACCACGCCGCGACCGCAGGCGCGTTCCCAGGTCGCGCCGGCCGACAGGCACGTGGCGCACAATTCGCGTGCGGGGAAGCGATACGTGCCGCAATCCGCGCAGCGCTGAATCCATAGCTCGCCGCGTGCGGCGCCCGCGAAAAACGGTTCCATCTCGGGCGTGACTGCGGGAATCGGCTTGGTGATCTCGGTCATCGGGCGCTCCCCAGGACCAGGGTGGAGTGGGTCGACAGAATCCCGCCATTGCCGCTGACGAGGGCGGTCGTCGCACCGGCGACCTGCCGTGCAGCGCCCTCGCCGCGCAGCTGGATGACCGCTTCGGACACCGGAGTCATGCCCCACATGTAGAAGGACGAAAGCTGCCCGCCGCCGGTATTGACCGGCAGGGTCCCGCCGGGCGCGATCTTGCCGTCGGCGACGAAGGGGCCGCCCTCGCCCTTGGCGCAGAAGCCGTAGTCTTCGAGGCAGACGAGCACCGTGAACGTGTAGCAGTCGTAGAGTTCGACGACGTCGATGTCGCCGAGAGTCACGTCTGCCATCGCGAACGCAGTCTCCTTTGCGATCGCGGCGCCGGAAGTCAGGGTCTCGAGCGGGTCGCCGCCCGGGTGCCCCTGGCCCATGCCACGGATGTAAACCGGCGCTTTGCGCAGGTCTCGTGCCCGCTCGGCGGAGGTCACGATGACAGCCAGCCCACCGTTCGAAACCAGGCAGCAGTCGAACAGGTGAAATGGTTCCGCGATCCAGCGCGAACGATGGTAGTCGTCGAGCGTGAGTGGCGTTTCGTGGAACTGCGCCATGGGGTTCTTGTTCGCCCAGGCGCGTTCGGCGACGGCGATGGTGCCCAACTGCTCCGAGGTCGTGCCGTACAAGTGCATATGCCGTTGGGCAACCGTCGCATAGCGGGCGTTGATTCCGAACATTCCGTACGCGGCGTCGAGGCCGCGGCTGAAGGCGTAGGCAGCGGCCGAGCCTTCACCCTTGCCTTTGCCATCGGTCTTCGGCCGCGGCGGTTTCAGCGGTGCGTCGGAAAAGACGCAGGCGACGGTCGTGCAGAGGCCGGCATCGATCGCCTGCACTGCGTGCTGGATCATAGCGCAAGCGGTGGCGCCGCCCGCATTCATCGTGCATGACAGCCGCAGGTCGCGCAGGCCCATCGCCTGTTGCAGTTGGAACGAGCCCAGGCCGCCGTCGTTCCAGGAAATCCCGGGGTTGAGCAGGAGTCCGTCGAGATCGTCGCGGCTCAGACCCGCATCGGCGAGTGCCAGCTGCACCGCTGCGATCGCAAAACCGACTGCATTGTGGTCGTAGACCTTTCCCTGCGGGGTGATGCCGAGGCCGACGATCGCACCCTTGTCGCGCAAGCTCATTCGCGTGCTCTACCGCTGCAATCCTTCATGCCGCAAGCTGCCCGTCGACGAGCCGGACGTCGCGCCCGCAATACTCCTCCTGGGTCATCGCCGCGAGGATTTCCGGGTCGCGTACATCGACCAGGGCGCGTCGGCCGTCGGCGACGTCACACAGCAGGATTCCCTGGCTCGGGGCGTCACCGCTGTACAGCACAGTATAGGTCACCACCCGTGCATCGCCGCTTGCTCCGTCGACGATCGCGCGGGTTGCACTGTCACGCCGCACTTCGTCGCTGACGTCGTCGAAGACGAAGCTGCCGCCGCGCGGTTCCGTCGACCACAAGCTGACTCCTTGCTTGGTCAACATACCGCTGACGGCGGTGACCAAGCCGAGGCTGCCCGGGTCCGCGCGCAGCGTCTGCGCCATCTTCACCATCGCCTGCAGGACGAAGTTGTTGAGCGGTCCGCCGCCGAATGCCATGCCGCCGGTCGAGGTCACCGAGCGCGCAGCGTCGACGCCCAGCTCGCGCATCTGCGCGCGCACGGCGATCGGAAAGCAACTGTAGAGTTCGAGGTAGTCGACGTCCGCGATGTCGGCGCCGACGCGCGCGAAGACGCGGCGACCGGCATGGAGAAAGCCGAAACTGCGGTGCGGCAGGGCGCGCTCGGTCATCGGTATCATCAAATTCGAATCGGCGACGGCGAGTGGCAACACCCAGCGGTCGCGGTCGATGCCGAGCCGCTCGGCGGTCTCGGCCGAGCACAGGATCAGGCCCGCTGCCTGGTCGACGTTCCACTGCGAGTTGTGCAGCTTGGTGTAGGGAAACGCGAGCATGCGGTTCTTGCCCACGGGTTCGCGGATCGCATCTTCGGCGAGCCCTTCGCGGTTCCAAGCGTCCGGATTGCCGGCTGCAACTCGGCTCATGCCGGCCCACAGGGCGGCGACCTCGCGCCGGTGCGCGTCGAGAGTCTGCCCCTCGGCGCCCCGCAACGCATTCTCCATCATCGCGTACTGGTTGACCGGCATCGCCAAGCCCGAGTTGATCTCGCGAGCGCTGAGGATCTCTCCGGTGGGACGCTGCACCACGTCGGGCTCGCCAGCGACTTTCGTCAAGCCCGCCTGCACGCCGGTGATCTGCGACCGCAGCGCTCGGTACTTCGCTTCGCCGCCGGTGAGGAGGACAATGTCGGCACGGCCGCCGGCGATGTCGCGGGCTGCATCGCCGAACAGGGTGGTTTGGAGGATGCCGAGTTCGGCCACGAGAGTGTGGACGTTCGCCGCACCGAAGCGCACCGCGATCTGCCGGCACGGATCCGGGTAGTCCCAGAAACCGCGTGGGGCGCGCACGGAGTCCGCTTTGGTCAGAAGCTCGCGGCAGCCGGCGTCGTCGGCCGCGGCCTCGAGGGCACGGATCATCAATTCGAGCGGTTCGAGCGCCCGGGCGGGATCGTCTTCGCGCTGCTGCACGGCAGCGACGCCGACGAGTACCGGGGTTCTGGGGTGCATGGGCATGGCAGAAATTCTCCTTGACGATCCCGCTCACCATAGTCGGGTGCGACGTTCGACCCAAGCGTTGCCAGATGCGTCGGATGATTCCAACGCGTCGGACGGGTCGGACTCGTCCGCGTCTGACGAAATCATGAGCAGTGCCTATGGCGCAGGCGGCGCGGTGCGTAGCGTCACCCGGTTCCGACTCGGGCGAGCGTGCGGCGCGGCTCTTGCATTATTTCCCCGTGGACGGGTCTTCCCCTGCCGCGAAAGGTTCTGATGTCGATCGTCGTCGCCCTGTACCACAAGACCACCTACATCTACGACCGGCTCGTCACGGTGGCGCCGCATATCGTCCGGCTGCGCCCGGCGCCGCACACGCGCACTCCCGTCACGTCGTACTCCCTGCGGGTCACGCCCGGAAATCACTTCGTCAACTGGCAGCAGGACCCATACAGCAACTACCTGGCCCGCTTCGTCTTTGCGGATCAGGTGCGGCGGCTCGAGTTCGAGGTCGACCTCGTCGCCGAGATGACCATCATCAATCCGTTCGACTTCTTTCTCGAGCCCGATGCCGAGACGTGTCCGTTCGTCTACGATGCCGACCTCGCACGCGACCTGAATGCCTTCCTGACGCCGGCACCGTTGGGACCGTTGCTGCGCGAGTGGCTCGCTACCGTCGACCGCAGTGAATGCGCGACGATCGACTTTCTCGTGACCCTCAACCAGCGTCTAGCCAACGAGATCGACTATGTGATCCGCCTCGAATCGGGGATTCAGACTCCAGAGGAGACGCTGCGACTCGGGCGCGGCTCGTGCCGGGACACGGCATGGCTGCTCGTGCAGGCGCTGCGCGCCCTCGGTCTCGCTGCGCGCTTCGTCTCGGGGTACCTGATTCAACTCGAACCCGACGTGAAGTCGCTCGACGGGCCAAGCGGCGCGACGCATGACTTCACCGACCTGCACGCTTGGACGGAAGTCTATCTTCCCGGCGCTGGTTGGGTCGGACTCGACCCTACCTCCGGTCTATTCGCCGGCGAAGGGCACATCCCGCTCGCGTCGGCACCGGAGCCGAGCGCTGCAGCGCCGATCTCCGGGAAGGTCGACCCGTGTGAGGTCGAGTTCGGCTTCGAGATGAAGATCACCCGGGTGCACGAGATCGCCCGGGTGACCAAGCCGTATAGCGGCGAACAGTGGCAGCGCATCGTCGCGCTCGGGGAACTCGTCGACGCCGAGCTGACGCGCGATGACGTGCGACTGACGATGGGAGGCGAGCCGACGTTCGTGTCGATCGACGACATGGACGGTCCCGAGTGGAACACCGCGGCGCTGGGCGAAAAGAAGTTCGCACTCGCCTCCGACTTGATGCGGCGCTTACGCGATCGCTTCGCTCCGGGCGCCCTGCTGCACTTCGGGCAGGGCCGCTGGTACCCGGGCGAAACATTGCCACGCTGGGCGCTCAACTGTTACTGGCGCGCCGACGGGGTTCCGCTCTGGACCGACGCAGCCCTGCTCGCCGAAGCCGGCGAGCACACCGGCGTCGACGTGAAAGTCGCCGCGCAGTTCGCCGCCGAACTCGCTGCTCGCCTCGGTGTCGACCCGGACTATGTGATTCCGGCGTGCGAAGACGGTACCCAGTTCCGGGCAGAAGAGCGTCGCCTGCCGATCAACGTCGAGGCGACCGACGACCTGATCGAGGGCGATGAGAACCGGGATCGGCTGCGGCGGATCTTTCGTCGCGGACTGACCGCGGTCGCCGGTTACGTACTTCCGATCGAATGCGAGGACGATACCGGCGGTCCGCGTTGGCGCAGCAGTCGCTGGCATCTCCGCTCGCGCGATCTGGAGTTGATTCCCGGTGATTCCCCGATCGGATTGCGGCTGCCGATCGCGAGCCTGCCCTGGGTTCATGAACGCGACTACCCGTATCTCACCCAGCCCGATCCGACGGCGGTCGTCGGGCCACTGCCGCAGGCGATCACGTGCGATGCGGGTGTCAGCAGCCAACTCCGCGGCGTCGCGAGCGGGCTGCGGCGCCCGCCAGGCCGGGTGCCGCAGCGCGGCGAATCCGCGGGCTGGATCGTCCGTACGGCGCTTTGTTGCGAAGTTCGCAATGGTACCCTACATGTGTTTCTGCCACCGGTGCGCGCGACCGAGCACTACATCTACTTGCTCCGCGTCATCGAGAACACGGCAGCCGCATTGCAGTGCCCTATCGTTGTCGAGGGCTATGCTCCGCCGGCTGATGCTAGGCTCTGCAAGATCAGTGTCACGCCCGATCCCGGGGTCATCGAAGTCAACATACACCCGGCCGCGAGTTGGGCCGATCTGGTCGAGCGTACGCAGGTTCTCTACGAGGAATCGCGACTGTGCCGGCTCGGCACCGAGAAGTTCATGATCGACGGGCGGCATACGGGCACCGGGGGCGGCAACCACGTCACCATCGGCGGCGCGACGCCCGCCGACAGTCCGTTGCTACGTCGTCCCGACTTGCTGCGCAGCCTGATCGGATATTGGATCGATCACCCTTCGTTGTCTTACCTGTTCTCGGGTTTGTTCATCGGCCCGACGAGCCAGGCGCCGCGCGTCGACGAAGCCCGCCACGATGCGCTCTACGAGCTTTCGATTGCCTGCATGCAGGTGCCGGACGCAGGCGCCGGCGACTGCCCGCCGTGGGTCGTCGATCGGATCTTCCGGCATTTGCTCACCGACCTCACCGGCAATACCCATCGCGCCGAGTTCTGCATCGACAAGCTCTACGCTCCGGAGACGGCAACCGGCCGACTCGGTCTGCTCGAACTTCGTGCCTTCGAAATGCCACCACACGCGCATATGAGTCTCGTGCAGCAATTGCTGCTACGCGCGCTCGTCTCGGTCTTCTGGCAGAAGCCCTACTCGTCGCGGTTCACAAACTGGGGCACCCAGCTGCACGACCGATTCATGCTGCCACACTTCGTCGATGAGGATTTCCGTCTCGTCGTCGGCGACTTGAAGCGCGCCGGCTTGCCGTTCGAACTCGATTGGTTTGCGCCGCACCTCGAGTTCCGCTTCCCGCGCTACGGGCGCGTCGCCTACCGCGGGGTCGAGATCGAGCTGCGTCAGGCGCTCGAGCCGTGGCACGTGCTCGGCGAAGAGCCTGGCGGCGGGAGCACAGTGCGCTTCGTCGACTCCTCGGTCGAGCGCATGCAGGTGCGCGTCCAGGGGCTGGTGGGCGAACGCTATGCCGTCACCTGCAATGGCTACCGGGTACCGTTGCATCCGACCGGAACACACGGCGAGTGGGTCGCCGGCGTCCGCTATCGCGCCTGGCAGCCGCCGAACTGCTTGCATCCGACGATCCCGGTGCATGCGCCGCTGATTTTCGACCTGGTCGACGTCGCCAGCGAGCGTTCGATCGGCGGTTGCCGCTATCACGTCACCCACCCCGCGGGACGCAACTATGAAACGCTTCCGGTCAACGCCAACGAGGCGGAGGGCCGCCGCATTTCGCGCTTCGAGCCGTTCGGGCATACTCCAGGGCCGATTGAGGTTCCCGCGACGGAGAGGAATCCGTTCTTTCCGCTGACGCTCGACCTGCGGCGGCACCCGGAATGACCGACGTGGCGCGAGCCACGGCCGGTCTCTGGTCGTACGGTTCGGCCGACGGCTACTACGACGAGGCGCGCACTCCCGACGGTCGCGTGCGGCCACACTGGCACGAGCTTCTCGGTGCCATCGAAGCCTTCGGCCCGCGCGAAGCCGAGCGGCGCTGGCAGCAGGGGCGCCGCTTGCTGCGCGAGAATGGCGTCACCTACAACGTCTATGGCGACCCACGCGGCATCGACCGGCTGTGGGAGATCGATCCGCTTCCGCTCGTCATTCCCGCCGCGGAGTGGCAGCTGATCGAGGCTGCCGTCGCCCAACGGGCGAAACTGCTCAACCGTATCCTCGCCGACGTGTACGGTCCGCAGCAGCTGATGGCCGATGACCTGCTGCCCCCGGAGTTGGTGTTCGGCCAGCCGGCCTTCTTGCGCCCGTGCCACGGGATCGACGTCCCGGGTGACACCTTCCTGCACATCTATGCGGCTGACTTGGGACGCTCCGTCGACGGTCGCTGGTGGGTCATCGCGGACAGGACGCAAGCCCCCGCCGGCGTGGGCTACGCGCTCGAGAACCGCATGGTGCTGCGCCGGACCCTCCCCGATCTCTTCCGCGCCAGCCGCGTGCGGCGCCACGCCGCTTTCTTCGAGGCTTATCGCGACATGCTGGGTGCGCTCGCGCCGGGCCGGGAATCACCGCGCGTCGTCCTGCTCACCTCGGGTCCATACAACGAGACGTACTTCGAGCACTCGTACCTCGCACGGCACCTCGGCATCGCGTTGGTCGAGGGCGGCGACCTCGCGGTGCGCGATGAGCGCGTGTACCTGAAGACCCTCACCGGACTGTTGCGCGTCGACGTCATCCTGCGTCGCCAGGACGATGTCTTCTGCGACCCGCTCGAACTCTACGACAAATCGACGCTCGGTGTTCCCGGGTTGTTGCAAGCGGTGCGCGCCGGTCATGTCACGGTTGCCAACGCGCTCGGTAGCGGCGTCACCGAGTCCGCTGCGATGATGGCGTTTCACCAGGCGCTGTGCCCGAAGTTGCTTGGCGAGCCACTGATGCTACCGTCGATCGCGACTTGGTGGTGCGGCCAGGACGAACCGCGCGCCAACGTCCTGGCCAACTTGGACCGTCTCGTCATCAAGCCGACTTTTCCGTCGCGTGGCGGCGAGCCGATCTTCGGCGCCCGTCTCGACGCTGCGGGCAGGGCCGACCTCACCCGGCGCATCGAGGCGGCGCCCGACGAGTTCGTTGCGCAAGAGCAGCTGTCGCTCTCGGTCGCTCCGGTTTGGAGTGGCGACGGGTTCGCGCCGCGACACATCACCATGCGCGTCTATGCGGTCGCCGTCCGCGGCACGTACAAGGTGCTGCCGGGTGGGCTGACCCGGGTTTCGATTGCGGACGACAGCCTCGTCGTGTCGATGCAACACGGCGGTGGCAGCAAGGACACCTGGGTGCTCGGCGACGATGGACGCGACGCGGCGATCGTCCGCCGCGCCGAGTCACGCGCGATCGTCGTCAACCGTGGCGATGCGGCGCTGTCGAGCCGGGTTGCCGACAACCTCTTCTGGCTCGGGCGCTACCTCGAGCGAGTCGATTTCCAGGCGCGCCTCTGCCGCGCCGTCTTCACCGGCCTCTCCGACGGTCCGAGCTTCGGCACGAGCCCGCTGCTCGCCGCTGCGTTCGCGCTCCCGGCACTCGGGGTCAGTGCGTTCGATTGGCGCGTTGGCAGCGGTAATTTCGAGCATCAGGTCTTCAGTGCGATGTTCGATCCGGACCGTGCCGGCAACCTGCGTGCGACCGTTGCCGACCTACACCGCGTGGCGTGGCTCACGCGCGAGCGCTTTTCGATCGATGCCTGGCGGGTGCTCAGCCGGGTCCAATCCGAACTCGTCAACGTCGACTCGCGTTCGTGGCTGCGGTTGCCGACGGCGATCGAACGCCTCGACCGCACGGTGGTGACGATTTCGTCTTTCTCCGGCATGGTCAACGAAGGCATGACGCGCGGTCATGGTTGGTACTTCCTCGAGACCGGACGCCGTCTCGAGCGCGCTCTGCGGGTGATCGACCTGTTGCGGCATGCCTTGGTCCCGGCACGCGACGAGGAGGAAGGTGTCCTCGAGGCGGTGCTCGATATAGCCGACAGCTCGATGACTTATCGCGCCCGCTACCAGGTCGCGGTAGATCCGAAGCCGGTGCTCGACCTGCTGCTTCTCGACGAGGACAACCCGCGCGGCGTCGCCTATCAGTTGCGTCGCATTCTCGAGTACGGCGCGAATCTGCCGCTGCGCGTGAGCAGCGGTCTCGAGGCGACCGGAGATCTCGGCGCGCGACCGCTCGCACGGCTTCAACTCGCCAGCATCGACGCACTCGCGGAGCGCGACCGTGACGGCACGCGGCGCACGCTCGCGTTGGTACTGCAGCAGTTGAGCGGCGACCTGTCCGAACTGTCCGACTTGCTGACCCGCTACTACCTCACCCACGCGATACCGCTCGTGGCGATGTGATCCGGCCGATGCGTCTGTTCGTCACCCATGCCACGCGTTTCACCTACTCCGGCAAAGCCTTCCTGTCGCAGAGCGAGATCCACCTCCGCCCACGCGATTGCCCGAACCAGGTCTTGTTGTCGCACGAACTTTGGATTGAGCCCGAGTCCGAGCACGTCGGCACCCGCCGCGACTACTTCGGCAACACGGCCGCTCATTTCACGGTTCACGAACCGCATCGCTCCTTGCTCGTTCGCGCGCGCAGCAGTGTCGCCGTCGCGCCGACGTCGTTGCCGATCCAATCGCCGGCATGGGACGCCGTGCGCGATCGCGTGCGCCACGACCGGCAGCGCGACTGCCTCGAAGCCTACCAATTCGTGTTCCCGTCGCCGCGGGTCGAGTGCTCCGCTGCGTTGGCTGCCTATGCGCGCGAATCGTTTCTGCCGGGACGACCGATCCTCGAGGCGACGGCGGAACTCAATCGCCGGATCTACACCGATTTCACCTACGAGAAAGGGGCGACCGATGTCGGCACGCCGGTCGCCGAGGCGTTCGCAAAGCGCCGCGGCGTTTGTCAGGATTTCGCCCACGTGATGGTCGGCTGCTTGCGTTCGGTGGGTGTGCCCGCGCGCTATGTCAGCGGTTACCTGGTGACACGCCGGGAGCCTGGAAGCGTGCGGCTCGTCGGTAGTGACGAATCGCACGCATGGGCAGCGATCTACGCATTGGAGCACGGCTGGATCGGCTTCGATCCGACCAACGACCTGGTGCCGTCGACCGAGCACGTGACGGTTGCGTGGGGACGGGACTACTCCGACGTGAGCCCGGTCAAGGGCGTGACGCTCGGTGGTGGCGAGCACACGGTAGAGGTTTTGGTCGATGTTGAAGCGCGCGACCGTGAGGCGTTGCCGCGAATCAGGTGATGACGACGCGCTGGTAGACCTTCGGCAATTCGCGCGGCAGTGAGGCAATGTCGTCGATGACGAGGTAGCGTGATTCGTCGCACATCTCGCGTAGGTAGTCGTGGCCGGCCTTGTCGACGGTGATACAGAACGGCACGATGCCGGCAGCTTCGGCTTCGCGCAGCGCGACCGTCGTGTCGCGCAGTCCGTAGACGTTGCTGCGCCGGTCCTGACCATAGTCGAAATCCTGCGGAAAGCCGTCGCTGAGCAGAATGATGTGGCGCGAACGGGCGCTCACGGCGGCCAGCTTCTCGGTGGCGTGGCGGAGTGCGGCGCCCATGCGCGTGCTGCGCTTGGGCTCGAGCGCGCCGATGCGGCCCTTGACGGCACCCGACAGGACTTCGTTGAAGCCCTTCACCATGTAGAACTCGACGTTCTTGCGGCCGTGGCCGGAGAACCCGTAGATCGCGTAGGCGTCGCCGATCTCCTCGAGCGCTTCGGCCATGATGACCAGTGCTTCCTTTGTCACGTCGATGATGCGGCGCGGCGCTTGCGATTTCTGCGCAGGCAGGCTCGTGTCGCGGAACGCATCGAGGGTGTTCTCGGAGGCCGCGACCTTGGCCGGTTTCGCCTCGAACGGTTCGTCCGTCGAGGCGCTCAGGTCGATCAGGAACAGGGCAGCAACGTCGCGTTCCTCGCGTTGGCGGGCGACGTAGAGCCGGCTCGACGGTGACTGGCGCGCGCGCCGGTCGACCCGCGCGTCCACTACCGCGTTCAGGTCGAAGTCCTCGCCGTTCTCGAGGCCGCGCACGACGCGGTACATCTCGGGGCGGATCTTTTGGAACTGGCGTCGGACCTCGGGGATCAGTTCGGAGTAGTCGACGAGCGTCTTGTGGAAGAACTCGCCCGAGTCGCCGCTTACCGGTACCTCGAGCAGCCGGCACCAGCGCTCGCGGTAGTCCTGAATGTGGTAGTCCCATTCGTCGTAGTAGAAGCTTGCTCCATCGGCGCGGCGATCGAGCCAACGGCGCGCCGCGGTCTTGTCGGTCCGCCTCGTGTCGCCGAGGATCCTTTGGATCTCGTCGAGTTGCTCGCGCGGCACCTTGCCGAGGAGATCGCTGACGTAGAGTCCGAGGCCCTCCATCTCCTCGCCGGAGGCTTGCTTGAGACGCAGGTCGGCGCCGGACTCGAGTAGCTGCTGCAACTCCTCGGCCGACATCGGCGCACCGCCGCTTGCCTCGTCGGTTTCGTCTTCGAGCGCGAGCTTTTGATCGAAGGGCGCTTGTTCTGCATCGGCGTCGGTCGCTTCGGATTCGGCCGCAACCGCCGGACCCTCACCCCCCGTGGTGGGCCCGTCGTCGTCGACGAACATGTCGTAAACGGCTTCTCCCGTCAGCCGTTCGAAGGCGAGTTCGCTCGGGGTCGCGTCGCCGCGTACCTCGCCGCGTGCGGCGAGTTCGCGCGTGAGTTGCTCGGCGACCGTGAGCGAATCGTCGGCGGTGGCCGTCTCCAGGGCCAGCGGCGCGGCGCACGGACCGATCACTGCGGCCAGCGTGCGGAGCCACGGGGGAAGCACGTCGAGCCGGCGCTGCGACAGAAGCCACATCAGGACCATGTCGAGAGCGGTGGATTGGGGCGGCGCGAAGTCGCGGTCGAGGCGATCGAGCAGGTGGCAGGCGAGCTCGGTTTGCTCGTTGGCCAGGCCCGGATAGGCGCGTCCGAGTTGGGATGCAACCCGAAAGCCCTCGGCGACGAGAAAGAGATCCTCGAGCACCGCCGGCTTCTCGGGATCGACGAGAAAGTCGTACAGGCTCTTGGCTTCCGCGGCCGGCCGGCGACCCGCGTAGGTGCCGGCGAGCCGCCGACCGGCGAGTTGCGCTGCGATCAGCTTGTAGAGGCGGCAGTTGTCCTCGTGGGTATCGAAGCGGTCGAGCTTTATCGGTAGCGCGATCTCTTCCTCCAGCGGGAACTCTTCGAGTTCCGGTCGCAGTTGTGCCGAAGACGCGGAGCGAATCGAGACCGCGGTGCCGCTGAGCATGTGCACGTATTTGCGCAGCATCCCCTGGACATCGTTGAGCACGGCCGCGGTGGAGGAGGAATGGAGGACCTTGAGACTCGTACGTGATTCGCGCAGGAAGAAAGCCGTGCCGGCGTCGGGGTTGGTGGAGGCGATCTGCAAGCCGCGGGCGACCCATGCGTCGACGCCTAACGGCTCCGCTTCCTCGTACGCAGCGGGAAGGGAGCGGAGGAACGCGATGCTGCCGCGAGCAAAGGCGTCGGCGACGCGAGCACCGAGGTCGAGCGCCGCCTGGCGCTGTACCCGCGGCACGTCGTGGATGAGCGCAGCGACGACGGGGATGACCTCCCGCAGTTCTGCGGTGGCGTAGCCGGCGGCGGCGGCGAGCAGGTAGAGGACCTTGGATCGCGTCGAGACGTGCAGCTTGCGCAAGGCGCCGGGCAGCTCCCGATAAATGGCCCAAGCCGCGCGCGGGTCGTCGTTCGCGGCGCGATGCACGGCGGTGAAGAACCGGCGACGATCGTCACCCTTGAGCAGGTGGAGCCCGGCCGGCAAGGCGGCGAAGACTTCGGATTCCTTCGCCGCCGGGTGCAACGCGATGGCCAAGCCGGCGTAGGCTGGCAGGTCCGCGGTTTCGAGCTCGGGCAGCGCGATTGCGCCCGAGGTGAACAACGCGCGGCCGCGAAACTCGCCGCGCCAGCCTTCGATCGTACTCAGCTCCAGCCCCTGTGCGGCCCACAGGGCGAGCTTGGCGGCATCGACCCGGTCGAGAACCGGCGCCGTACCTTCGAAGAACGCGGCGCCGAGCTTGCGACTCACGTCGGCGACTTGCACGCCGAGCTGATTCCAGGAGACGAGAGCATCGGCGCCGACGGAAGCGGCGACCTTCGGCGCAACCGAGAAGTACGCCAACGCGGCCTCGCGTTGTGGCGGCTCGTGCTCGAGAAGAGCTGCGCCTGCCGCGGCCCAGCGTGCAAAACCAGCTTCCCCGAAGGACGAATGGATGGGTGCCGCTCGCAGGTAGTACCGCTGCGCGACTGCTGCGGATATCGCCGCCAGCGCGTCGCCGCGCGCGAGGATCGCTGCGTGGACGTCCTCGCCGAGAGCCTCGCCGGCAGCCCGAGCCTGGCGTCCGGCACGGTCGCCGAGCAGGTGGGCGTCGAACCAGAGGGAGCGGTCGGCCATGCTGGATGCGAACGGCGGGCGTCAGGCGAAGACGGATTCGACCAGGGCGTCGATTGCCGCTTGCGACTCGACGTCGTCGGTGAGCGACGTGCTCACGGCGACGCGGCAGGCACGCCGGGGCGCGACGCCCTGTTGGATCAGCAGGCCGCAATAGATGAGCAGGCGCGTGCTGACGCCCTCTTCGAGGCCGCTCGCCTTGAGGTGGCGGACGCGTTCGCCGAGCTTGGCGAGCGACAGTGCCGTTTCCATGGCGGCGCCGCTTTCGTGCGCGATGATCTGGGCTTCTTTGTCGCGCGGTGGGTAGTCGAAGTCGATGGTCACGAAGCGCTGTCGCGTCGAGTGCTTCAGGTCCTTGAGGACGCTCTGGTAGCCGGGGTTGTAGGAGATCACGAGCAGGAAGTTGGGGTGTGCGTCGAGAATTTCGGCCTTCTTGTCGATCGGCAGGATACGGCGGTGGTCGGTGAGCGGGTGGATCAGGACGATGGTGTCCTTGCGGGCCTCGACGATCTCGTCGAGGTAGCAGATCGTGCCGCCGCGCACGGCCTGGGTGAGCGGGCCATCGATCCAAACCGTCTCGTCGCCTTTGATCAGATAGCGCCCGACCAGGTCGCTGCCGGTCAGATCCTCGTGGCAGGCGACAGTGATGAGGGTCGGCGTCTCGGCGTGGTCTTGCGACGCGTCGTCGCCGTGGCGCAAGCGGTGCGCCATGTGCTCGACGAATCGCGTCTTGCCGCAACCGGTCGGTCCTTTGAGCAGAATGGGTAGGCGGCAGTTGTAGGCGGCGGTGAAGATGGCGATCTCGTCACCCACCGGAAGGTAATAGGGCACGTCGTGCACGATGCAGGCTCCTTCCGCAGGCGCACGGGGCGGCGCGGGTTGATTCGGCCACGCTGCGGAAATTCAGACGTTGAGTCAAGGTACTGGAGCTGCTGGGAGGAAAAGAAGAAGCCCCCGATCGGCTCGCCGGACACCGTGGGGGGGAGGGCGGTTGAGCGAACCGTCGGGGGCTTCGTCGTTGGCCTGCGTTAGGGGGAACGCAGGCTTTGGTTATCAGAACCGACCGCTGTCGGACCGCCGGGACACCGATTGGGGGGAGGGCGGTTGAGGCGGAACAGACTGCTGCCGAGTCCTGGCTGGCTTGGACGCGGAATGTTGCCGCGTCTTCAATTGCATCTCTCGAAAGTCTCGATTCAGATCGTCCCTCCTTCCTTTCCGTTTCTTGATCTCAGTACTGTGCATACCGCGTGCCAATCTCGTGCAGCTGAACGCGCGCGCGTTCCTCGCGCCCGATCGCGGGCGAGCTTGTAGATTTGCAAGGGTCGGCCTTGCGGACTTGCAGCGGTGAGAGACTGCGCCAGGAGCAATGGGCTTGCCCGGATCGGTGTCGCGCCGTAGTTTGCCGCGATGAACCGAAAACCAGCACTCAGTCTTGCGGCGATGCGCGGCCGCCGCCAGGCTACGGTCGACCTCGCTGCCGAAATCGAGCAGCGCGGCTTCGCCGGAGTCTATTGCCCCAGTTTCGGCGATGGCATCGGTTTGTGCGAGGCGATGGCGCTGCGCACGACGCGCCTCGAGGTCGGCACCGCCATTGCCAATATCTATACGCGTCATCCCCACGACTACGCGTTGTCGGCGACGCTGCTGCACGAGCTCAGCGGCGGCCGCTTCCGCTTCGGCGTCGGCATTAGTCACGACCCGGTCAACCGGCGCATGGGACTGAGCACCGGCAAGCCGCTGCGCGACATGCGTGAGTTCGTCGAGCAGTTGCGCCAGGGAGCCAACCGTTGGGGCGACCTGCCGCCGGTCGTACTCGCGACGCTGCGCGAGAAGATGGTGCGCCTGGCGGCGGAGATCGCGGAGGGCGCGGTGTGGGCCAATGCGGCGCGGTCGCACATGCCGACGTCGCTCGCGTTCCTCGGCGACAAAGCGCACAGCCAAGACTTCTTCACCGGCAACATGATCCCCACCTGCGTCGCCGACGACCGTGCCGCGGCGGCCGCAGTCATGCGCAAGACCCTGGCTGGCTACGTGATCCTACCGAACTATCAGAACTACTGGATCGAGGCGGGTTATGCGGAGGAAATGGAAGCCATTCGGCAGGCGATCGCCAAGGGCGAGCGCGAGCGGATTCCGGAGCTGATGAGCGACGAGTGGCTCGCCGACTGCACCCTCTTCGGCTCCGTCAAGGAGGTTCGCGACGGGGTCGAGGCCTGGTACGCGACCGGAATCAAGACGATGATCCTGGTGCCGTCGTCGACCCAAGCGGGGCAGCTCGAAGCCGTCCGCGAGGTAATGGCGGTCTTCGACTGAAGGCGCGGGGAGCGCGACCTCAGCTCATCTGCCGCGCCTCGACCGCCATGGCGGCGATGGCACTGCGATTCTGGCTGACGATCGGTACGTCGCGCCGCAGCGATTCCAACTCGACTTCCTCGTCGGCGCGGCGGCGCTCCTGCGCGAGTTGGCTGCTCGCAGCCGCGGCGGTGCGCTCGATTTCGGCGAGTTTGGCGTCGAGGGTCGCCTGCGCGGCGCCCTCCGCGGCCCGGCGCGTCGCTTCGAGCCACTGTTGTTGCGCGGCGATCTCGGTGGCGAGCGTGTCGCGGTAGAGTTGCTCGAAGCCGGGCAGGTACCAGCCGCGGCGCAGGCTGCGGCGGGTGCGTTGCAGCCTGCCCTGGGTGGCGCGCTCCAAACGATCCGGCGGCCCGAGGGCGTCGACTCGCGGCACCATTCGCTCGCGCGGCGCCGCGGTAATCCGGGTGCCGAATTCCTCGGCCGCCGCGTACAGCGCGTTCGTCGCATCGCGTATCGCTGTATCGATTCGGTCCGCGTAGGCGTCGCTCGCTGCCTGGGTCGCTTGGGCGAGGGCCTCGGGGTCGCCCTTCCAGAACCAACCACGGCGGATGGTGCGGAGTTGCTTGCGGTACGCCTGTGCTGCGGTGCTGCCTCGAGCGGTCAGCTCGGTTCCTGCGGTGGCAAGCGTGGCTCGGTACGACGCGAAGCCCGCACGCGTCGCGTCGGTCTGTGCGGTGGCGTCGGCTTGGATCGCTTCCAAGCGGCGGCGCGTTTCCGCCAACGATGCCTCGAGGTGGGTCTGCCGCTTGCGCAAGGCCTCGTCCGCCTGGCGCATCCATTTTTCGACCCGCTTGGCTGCTTCGCGCAGTGCCGTGGCGCCGCGCCCATCCGACGTTGCGAAACGTCCGAGGCCGGCGACGAAGTCGCTTAGTCCACTCGCTTGCAAGCCAGCGTCATCGCCGGCCTCGGCTGCGGTGCATGCGCGTCGCGCGTCGACGGTGAACAACTCATGGGCGCCGGCGACTTTCTGGCGCATGTCTTCGATCTGCTGCGCCCGCTCTTCCTCCGAGAGCTCGTGGCATGCCGCGTCGAGGTTCCAGACGACGAACAGCTTGCCGATGTCGCCCTCGAGACTACGCATCAGGTGGCGAGTGAAACGGGTGAAGAGTGCCGGGTAGCGCACGACCAGCACGACGGCGTCGAGCGACTGTAGCGCGCGCGCACTGATCTCGTCGTAGCGATCCTCGCTGCCCACGCCGGGCGTGTCGACGAGGTCAACCTGCCCGCCGAGTTGCAGCAGGTCGAGGTCGGTGGTGACGCTGACCTCCTCGGCGGCTGCGTCACTGCGCATCGCCGCCGCCAACTCGTCGACGGAGTTGAAGCTATGGCCGCCAGCACTCCATGTCGTTTGCGACCCGTAGGTGATTCGTATCGGAACCGACGTCAGCGGTCCGAACGATGATGGCGACAACGCCGCTCCGGCGAGGGCATTGACGAGCGTCGACTTGCCGGCCTTGACCTCACCGTACACAGCGATCCGTACGCGCCGCCGTTCGAAGTCGCCGAGGAGAGCATCGAAGCGCGAGATCCGCCCGTTCGGTAACAACGCCGCGTGGGCACCGAGTGCCTTGCGCGATTCCGCCAGGGCGTGGTGAAAGCGGGTGATCAGCCGGCCGTGATCGTTCGGGTTCTGCCCCGAGCCGTGGGCATCGACAGGCATCTAGAGCCTCTCGATGATCGTGCCGGTGCCGAGGCCGCCGCCGCAACACATGGTGATCAGGCCGTAGCGTCCTTGCGTGCGCTCGAGTTCGTGCAGCGCCGAGGTGATCAGCCGGGCGCCGGTGCAGCCGGTGGGATGGCCGAGGGCGATCGCGCCGCCGTTCGGGTTTACCCGCTCGGGGTTCGGGCCGAGCGCCTTCTGCCACGCGAGGACGACCGCGGCGAAGGCTTCGTTCACCTCGAAGGTGTCGATGGCGTCGATCTTGATCCCGCTTTGCGCGAGAACCTTTTCGGTCGCCGGGATTGGACCTTTGAGCATGCTTATCGGGTCGACGCCGACGAGGGTGGTGGCGACGATGCGGGCGCGAGGCGTGAGCCCGAGCGCGGCTGCGCGCGCGGGCGAAGCCAGCAATACGGCGGCAGCGCCATCGGATACCTGCGAAGACGATCCCGCCGTGTGGATCCCGCCCGGTTCGACCGGGCCGAGGCTGGCGAGCTTCTCCAGCGAGGTTTCGCGCAAGCCCTGGTCGCGATCGACCGTGTGCGTGGCGCCGGTCGGGCTGCCGTACGGCAGCCCGACCGGCGCCGTCACCGAGGCGACCTCGCGGGCAAAGCGGCCTTCCTGCCATGCCTGTTGCGCGAGCTGCTGGCTGCGTAAACCGAAGCGATCGGTGTCCTCGCGGCTGATGCCGTACTCCTGGGCGATCATCTCGGCGCCCTGGAATTGCGAGGCGTAGGCGTAGTGCTCGCCGTAGCTCGAAGGGAGGGGCGATCCGCCCTTCATATTGGCGCCGAGTGGAACCCTGGTCATCATTTCAACGCCGCAGGCGAGCACGAGGTCTTCGATGCCGGCGCCGATCAGCCCGGCTGCCAAGCTGGTTGCCTGTTGGCTCGAGCCGCATTGGCTGTCGACCGTAGTCGCCGCGATCTCCAGCGGGAAACCCTGCGCGAGCCAAGCTGTCCGGGCGATGTTGTACGACTGCTCGCCGACCTGGGAGACGCATCCGCCGATGACTTGACCGATGGCCTTGGGATCGATGCCCGCGCGCTCGAGCGCGGCGCGCTGCACAGCGCCGAGAAGGTCGGCGGGGTGCAGCCCGGCGAGGGCGCCCTTGCGTTTGCCGATCGGACTACGGACTGCTGCGACGATGAAAACTTCGTTCATGGCTCTGTGGCTCCTCTACTGGGTGGCGTTCGCTGCTCAGCCTCTTGTTTATAGAGGAGAGCCGCCGCAGAAAAAATCCCCAGCGCTCAGCGCCGCTGCCGGCGCACCCGGTAGAGCCGTTCGCTGAAGCCGCCGTCGCTGGCAAAAGCCTTGGACTGCGCCACCTGAAAGCTCTTGAGCCGCCGATACCCCCCATGCCGCGGAATCAAAGGATCCCGCCAAAATTTGTCCATGCTGTCCCTGTCGTCCACGCGGTCCACGACCCCGCAGCGACAAATTATTGGAGTTAGCCAACCTAACGCAACCCAAGCGGAGCAACCACCCCCAGAACCCCATCGACCGCCGCCCGGCTCACCGCCGCTGCGCGAGCCAAATCTCCCGCTGCCAGCGCGTCGCGAAATTCCGCCGCGGTCCGGCTCTCAACCTGGTCGAGTGCCTGCCGCGTCGGCGGCAAGCGGTTGAGCCAGTCCACTTCGACCCACTGCACCAGGCGTTTACATTGCCACCAGAGCGAGTCGTCCGCCGGCTGCTCGTCGCCAAGCGCCATCGCTGTCGGTATGTCGGCATCGAGCAGCAGCGGCACGAATACGCTGCAACACGGCGAGCCCAGGCTGGCCCAGTACACCAGCGGCTCGGCGGTATCGCCCGGGATCGCGGTGATCATGCTGGCCGTCGTCGTGCCTACCGGTTCCGCGTGCATGCACACGCTCACGTCCTCGGGGCGCAGGTGGCTGATGTCGGTGCTCGGGGCCAAGCGCCCGTGGTGGTCGCGCAACACGGCGCGCAGTGCGGCGACGTCGATGCTTCCCCGGCTTTGCTGCAACGAGCTGCAGGTTCTTTCGAAACGCCCGCTCGAGATCGATTCGGGTACCAGGGTCGTATCGCGATAGGCCGCGGCGACGTCGAAGCGGCCTGGCGCGTTCGCATCTCGCCATCCTCGCGCGACCGCGTGCTCGATGAAGTCCGGTGATGACCCATCCCAGTCGGTGCCGAGGGTCATATGGTTCGAAAGGCTGGCGACGTCCCTCCCCTCGCGCCACGCCCAACGCCGGTCGCTCGTCTCGAGCACGAACGCCGTGCGGCGATCGGCGATGAGAAACGAGTTGTTGTACGCCCATTCCTTGTCGGCGAACCCCGAGCCGCCCTGGCCGTACTCGGACAGGAGGCTGGTGATCACTGCGAGCGCCTGTGCCGCGCTGTGGCCGCGCTCCAGCCCCAGGCGGACCAAGTCCATGCCTATCAGACCGATTCCCGACACGGCGTCCTTGGTGAAGATGGTGTGATTGCCGATGGCGACGCCGTGCTCGTTGAGGCCGTGCTCGAAGCCCCAGCACCAATAGGGACGCGAGCCGATGAGACGCGCCGTTTCGCCGACTTGGGGAATCTCGATGTACGTGCAGCGCAGCGGTCTGCCGGCAGCGTGACGCAGACGTGGTTGCTGGAGCAGCGGCTGCGCCTCGAGTGTGGGCCGGTCGCTGTTCTTCGCGAAGTGCACCCGGCCGTCACGGGTGGCGTTGCCGAGGGCGACGAGCGAGTCGCAGGCGATGCGGAAGGGAATGGATGGGCGAGTCGGATCGGTCCGGTTCATGCTCCGATCATTGTTTGCGCGGCGGGCTAGGAGCAAGCGGCCCGCATGGTCGGCAGGGTGCGCGGCAGGGTGCGCGGTTTGCCGAGACATTCGTTCCATGCGATGCGGCGTGCGGTGTAGCGAAGGAGAGGCGTTGGCAGTTTCCGGGGGAAGCGACGAGCATCCGTTCTGGTCGGTCGCGGCGATCGGCTTGGTGGCGGCCGGGTATTACTGGTCGTACGCCGCCTATGGCAACGTCACCCAGGACGAAGGCTGGCTCTTGGAGTGCAGCCAACGAGTGGCTGCGGGCCAGGTTCCGCACCGCGATTTCATCTCCATTTATCCGGCAGGACGGTACTACTTTTTTGCCTATGTGCTGCAGTGGTTTGACGGCGATCTGGTGGCCGTGCGCGGCGCGTGGTGTGTTCTGCGTGCGGCGGTGGTCGCGCTGACGTTCGCCATCGGTCGCCGGCTGATGCCGCTGCCATTGGCGCTCGCTGCTGCAGGGGTCGTACTCGTGCTGCCGGGCCCCTGGCACAAGACCTTCTTTCCGCTCGTGCCGTTGGGGACGCTCGCGGCGCTCGGCGCATGGCTCGCATCGGGACGCCGGGTTTGGCTCGTCGCCGCGAGCCTGGCTGCAGGAATCGGAGTGTGGTTCCGCCATGACGTCGGCTTGCTGGCTCTCGGCACGGCGGGTCTGGTCGTGTTGGCCACGCGGATCGGTTTTCGCGCCGAAGGTAGCGCCCGGCGCGATTTGTGGGGCGACCTGGTAGCGGTTGCCATTCCGGGTGGAGTCGCACTGACGGGTGGGTTCGTTTGGATCACGCTGCAGGTCGGGTTCGACGAGGTAGCTTCGCAACTCTTGTGGCGCGCCTTCGGTGAGGGAGCGCCGAACGTCTCCAGGCCCGATGTCGGCGGACTCGCGTGGTGGTTGCCACGTGGCGCGCTGGGGCTCGGGCTCGCTTGGCTCGGCTGGACGTCGGTGCGTGGGGTGTCGGGCCGTTGGCGCGAACGCGATGCGCTTGCCTGGGCCGTCGCCCTGGTTGCGGTGATCACGGCCAACCAACTCTTTCGCTTCCCCGAAGCGATTCGCTTCCTGCAATGCAGCCCCGTCTTCCAGCTGCTCTGGTTCGCAGCTTTAGCCGCCGCATGGCGAGCGTTGCGTCCCGTGCATTGGGGCGTCGCGCTGGTCCCGGCACTCATAGGATGCGGACTTCCGCTGGCAGCAGTTGTTCAAGTTCTGCGGGGCTACGATTTGCGCATGCCGGTCGAGTACACCGGAGCGATTGCGGTGCGCTGGCAACGGCCGCAGCCGTATGCGCTACCGGACGGTGCGATGATCTGGGTCGACCGCGCATGGGCAGCGGAGATCGACTTCGTGCGCGCGGCGGTCGACGAACTGGTCCCGCAGGGCGATCCGATCGCCGTGCTCGGGCGCCCGGCGCCGCTGTACCACCTGACCAGCCGGAGCAATCCGACCCGGCTCATCCGCTTCGATGAAGCGGCGACGACCGAGCCCGAGCGCTACGCGGCGCTCGGCGCGATGTACCGCCATTGCCGGTATGTGGTCGTCGACGAGCGATTCCTGCGGCACCGCGGCGCGTGGTGGCGCAGGCCATTGGCGTCCGTCTATCGGGTGCACCGGCGCGCCGGCGCGCTCATCGTGCTCGAACGAATCGAGCGCACCCCAACGCCTGCATCCGGGAGCCCATAGCCGCCGCCTCACCCTAGCTCGGTCAGCACCAGCGTATCCGCTTCGATCTCGAACGATTTGTCCGTGCTGATCTCCGCAGTCTGCGCGAGTACCGTGGTGACCGTCCGGTAGTCGACGTGCATCCGCTCGCGGGTGAGCGTGCACCGCGAGTACCCGCGCTTGCGCGGGTTGATGTAGGCGATGTTGCTCACGTTGGCGAGCGCTCGTTCGATCAGATTGCCGAGATCGTCGGTGCCGTCGCCATTCGAGGAGATCGACGTGGTGACGATCTCGTAGCCGACGACTTGCGTGTCGGGATCCATCGCGTCCGCTGTAAGTATGCCGAAGCCGGCGAGGTGAATGTCGCCGGTGAGGATCAGCGGGTTGCGGACGTCGCGCAAGAACGTCAGCAACTCCTGCTGCTCAGCGGCGTATCCGTCCCACTGGTCGGGATTGGCAAAGCCGGGCGGAATGACGATCGGCGTGAAGACCGTCTGCTGAGCGATGACGTTCCACACCGCCGGCGACGCGTCCATCTCTTCCTTGAGCCATTGCTTCTGCTCGATGCCGAGCATGGTGCGGGTGGGATCATCCATCTCCGGGCAGCGGACGATGCGGTCGCCGCATGCCTGGTCGCTACGGTACTGGCGCCCGTCGAGCACGTAGATCCGCGCCAGGTCGCCGATGTCGAACGATTGGAAGATCTGCATGTGCCCGAAGTCGTCGGGCACTGGAATGCGCACCGGCATGTGCTCGTAGTAGGCCTGATAAGCGTTGCGCCGCAGGGCGAGTACGTCGTCGACGTCCTCTTCGCCTGTCTGCAGGACGAGCCCTGCATAGTTGTTGCTCACCTCGTGGTCGTCCCAGGTGACGACCCACGGGCAGCGTTGGTGTGCGGCCTGCAGGTTCACGTCGGAACGATACTGACCATAGCGATTGCGGTATTGCTCCAGGGTGCGCAGCTTCGGGCCGACGTGGGTGCGTGCCTGGCCGCTGCCGCCGCCCTCGTAGATGTAGTCGCCGAGGAAGGCGACGAGATCGACGTCCTCCTGCGCGAGGTGGGCGTGTGCGGTGTAGAAGCCGGCGACGTAGTTCTGGCAGCTGGCCGCGATGATGGTGAAACTCTCGGGGTGGGCGTCGGCCGCAGGCAGCGTCCGCGTCCGCCCTGGCGGACTCGTCCATTGGCCATCGATGCGAAAGCGGAACCAATACCAGGAATCCGGCCCGAGGCCGTCGGCCTCGATGTGCAGGGAGTGCGCGAGCGACGGGCTCGCGTACTGCCAGCCCGTGCGTACGATCTGGCCGAAGTCCTCGTCGAGGGCGACCTCCCAGATGACCGGCACGTCTTCATCGGGCATACCGCCGCCGGTGGTCGGCGCGGGTGCGAGGCGGGTCCAGAGAATCACGCTCTCCGGCTGCGGATCACCGCTGGCGACGCCGAGGGTGAATGGGTCGGCGGCGAGCGTTGGTGCGGGGGGTGGGCCAAAACTCGCGTCCGAACCACCGTCGCCGCAGGCCGCGACGGCAACGGTCGCGCCCATGTACATGAGGAATTCGCGTCGGGTCGGACGCAGCTCCCAGGTGAACCCGTCTGCGACGTACGGTGGTGGCTTGGCCATGGTTTCTCCTGTTCAGGGATGATCGCCTTGCGCATCGGCCGCGGGCAGGTGTCGAACTCCGGTTGCGGCGTCGAACAACTCGGTGAAGCAGCGCTCGACGGCGCGCACCAACTCGTGCAGGTCCGGCAGCAGATCCCAGTCGGCATTGAAGCCGAACTGCAGCCGGCCGCAGTAGCTGAAGACCGCGACGCCGAGCCCCTGGCCTTCGAGCAGGGCGACTTGCGGGTAGGCCTCGAGCATCTTGGCATCGAGGAGGAAGAGCGGGAACGGTGGGCCGGGGATGTTGGTGGTTACGAGGTTGCAGGGACTCGCCTGGCGGGTGAGTTCGACCACGCCGCTGAGCGCGATCGGGCCGCCCCACTCGGCAAGTTTGTAGAGATAGGATGCAGCGTTGGTGCCACCCGACCGTTTGAGTTCCGTGGTCACCGCGGCGACCTGGGCGAGCCGCCGAACTGGATCGCGTTCGGCAATCGGCAGGCGGGCGAGCCAGGCGGAGACTTGGTTGCCGAGCGAATGGTCGCCGGCGGTGCGGGTGCTGACCGGCACCGCGCCGATGAAATCGAGGATGTCGACGTTGACGCGACGGCGGCGGAGAAAGTCGCCGATGGCGCCGGCGACGGTTGCGAGAACGACGTCGTTGAGCGTGCCGCCGAGGATGTTCTTGACGATTTTCGCGTCGTCGAGGGCGATGTGAGTCCAGTCGAAACGCCGGTGCGGGCCGATCGGCTGGTTGATGGGCGTCTTCGCTGCGCCGTGCCAGGCGACGTTGAGAGTCTTGGCGACGGCGCTGAGGTTGCTGCCGAGATCCGCGCTGCGCCACCAGGATCGCTGCAAGAGCGGCCGGACCCCGTTGAGGATCTCGCCGGGAATCGACAAGCGCCGGGTGAGGTCGTCGCGCAGCAACTCCGTGCGGCTCGGCAGCGGCCGCGGCTGCCAGTCCGATGCCGGCTCGAAGTCGTTGTCGGCCTCGAGTCGCATCAGCACCGAGGAGATATCGACTCCCGAGATGCCGTCGATCATGCAGTGGTGCGTCTTGGTGAGGGCGGCGAAGCGGCCGCCCTGCAGACCTTCGATGATCCAGTACTCCCAGAGCGGACGGCTGCGGTCGAGGCGCTGCGAGAGGATGCGTGCCGTCAGCCGCTTGAGTTCGCGGTCGTCGCCGGGGCGCGGCAGGCGGGTGTGGCGCACGTGGTAGCGGACATTGAAGCGGTCGTCGTCGACCCAGATCGGCTCGCCTTCGAGCGGCGTGGAGGCGAGCCGCTGGCGGTAGCGCGGGATCAGGTGCAGGCGCGAGCCGATGTAGGCGCGGATGCGCTCGATGTCGACCGCGCCGCTGGGCGCGGTCAGCCCGCCGCCGTCGTAGACCGACACGCCGCCCACGTGCATGTGGGTGTTGCTATTGGAGTCCTCGAACACGAGGAACGAGGCGTCTTGAGCGGATAATCGTTCGTAATGAGACACGGTGCGCTGCTCTCCCCGGCCCGAGCGACCGGTGCCGCCGAACCTAGCCACAGAGACGGATCAAGGTAAAGCGAGGGACAAGGCGGAATGGCCAAGTCGCTTCCTTCCGCCTTCCGCCGTCGCGCTTGAAACCGGCCCGCTTGGCCCTTGGCCCTCCCCATTGCTATGACCCACCCCCATGGCCAACTACGCCTACGAGCGGCTGTCTGCGCATGATGCGTCGTTTCTGGTCTTCGAGAGCCCGAACACGCATATGCACATCTCCTGGGCGTGGATCTTCGATCCCGGCTCGCTCGTCGATGCGGAAGGCGGCGTCGACATCGACAAGATCCGGCGGCACGTCGCTGCGCGGCTGTTTCGCTTCCCGCGCTTCCGCCAGCGCATCGGCTACACGCCGCTCGAGCAGCACCCGGTGTGGATCGACGACGAGAACTTCAAGCTGCATTTCCACGTCCGGCATGCGAGCCTGCCCGATCCCGGCGAAGAGCGCCGCCTGCAGGCGACCGTTTCGTCGATCGTCTCGCAGCCGCTCGACCGCTCCAAGCCGCTTTGGGAGATGTGGATCGTCGAGGGACTGCAGGGCGGGCGCTTCGCGATCGTCACCAAGACGCACCACTGCATGGTCGATGGCGTCTCCACGGTCGATCTGATGACCGGGTTGCTCGATCGCGAGCCGCAGCCGGAACCAGACGACGCCGTCGAATGGCTCCCGCGCCCTGCTCCGAGCGCGGTCGAGCGTTGGCGAGATTCGTTCGTCGACCGCATCGGACTGGCGGCGACGTTGCTGCGGCGTTTGGCTGACGATGCGCACGACCTGCGCGGCGCATCGCGAGAGGAATTGACGCAGCGCTGGGCGAGTTGGCGCGACACCTTGTCGGCGAGCGTGTCGGGCGCACCGGCGACGCCGATCAACCGACCGCCCGGACCGCATCGCTTCGTCACGTGGCTCCGTCTCGAACGTGCTGAGGTGCGCGCCGTTGGCGAACGCCTCGGCGGTAGTGACGACGATGTCGTCCTCGCCATCGTCGCGGGGGCGCTGTGGCGGCTGTTTCGGCGCCAGGGCTTCCGGCTGCAGCGGCAGTCTTTTCGCGTAGTCGTGCCGGCGACACGCCTTCCCGACGCGGATCCGGGAACGCTGCACAACCGTGCGGCGGGATGGATCGTGCCGCTGCCGGTCGACGAGGCGGACGCACGCCGTCGCTTCCGCGCTGTCGCCAAGACGACGAGTGCTTTGACTGAGGCGAACCAGACGCTCGGGCTCGAGCGCCTCCTGCAGGCAGCCGAGATCGGCGGCAGCTTCCTGCTGCACGCCGGCATCGGGGTGTCGCGCCGGCTTCATCCCTACAACTTGATCATCTCGCGCATCCCCGGCCCGAGCGAACCGCGCTACCTGCTCGACGCGCCGCTGCGCGAAGCCTATCCGCAGGTGCCGCTGTTCGAGAACCAGAGTCTGGGCATAGCTGCTGCGACCTACCTCGACCACCTCGACATCGGCATCACTGCCGACTGGGAGGTGCTGCCCGACCTCGGCCCGTTCGTCGCCGACCTGCACGAATCGTTCGCCGAGCTGCGGGTGTTGCATCCGCAGAAGAAGGGCCAGGGGCCAAGGGGCAAGCGCCATCGTCCGCAATGACGACCAGCCGACAGGCGGGGCAGCGGCTGCGGGCGTGGAGCTCGGCGACAAAGGCCGGCCACGAACGAACAACGCTTGCATGTGTTGCGCCGGAGCGGCGCCGCGACGCGAAGACGGGAAATCAGCGGGTGGTGTCGACGTGAACCCGGTCAATTACCCCTGCGCATAGGCGCGCTGTGCGGCGCTCAATGCGGCGCCCGGGTCCACGCCGTGGCCCGCTTCGGGGAGCACGCGTTCGAGGGCGTGCAGGACGCAGAACACACTCGCCGCACTGCTCGACTCACCCATCAACCCGATGCGCCACGTCTTGCCCTTCAGCGGGCCGAGGCCGGCGCCGATCTCGATGCCAAATTCGTTCAGCAGCCGGCGCCGCACCGCAGCATCGTCGACGCCGGCGGGAATGCTCACACTGTTCAGCTGCCAGAGCTGGTGCCCTGCCTGCGACGCTATGCCGAGTCCGATCGCATCGAGGCCAGCCTTCAAGGCTTCATGGTTGCGCCGGTGGCGCTCCCAGCGCGGCTCCAGCCCCTCCTCGAGCACCAGCCGCAAGGCTTCGTAGAGGGCGAAGCTCATGCTGATCGGCGCGGTGTGGTGGTACACCCGCTCCTCGCCCCAGTACGCCTGGATCATCGTCAGGTCGAGATACCAACTCTGCACCTTGCGGGCGCGCTTGCGCAGCACTTCGACGGCGCGCGGACTGAACGTCAACGGCGACAGCCCCGGCGGACACGACAAACACTTCTGCGTGCCGCTGTAGCAGGCGTCGATCTGCCACTCGTCGACACGCACCGGACATCCCGCGAGCGACGTCACCGCGTCGACCAGGAATAACGCGCCTACGGCTTGGGCCAGGCTGCCGATCTCCTCGAGCGGTTGCCAGGCGCCGGTCGACGTCTCGGCGTGGACGATCGCGACGACCTTCGGGTTTTTGCAGCGCGCGAGCGCCGCCTCGACGTCGGCCGGGTCGATGATCTGGCCCCACGGCGCCTCCACCTTGTGCAACGTCGCGCCGCAACGCTCGACGATGTCGGCCATGCGGTTGCCGAATACCCCATTGATGCAGACGACCGCCTCGTCGCCGGGCTCGAGCAGGTTGACGAAGCACGCCTCCATCCCCGCACTGCCGGTGGCCGATATCGGCAGCGTCAGCTCGTTCTTGGTTTGGAAGACGTGCTGCAACATGCGCCGGGTCTCGTCCATCAGCTTCAGGTACGCGGGGTCGAGATGGCCGACGATCGGCGTGCCGAGCGCGCGCAAGACGCGGGGGTGGACGTTGCTCGGCCCGGGGCCGAGGAGAAGCCGCGCGGGCGGCTCGAAAGCGGGTGGCGGCTGCATACGTCGATCAGTACCGAGCCGCCGCCGGAGAGTCAAAGTTTCCCTGCTCAACTCGACCCCGGGACCGTGGGCGATTCCGCCGGGGGTGTGCGACAAATTGTGGGTAGCGACCATCCGTGCTGAAGAAGCCGACGGAGGGTCTACCATGAAGAACATGAAGGGCATGAAGAGAGAGTTCAGGGAGCTTTCGCATCGAGTCATTGGCTGTGCGATCGAAGTTCGTCGGGTCCTTGGCCCTGGCCTGCTCGAATCTATCGATCAACCGATCGACAGTGCCTTGCCAGGGGATTCGTTCAATGACGTGATTCGGCCTTCATGTCCTTCAGGCCCTTCATGGTGAAAACAAACGGCGCGCATCTTGATCGAGGCTCTCCATCCGCCGCCTCCAGGTGTCTGGCCGCAGGCTACGATCAGGTGGCCCTTGCCGAACATCGGTTTTCCGAAGTTCCCCGCAATCATGTCGCACACCCGCCATCGTTCCAGGCGGAAAGAACGTTGACCGCCGGTGACGGGGTGGGGTAGGAACGTGCCCATGGTCGTGATTCCCCCGTGCGCGCAGAACCATCACGCACATCGTGAGATGAGCGGCAGCCCCTTTGCGCGGCTGCATTCGACGCCTGGTGCGTCGTTTGCTCTCTCTCTCCCTCTCTCTGTAGTTTCATTCGGCGCCGGCGTGGGTGCCGGCTCGACGTTTTGGTGCCCGAGCGCAGGCGGTCGGTTGGCCGGTAGCGTCGGCCGTGTCACGCCCGGGCGATCGCTGAGCCGACCTACGCGGTCGAAGCACAGGAGGCAAGGATGTACGAACGAACGCTGAAGATGGCGGTGGTCGTGGCGATGGTGTCGCTGGCTGCGGGCGCGGCGAGCGCCCAGCGACTGAGCGCCGGCGGCAAGTTCGAGGCGGCGAAGAACCAGGAGGCGGGCAAGTACGCGGCTTGCCTGCAAGGCGGAGGCGCGCCTGATCAAGACGCGCGGCCTGTGTTCGGCTATCCGCGCGAGTTTTCATTGTGACAGCTGTTAAGGTTTTGTGATAGCGGCCGAGGATTCCGACAGTTCAGAAGGAAAACGCTTCCATGATTGCAATCAAGTATGTTCTGCCGTGCTCTCTGTTGGCATTGGTTTTGCCGACTGTTCCTGTAGCGGGC
>Ga0163153_10000906_pt1 | contig 48945 bp, 42 predicted proteins | sample OliLakLV19MP6IB1_FD_148629 | JGI IMG/M metagenome (GOLD analysis project Ga0163153, IMG submission 148629) | Freshwater microbial mat bacterial communities from Lake Vanda, McMurdo Dry Valleys, Antarctica - Oligotrophic Lake LV.19.MP6.IB-1 | ecosystem: Environmental > Aquatic > Freshwater >... | reverse complement strand
GGGTGGGTGACGGCGTCGGTGTGGGGGTCGGCGTGGCTCCCGGTGGGGTGACGATCGGCTGGACGGCGATCTGGGCCGTCGCGGTCGAGTTCAAGGTCACCGTCGATCCCCCGAAGAAGACCGAGAGGAACGGGGTGATCAGGGTGAACTGGCCCTCGACACGTACGTGGACCACGTTGCCCAGGCCTTCCGCGCATGGGTCTGGCTCGCAGGTGACCTCGACGTCGGACGGGGTGATGGCCAGGATGGCGCCCTCGGACTCGGTCCTGATGGCGCACATGATCCGGTTGGTGTTGGCGTCGCACGCGCCGCCATCGACGTACGAGGTCGGGTGACGGACGGCCTCGAGCGCCCCGGCCCGGGCCGCATTGGCGATGACGATCCGCGAGTGGAACATGCGTCCCAGGTCGCCGACCGTGGCCAGCAGCAGCAGCAGGATGGGCAGGATGAGGGCCAGCTCGACGATGGACTGACCGAGCGAACGGGATCGGCCGGCGGAACGGGATCGGGTCATGGACTCTTCACCACGATGGGCCGCGGTGCGGCAAGCCCGCACGGCACGACCCTGCCCTGACAGTAGGCCGTGAGCGGCTCGAGGAGAAGGGCATCGGGCTGGCCTGTTCGTACCGGTGTGCACCGGCAAGAGGTCCCCGCCGGCTGGTGCTTGCACGCGACATGGCCGTCGACGCGTCGAGCGCTACGGGGTCGGCGAGGCGGATGGCGTGCCGCTCGCCTCGGGCGACGGCGACGGCGACGGCGTGGGGGTGGGGGCCGGCGTCAAGATCGGACCGCTGCCGGCCGGGAAGACCTCCGGGATCGGCAGGCCGTACTTCTGGATGATCCGATTGGTGGTCTCGCCGAGCAGTGCCGCGTCGGTCAGTCGGGTGTCCTCGTCCGGCCGCAGGGCCAGGCTGAAGGTGGCCGCCCCGGTGGCCTGCAGGTGGCTGATCTCCTCGGCCACGTCGATCGGCGCCCGGACGACGTAGAAGGCGCCCTCACGGGCGAGGATGACCATGTCCTGATAGGTGATCTTGGTCGAGCGCTCGGGCGTGTACCGGCCCTCGGCGGCCAGGTCGGCCGGGACGTTGATGACCAGGGTCACGAAGACGTCCACGGACTGTCCGGCTTTCAACAGGCCGCCCACGGCCAGGTCGTCCGAGACCGTCAGGGACACCGCCCGCCAGGCTGGCGAGTCGGGCGAGACGCTCTCGTCCGGGCCCAGGATGGAGAACTGTCCGCCCTGGTCGGACGAGGCCAGCATGTTGATCGTGATGAGCTGGCCCTGGAGGATGGACACGGCGGGGACGCGGCCGATGACCTGGGCAGGGTCGGAGATGACGCCGTTGGCGTTGGTCGGATCGAGCGGGACCTGGCGGACCTCGACGTCACTGGCCTCGATGACCTCGCGGGCCGGGATGACCGCGATGGCCACCACGACCGGCACGCGCTGGGCATTGGCCTGACCGGCCTGCTGCTGAGCCGAGTTCACGAGGTAGAACGCAGCGCCACCGGCCACGATGGCCAAGATCACGCCAAGGACGATGACGAACTTGCCGCGACGGCTATCGTTCCGGAACTCCTGATCCACTGGGTTGGCCTCCGACGTGTTGGGTGTCCCGCCCACGGCAAGACAGGGTGCGGTCTCCAGCCCGAGTGTCGGCTTGCGCCGGACCGCCACCTATGGCCCGGTGGTCCCAGTACGCACCACCCGCACGTCACCGGGCGCGGTCGTCCACCCAACGATGAATCGAACGCGCGTTCTGGCGTCAAGACGCCGGGCTGGGTACACTTGGGCCGTGCCCGACTTCGATCTGGTCGCCCCGTTCCAGCCGACCGGCGACCAGCCCGCCGCCATCGAGCGCCTGTCCGAGGGCCTGGCCACGGGCGTCCGCCACCAGACCCTGCTGGGAGCCACGGGCACAGGCAAGACCTACACCCTGGCGTCGGTCATCCAGGCACACCAGAAGCCGACCCTGGTGCTGGCCCATAACAAGACGCTGGCCGCCCAGCTGTACGCCGAGTTCCGTGAGTTCTTCCCGAACAACGCGGTCGAATACTTCGTCAGTTACTTCGACTACTACCAGCCCGAGGCGTACCTGCCGCGCAGCGACACGTATATCGAGAAGGACTCATCCCGCAACGACGAGATAGACCGGCTGCGCCACGCGGCGACGCACGCCCTGTTCGAGCGCCGCGACGTGATCATCGTCGCCTCGGTCAGCTGCATCTACGGCCTCGGCGCGCCGGTGGACTACGGCGCGACCGTGCTCAAGCTGCGGACCGGCGGCAAGTACCGGCGCGACGCCGTCCTGCGCCACCTCGTCGACCTCCAGTACCAGCGCAACGACCAGGCCCTGGGACGTGCGAGGTTCCGGGTGCGCGGCGACACCCTGGAACTGCAGCCGGCCAGCGAGGAGACCGTCGTCCGCATCGAGTTCTTCGGCGACGAGGTCGAGCGCATCACCGAGATCGATCCATTGACGGGCGAGCTCATCGCGGAGCGCAAGGAGACGAACGTCTACCCGGCGACCCACTTCGTGACGCCGGCCGACAAGCTGAACGAGGCCATCGTCGACATCGACGCCGAGATGGAGGTCCGGGTCGGCGAGCTCGAGGCTGAGGGTCGCGTCCTCGAGGGCGCCCGCCTGCGCCAGCGCACGACATTCGACCTGGAGATGCTGCGCGAGCTCGGCTACTGCTCCGGCGTGGAGAACTATTCGCGCCACCTGGCCCGACGCGAGGCCGGCTCACGACCGTGGACCCTGCTCGACTACTTCCCGCCGGACTGGCTGCTCGTCGTGGACGAGTCGCACATGACCATCCCGCAGGTCGTGGGCATGTACAAGAACGACCGCACGCGCAAGGAGATCCTGGTCGACTTCGGGTTCCGCCTGCCGTCCGCCCTGGATAATCGGCCACTGACGTTCGAGGAGTTCGAGGCGACCGTCAACCAGGCCGTGTACATGTCGGCGACACCCAGCGGCTACGAGCTGGAGAAGAGCGCCAGGCACGTCGTCCAGCAGCTCATCCGGCCGACCGGCATCATCGATCCGCCGATCAGCATCCGCCCGACCGAGGGCCAGATCGACGACCTGCTCGAGCAGATCCGCGTCCGCGTCGAGCGCGGCGAGCGGGCCCTGGTCACGACCCTGACCAAGAAGATGGCCGAGGACCTGACGGACTACCTCAAGGAGCTGGGGGTCAAGGTCCAGTACCTGCACAGCGAGGTGGACACCTTGGAGCGGGTGGCCATCCTGCGCGACCTGCGCCTGGGCGTGTTCGATGTGCTCGTCGGCATCAACCTGTTGCGCGAGGGCATCGACCTGCCCGAGGTGACCCTCGTGGCCATCCTTGACGCGGACAAGGAGGGCTTCCTGCGCTCGGCCTGGTCGCTCATCCAGATGAGCGGCCGTGCGGCGAGGAACATCGGCGGCGAGGTGATCATGTACGCCGACCGGACCACCCAGTCGATGCAGGTCGCGATCGACGAGACGGCGCGACGGCGGATCATCCAGCAGGCCCACAACGAGGCCAACGGCATCGAGCCGACGACGATCATCAAGGGCATCCACGACATCAACCAGCGCCTGCGGGCGGTGGCCGAGTCGACGGTCGTGTACAGCTCGGAGAAGGGCGGTGAGTTCAGTGAGGCGGACCGCAAGAAGGTCGAGGCCCTGGTCGGGCGGATGGAGACCGAGATGAAGGCGGCCTCCCGCGAGCTCGAGTTCGAGCGCGCCGCGGCGCTCCGCGACGAGATCCAGCAGATCCGGCTGCGGGTCCTGGAGCAGGACGCGTCGGTGACGGTCGCTCGAGCCGCGGAACGCGCGGGCAGGGAGGCGCGCGGCGGTGCTGGCGGTGCCAGTGGCGGCCTGGCTGGAGCCGCAGATCGTAACCGCGGCCGGCGGGCCGCCGAGGCCGCCGCGGCATCCGGGCCGGTCATGGAGGTCACCAGCATCGAGGTCCTGCCCGCCGGCGAGGAGCCGCTCGGGGAGGGGACGGCTTCGGACTGGCTGCCGGGCATCCGCGACGAGCACGACGATGAGGACGGCGCGGGCTGGCAGGCCCGCTGGCTGGATCGCCCGACCTGGGACGTGTCGGTCACGCCCAACGTCCGCAAGCGCACGGGTCAGCGTCCGACCAGACGCCGCTGACTGGCTATCACCGCTGGGCTAGCATGGCGGCGTGACCCACCAGCAGGATCCGGCCGATCTGCGCGGCCCGCGCCGGACCAAGCTCGTGTGCACCATCGGCCCAGCCAGCGCCCCCCGGCTCCCGGACCTCGTCGACGCGGGCATGGACGTCGCGCGTCTCAACTTCTCCCACGGCACGGCAGCGGCGCGTGCAGCCGCCGCGACGGCCGTCCGACGGGCAGCGTCCGAGGCCGGTCGTCCGGTCGCCGTCCTGGCCGACCTGTCGGGGCCCAAGATCCGACTCGGTACGCTCGATGGCGGCGTCGTGACATTGCAGGCGGGCGCGCGCTTCGAGCTGCACGGCCGCGCTGGTCGCGCGCGCGGCGATCGAACGGGCGCCGTCGTGACCTATCCGCGGATCGCTCGCGACGTCCGGCCCGGCGACACCATCCTGCTCGCAGACGGGGCGGTGCAGCTGCGCGTGATCACGATGGGCGAGGCGGTCACGACCGAGGTGGTCCAGGGCGGGACGATCCGCTCGCGCCAGGGCGTCAGCATCCCGTCCGACCGCGTGTCCACGCCGGCGCTCACACGCAAGGATCGAGCGGACGTGCCCGACGCCCTGGCCCTCGGCGCGGATTTCGTGGCCCAGTCGTTCGTCCGGTCGGCCGACGACGTGCTGGCCCTACGCGCGTTGCTCGGCCCGGACGGTCCTCCGATCGTGGCCAAGATCGAGACGCGTCCCGCGATCGATGCCTTCGACGAGATCCTCGACGTGGTGCAGGCCGTGATGATCGCGCGCGGCGACATGGGGGTAGAACTGCCGTACGAGGAAGTCCCGATCGTTCAGAAGCAGCTCGTCCGACGGGCCCTGGACCGTGGCATCCCCACCATCGTGGCCACGCAGATGCTCGAATCGATGATCACGTCCCCGAGGCCGACGCGGGCCGAGGCCAGCGATGTCGCCAACGCGGTGTTCGATGGCGCGGACGCGATCATGCTCTCCGGCGAAACGGCGATCGGGAACTTCCCGGTCCTCGCGGCGGAGGCCGCGGTGCGGATCATCCGGCTGTGCGAAGTGCGCGGGACTGCCCTGCTGCCGGCGGGCGCACGGGCTCTCGCGGCGAGCGATGCCGGAGCGCTGGCCTACGCGGCAAGCGCGCTTGCAGGCGCCGACATGGGGGTCGCGGCGATCGCCTGCTACACGCGATCCGGGCGTACGGCGCGGATCCTGTCCGCCCTTCGTCCGCGGGTCCCGATCTTTGCCTACTCACCCGACCCGGTGGTGGTCGCCCGCCTCGGTCTCGTCCATGGCGTCATCGCGCGCACATGTGTCCCGCCGTCCGACACAGCCGCCCGGCTCGGCCTCATGGCCTGGCTGCTGAGCGAGTCCCACGACCTGCCGCCAGGCTCCGCCGTCGCCCTGGTGGCGTCCACGGCCGAGGCCGGTTCCGGCCCGAATCTCCTGGAGGTCCACCGCCTGCCAGGCTGAGCGTGCGATTCAGGTGCCGATGGGTTCGTCCGGCAACTGCGCCCGCTGTCGGCGAACCGCCGCTCGTCGCCCGTCGGGGACGATGCCGTCGAGGTCGTCGAGCATCCGGCGCAGGCCCGCGCTCACCTGGATCGAGTCGGCACCGTATGAGCGGATCTCGTCGCAGGCCAGGGCAACGTAGTCCTCCCAGGTCCGGGACGCGACGATCACGCGCAGACCCCCGGCGGCGTCGGTCCGCTGCGAGCCAGGGATGTGCCTGCCCGCGAGGCGGCGCAACAGGTCGTGCAACTGATCGATCACCTGGGCGGCCGTCGTCGGGTCGTTGGTCCCCGGCGACAAGGCGCGCACCGCGATGTCCACCAGCTGGCGCAGGCCGAACGCCGGATCCTGCTCCATCGAGCGTTCCGACCCGATGGTGATCGCGGCCCGAACGGCGTCATGATCGACCGACCCCGACCCGCGGATCCGAAGCAGGGGCGCGTGCGAGGGTATGAACCCGCCGACGACCGGCACGACCTCGAGGACCGTCATGGTGTCGGTGGCGATGGCCTCCAGGCGCGCGCTGTCGACCGCCTGGAGGGTGGTCGGCCGATCAGGGGCGAGCACGATGTCGGTGGCATCCGGGATGGGCAGGTCGACCGGTGCGAGGCTGCCCGCGGAATCCGGAAAACAGCGCTCGATCGCGTCTCGCGTCTCTGTTGCCACCTGGTCGATGACCGTCTCGACCCGCATCGCCTGGGCCATGTGGTCGATGTAGTAGATGAAGGCGCCGACCGACGCGATGAGCAGCACGAACGCCCACCAGACCGCGATGGCCGGCACGAATGCGCCCTCGTCGACCGAGCGGACCTCGCGCAGCACGAGCAGGGCGTACACGAATGTCGCAACGAAGATCCCGAGCACGACCTGGTTCGCCCGGTCGCGCAGGAACGTCCGCGTGACCCGCGGCGAGAGCTGGCTCGACGCGAGCTGCAGCACCAGCATCGTGATAGAGAAGACGAGGCCGGTGAAGGTCAGCATCGCGGCAGCGATGGTCGAGAGGATGGCCCGGGCGCTCTCCGGGCCACCGCCGAAGATGAAGAACCCGTCGGCGTCGTCAGCGAGGCTCTGGTCGATGGCCACCAGGGCCCAGGCCAGGATGGCGGCGGCGACGGCGGCGATCGCGGGAATCGGCCACAGCCGCCCGCGCAGCCGATCGAGGGCGACCCTCAGGCGAACAAGCACGGCAGAACCGGCGAACAACGACGCACCGTTGGAAGTATGCCCGCTGGACTCGTCAGGCGCGCACGGGTCATGCTACTGTATGTGTATGTATGAACGCCGACTCCAACTCCTGCTGGATCGTGATCGCTACGAGCGCGTGGCCGCGCAGGCTCGTCGGCGACGGGTCTCCGTGGCGATGGTGATCCGCGACGCGATCGACGTGGCGCTGCCCGTCGACATCGAATTGCGAGGCGCGGCGTTTGCGGCGATCATCGAAGCGGCCCCGATGACCGTCGGATCGCCCGACGACCTTCGTCGCGAGCTCGATGAGGCACACGACCGAGTGTGATCATCCTGGACACGACAGTCCTGGCCTATGCCGCTGGGACCGAACACCCACTCCGGGATCCATGCCGCCGGATCCTCGAAGCCGCCTCCACAGGGTCGATCGTCGCGGTGACGACGACGCATGTCATCGAGGAGTTCGTGCACGTCCGAGCCCGTCGTCGATCACGGGAAGACGCGGTGCGATTGGGCCGCAGCTACGCGACCTTGTTGGCGCCGTTGATCGCTACCGATGCCGACGACCTCGAGGCGGGTCTTCGCCTGTTCGCGACGCAGCCCGGCCTGGGGTCGTTCGATTCGGTCCTTGCCGCCGTCGCGCTTCGTCGCGACGCCCGTGCCCTCGTATCCGCGGACCGCTCGTTCGCGGGCGTTGCCGGCCTGCGCCATGTCGATCCCATGGATGCCCACGACATCGATGCGCTGGTCGGCGGTCGCGTTCGATGATGGCGACAAGTCGCGTGGGACAGCGATGACCGACCTGGAACTGTTCGACGGTCGCTACCCGAGGTATACGCGACAGATCGGCTTCTTCGAGGCATCGGTCGAGGACGTGCTCGCGTTCTTCGATGCCTGGTGGATGCGCACGGACAAGGTCCACGCTGTCCCCAGAGCGAGGCCCGAGTCACTCGAATCCATCCTCGCTGGAGGTTTCTCGGACTGGTTGCTCGTCAGAGGCGATCCGCCATGGACCGCGATGTTCGTGCCGGAGCTTGAAGGCGGCCCCGTTCGCCTGGCGGCTTGGGAAGCTGGGATCCGGAGCGTCTACATCCGGGACAGACCTGGGGAGATGTTGGAGTTCACGGTCACCGAACGCGACAGTCAACGCAGCGTCATGGCCTATGAGGACGGCGGGAGCTGGGCATTCCATGAGGATGGTCAGCCCTTCGCGTTCGAGGAGGTCGAGCAGTACCGTGCCCGTCGCAAGCGCGACCGCCTGACGTCACGGATGGTCCACGCCTACGCGGCCGGACTGGGGATCCGGTTCGCTGATCCGACGTTCTATGGCGGGGAGCGCGTCTCGTTCAAGCACGAGGGGATCGGTTCGGCCCTGAAGCGGATCATCGCGCAGAGGCTCGCTCGCTCGGGCAACTGACCCAGGACGGCCTGACACGAACACCTGTTCGAAATGGGGTCGGTCCGGTAGAATGGGAACGTGCCCCAGGATCAGATCATCGTGCGCGGCGCGCGCGAACACAACCTCAAGGACGTCACCGTCGCCTTCCCGCGTGACCGGCTGGTCGTCATCACGGGGTTGTCCGGCTCTGGCAAGTCCAGCCTCGCCTTCGACACCATCTACGCCGAGGGCCAGCGCCGCTACGTGGAGAGCCTGAGCGCCTACGCTCGGCAGTTCCTGGGCCAGATGGAGAAGCCCGATGTCGACCAGATCGACGGCCTGTCACCGGCCATCTCCATCGACCAGAAGGGTGCCTCGCGCAATCCGCGCTCCACGGTCGGCACGGTCACCGAGATCTACGACCACCTGCGCCTGCTGTTCGCGCGTATCGGCCAGCCGCACTGCCCGGCCGGGCATCCCATCGAGCGCCAGAGCGTCCAGCAGATCGTCGACCAGGTGCTGGCTCTGCCGGAGGGCACGCGCCTGCTCGTCCTGGGCCCGCTCATCAAGGACCGCAAGACGGAGGGCGACCGGATCATCGACGGCGCCCGTCGCCAGGGGTTCGTGCGTGTCCGGGTCGACGGGGAGCAGTACGACATCGGCGAGGCGCCGCCCAAGCTGGACAAGTACAAGCGCCACTCGATCGAGGTCGTCGTCGACCGCTACGTGGTCCGCCACGCCGAGGCACCGGACGGAGCGGCGCGCGCGGCGGACGGCCGGCCGATCGATCCCGAGACCGGCGAGGTCATCCCGGATCCGGATGCGTCGCGCCTGGCCGACTCCATCGAGACCGCGTTGCGGCTGGGGGAGGGCGCTGTGCTCATCGCCCCGGCCCCACGCGATGGCGAGGCGCCTGATTTCGAGGAACGCCGCTACAGCGAGCGCTACAGCTGCCCGTATGACGGCTTCACGGTCGACGAGCTCGAGCCCCGCTCGTTCTCGTTCAACTCGCCCCACGGGGCGTGTCCGACCTGTGCCGGCCTGGGCACCAAACTGGAGATCGACCCGGACCTCCTGATCCCGGACCCCGGCAAGAGCCTGTCGAAGGGCGGCCTGGCCCTCGGCGGCATGTTGTCGACCGATGCGTCATGGCGGATGAAGATCATCGAGGCCGTCGGCAAGGCCCACGGCTGGGACGTCGCGAAGCCGTGGAAGGACCTGCCTGACGAGGCGAAGCAGTACCTGCTGTACGCCAAGAAGGACCAGGAGAAGGTCGTCGTGCGCTACCGCCACGAGCGCGGCGAGAACAGCTACAAGGCCAACTTCGAGGGCATCGTCAGCAACCTCGAGCGGCGCTACCGCGAATCCGAGTCGGACTACATCAAGGCCGAGATCGAGAAGTTCATGGTCACCAAGCCCTGCCCGACCTGCGCCGGCAAGCGCCTGCGCCCGGAGATCCTGGCGGTGACCATCGGAGAGCGGAACGTCTGGGACGTGTCCACGATGTCGATCAAGGACGCGTTGCGCTGGGCCCACGCCCTGACCGGCGAGCTGAGTGAGCGCGAGCGGACGATCGCCCATCAACTGCTGAAAGAGATCGTCGCGCGCCTGGGCTTCCTCGTCGACGTCGGCCTGGACTACCTCACGATGGATCGGACCAGCGTGACGCTGTCCGGCGGCGAGGCCCAGCGCATCCGCCTGGCGACCCAGATCGGGACCACTCTGATGGGCGTCCTGTACATCCTCGACGAGCCGTCGATCGGCCTGCACCAGCGCGACAACGCCAAGCTCATCGCGACGCTGACACGGTTGCGCGACCTGGGCAATACGGTCCTGGTCGTGGAGCACGACGAGGAGACCATCCGCACAGCGGACTGGGTCGTGGACATCGGCCCGGGCGCCGGCGAGCACGGCGGCGAGATCATCGCCAACGGCTCGCTGGAGGACCTGCTCGCCGAGCCCCGCTCCATCACTGGCGCGTTCCTGCGCGGCGAACGGTCCGTGCCCATCCCGGCCAAGCGGCGCTTGGGCAACCTCAAGTCGCTGGTCGTGACCGGCGCGCGCGAGCACAACCTCCAGGACGTGGACCTGCGCGTGCCGCTGGGCTGTTTCGTGGCGGTCACCGGGGTCAGCGGCAGCGGCAAGAGCACGCTCGTGACGGAGGTCCTGTACCGCGCCCTGGCCAAGGAGCTCAATGGCTCGCGCGAGCCGGTCGGGGCCCACGCGACGCTCAAGGGCGCCGAGCACATCGACAAGATCATCGAGATCGATCAGAGCCCGATCGGGCGCACGCCGCGCTCCAACCCGGCCACCTACACCGGCTTGTTCGGACCGATCCGGGAGCTGTTCGCCGGCGTTCCCGAGTCACGCGTCCGGGGCTACCAGCCGGGCCGCTTCAGCTTCAACGTCAAGGGCGGCCGCTGCGAGCACTGCAAGGGCGACGGCATCCTCAAGATCGAGATGCAATTCCTTCCCGACGTCTACGTCCCGTGCGAGATCTGCAAAGGCAAGCGCTACAACCGCGAGGCCCTGGAGATCCACTTCAAGGGCAAGTCCATCGCCGATGTGCTGGAGATGACCATCGCCGAGGCGCTCGAGTTCTTCAGCGCCGTGCCCAACGTCCGGGTCAAGCTCCAGACGCTGGTCGATGTCGGCCTGGGCTACGTCCATCTCGGCCAGCCGGCCACGACGCTGTCCGGCGGCGAAGCGCAGCGCGTGAAGCTGGCCACGGAGTTGTCGCGGCGGGCGACCGGCCGGACCCTGTATGTCCTGGACGAGCCGACGACCGGCCTGCATTTCGCCGACGTGGAAAAGCTGCTCGAGGTGCTCCACCGACTAGTGGACGGCGGCAATACCGTCCTGGTCATCGAGCACAACCTGGACGTGATCAAGACGGCGGACTGGATCGTGGACCTGGGACCCGAAGGCGGCGATCGCGGGGGGCTGATCATCGCCGAGGGGACGCCCGAGAAGATCGCCGCCGCCCCGGGTTCAGCCACGGGCGAATACCTGGCGCGCGTCCTCCGGGGCGAGCCGCTCGTGCCCCTGTCGGACGTCACCTTCGCGGACGCGGCCGGACGCGGCGACCGCGGGAACGGCCACGGCGTCGCGGCGCCCGTCTCGGTGGTGGCCACGATGTCGCGCAAGCGCGCCGAGGCTACGAAGACCCGCTAGGGAGGCGCTGGGTCAGGAGGTGTTCGAGCATCGACGCGATGCGGGCGACATCCGGGTCACCGACAGGATCGACGACGGTGACGAAGTGGCGATCGACCAGATCCCGGGCCGACGGCAGGTCCGGTCCGAGCGGGGCCGCTGGGAGGGTCGAGCGGGCGCCGACGAACCCTGCCAGATCGTGGATCGACGGGTCGCGACGGAGCTGGTCGACGATCGCCCCGTTCGCGTCGATGCGAAGGTCGGCGTCGAGCGCCGTCTCATCGGCGGTCGGTTGCCAGCCGACCGCATCCGCGAGCCACGCGTACGCGAACTGCTTGGGTCCAGCGTTCTCGGACAAGTGATGATCGATGTGTCGGGACGAGTCGGCGACGACGAGGTCGGGCGGCTCCGAAGTCACGAGGTCGTGGAAGACCATGAAGTTGGCGAAGTCGGTCTCATCGAGCGAACGGACGTGTCGATACGACCAGCGGTCCACTGACACCGGCAGGCCGTCTCGGTCGTCGCGCAGCAGGTCCCGACTGAGCGGGTGGACGATCTCCCCGCGATCCTCGAGCTCAGTCGCCCAGGGTTCTGGTACCAGCCACTCGACCCGGACATCGGGCAGCGTCGATCGAAGGGCTTCGGCGATCAGGAGGTCGCGTTCGATAACGACCGACCGGCTCGCATCGGGGACGATCAGGACGCGCTGACCGGCGGGCGTTGGGTCGCCCTTTCGCGTCGTCGGCGGCGGAGCGGATGAGACGGAGCCGACGAACTCGCTGACGAGGCGATCGAACCAGACCGGTTCGCGGTTGCCGGGGCAGTGGCCTGCTCCATCGAGGATCTCGAGCCTGCCACCGGTCACCTCCGCGAGTCGGATGCTTCGGTCGACTGGCGTCACGGAGTCGTCCCCACCGTGGATGACGAGGAACGGACACTGGACGCGAGCCGCGAGCTCCAGGACGTCTGCCTCATCGTCGATCCCATCCGCCAGGACCGTATCGACGAGCGTGTCGGGCGTCGTCTCGAGGCCCCAGTCCACGGCGTCCTCGATCACCGCGCGCGAATGCGGCTCAGACCAGACCTGTTCGAAGAAGAACCGCAGGAAGTCCTCATAGTGGTCTTGCCAGTAGGCAGCGTTGTACTTCGCCCATCCACTGGTGGACCTGTACGGTTCGTCGAAGGCCACCTTGCCGTCGTCAGACGGATAGGCGGGAGCGAGGGGCAGATTGGTGCCGCTGGAGACCGCGCCGCGGACCCGCGATGGGTGTTCGGCGGCGAGCCGCAGCAGCCACTGGGTCGCGTGAGAGCATGCGACGACGACGGCGTCCAGCGTGCCGGTCGCATCGAGGACGGCGATCGCGTCGGCCACGAAGACCCGGTCGGTGTAGGCGTCCGCCCCGGACGGGCGGTCGGAGCGACCGTTTCCACGCGGGTCGAACGTGATTACACGGTGGCGACGAGCCAGGTCAGCGATCTGGAATCGGCCGTGCGCCGCATGCAGGACGGACCACGTCGGTAGCAGCAGGATGGCCGGTCCGTCGGTGCCAAAGGACTCCCAATAGACCCGCGTACCGTCGCGTTCGACGTAGCCGGAGGCCTCCGGTGGCCGTGCCCGTTTGATCCGCCAGTCGACGGCGTGCGGCCGCCGGACATCGCGCATCGTGCGCCTCCATGTCTCGCGGTTGCCCCCATCACGACCTCCACGCGCGCAGCCCGGGCGACTAGCATATACGAGTGCCGGACATCGACTTCGCCTTCCTCGCCGACGCCGCCGAGACCGTCCCCGGCCAGAAGTTCCACGTCCTCGGCGGCGGCATCGCGCGCATCGGGGGCCGGCGCTTCCCGTTGCGCCACCCGCACCTGGCGCTGGTCATCGGTCTGCAGGTCACGGCGCCCGAGACGGAGCGCGAACACGAGATCCGGTTCGTGCTCCTGGACCCGGACGGTGGGGAAGTGGCCGGCGCGGCGGGCAGCCTCGTGGCACGCAGCCAGCGCGACGGCCGCGACGCGATCCTGACGTTCTCCATCGACCTCTGGAACCTGAGCTTCCCGGCCCCGGGCGACTACTCGTTCCGGATCCTGGTCAACGGCTCGGAGCGCAAGCGGTTGCCGTTGCTCCTGCTCAAGCCGCCGGACGGGATCCCCGTCGGGTCCGACACCGAGGGCGGCGACCCGGCGGATGGCTGATCGTCCAGGGCGGACCTCGTCGGCGGACGCCACGGCGGCCCGCCACGCCAACCCGCGCATCGACGACCTGGGCCTGGCCGCCGCGCGGCACGCGGATCGGTTGCTCGCGGAGGCGCAGGCTCGCGGCCTGACCCGCTGGGCGACGTACCTGGAGCCGCTGCCGGACCGGTTGCGCGACGACGGTCTGCCGGGGCTTCGCAGCGCCGCGCTCCGCGCGAGGGCGGCCTATGGCCCCAAGGACTCCGTCCGTGACGTGCTGCCGCCAGAGCTGACCGAGCCCTTCCTCGAGTCCATCGACCGCCTGCTCCGCGAGATCAACCGCCTGCGCGTCTGACCTGGCGGCGGGCCGTCAGGGCAGCGGCAGGAACCGGTGCGTGCGTTGCCGATAGGCGGCGTAGCCGGGGAATCGCTCCAGCAGCCAACGCTCCTCGCGGGCCGACTTCAGACGGAAGAAGATCGCCAGGCCGCCGGCCAGGAGCAGGCTCGTCGGTGACGCCCAGAGCACGGCCCAGCCCAGCGCCGCGACGATGAGGCCGCCATAGATCGGGTGGCGAGCCCGTGCGTACACGCCGTCCTCGATGAGCTCCGCGTCGTGACGTGGGTGGGGCAACGGCGTGAGGGCGTCCCGCAGGTCGATGGCCCCGCGGACCCCCAGCGCGGTACCCGCGCCGAGCAACGACACGCCGGTCAGGGCGGCCGCCATCTCCAGCGGGCCGCTCCCGAACGCGCCCGTGACCGGACCGGCGACGGCGATGACGGCGAGCAGCGCGAGTTGGAGGGCGACCCATCCCTCGCCGCGCGGCCCAAGGTCCGGCAGATCTGGCATCGCCGTGGATGCTACGCCCCCGGCACGAGTCCGAGCTCCTCGGGGCTGAATGCCTCGAGCAGGAACGGGGAGGGGACGGCTGGGTCATAACTCAGGGTCAGCGTGCGCCTCGCCCGGGTCCAGGCCACGTAGCCCAGCCGGCGCTCCTCCTCCATGGCCCGCCTCGGGTCGTCGGCCTCGGCCACGGAGCGACCGCTCGGGAAGCGGCCCTCTTCCATGCCCACGACGGCGACGTGATCGAACTCCAGGCCCTTGGTGCTGTGGGCGGTGGCCATGGTCAGGGCCGCGTCGTCACGGCGCAGGTCGGCGAGGCGGGCACGGACTGCCGCGATAGCCGCGACCAGCGACGAGAGATCGGGATAGGGCGGCGCCCAGGCCAGCACGGCCTCCAGGAGGGCCGCGTCCGCCGGCGTGGCGGTCCTCGCCCGCATCCCCCCAAGCCGGACGAGGAGCGGCGCGCTCGGATCGGTCTCGGCCGCGATGCGGACCAGCAGCGCATCGAGCCCGGGCTCATCGGTCAGGAGCGGTACCCGGTCGGCACGGAACGGGATGCCGAGGCGGATCGCGGCGACCACGGCCGGCTGCAGCTCACGGTTCGTGCGCGCCAGGAACGCTCGCGACGCTCCGTCGTCCGGCCACGAGCGCAGGATCCGGTCGGCGCGCTCCGGGCCGTCGGCCGCGTCCGGCGCCAGGATGACCCGGCCCTCGGCATCCGGTCGCGGGCGGATCACCTTCGGGAATCGCTCCCCATTGCGCTCGATGAGGCGCACGGCGCGCTCGACGACCGGGACGGGGCAGCGGTGATTGACCTCCAGGTCGACCCTTCGCAGGCCTGGCAGCCGCTCGCCGATCGACAGGATCCGGCGCACGTCGGCCAGGCGCCAGCCGTAGATGGACTGGTCATCGTCACCGACGAGGAAGATGCGGTTGGCCGGCGCTGCCAGGAGCAGGGCCAGGTCCAGCTGCGAGCGGTCCACGTCCTGGACCTCGTCGACCAGGAGGTTCGCGCAGCGGGCCCGCCAGCTCGCGAGCAGCGCTGGGCGTGCGCCGAGGAGCGTCAGCGCCCGTCGGATGAGGTCGTCGAAGTCGAGCGCGCCGCGCGCCGCCAGGGCGTGCTCGTACTCGACGAATGCCCGCGCGACCGGTCCGGCCAGCGGGTCGGCGTCGACGTCGGCGGCGTCCACGGCGAACTCCAGTTTCAGGCGTGAGAAGGCCGTGTCGTAGCGCGCGAGGTCGGCGTCGCCCAGGTCCGGCCAGAGGTCGTGACACACCGCGGCGCGATCGGTCAGGCCGGCCACGTCCACGCCCGCATCGCGCAGGATCTCCCGGCCGAGCGCATGGAACGTGCGCACGCGGACCGCGCCGGGCTCGACGCCGAGCGGCTCCAGGGCCGCGTCCAGCCGCTCGCCGAGCTCGACCGCCGCGCGCGTGTTGAAGGTGATCGCCGCGATCGCGTCCGGCGTGCAGTCGCCGTCCACCAACCAGGCGATGCGGGCCACGAGGGTCGTCGTCTTGCCGCTGCCCGCCGGCGCCACGCACAGCACCGGACCGGGCGGCGCGGTCGCCGCCGCACGCTGGTCGGTCGTGAGGCGGGCGAGGCGCTCCGAGACCGAGGGATGCAGCGTCATCCGGCCAGTCTGGCCGATGTCGCTCACCCGCGGCTCTTCGGTGCCTCCACGCACCGGAACCTCGGGGCGGCGGACGTTCGTTCACGGACCGTTGACGGCGCGGGGTAGTCTGCGGCGGCCCGGTGCGGATAGGATGGGCCCCTGAAGCCCCTGTCGAATGCCCCTGATCAGGAGGAGCCGTCCCCATGACCGAACCCGGCACCAGGCGCCGCCACTCGCGGTCCACGCTCTTCGTCGTCCTCGCAGCGCTCATCGCCCTCATGATCCCGCTCGGCGCCGATGCGGCGAGAGGCGGCCAGACGACGACCATCCAGGTCCTTGGTATCTCCGACTGGCATGCCCAGCTGGACCCGAGCTTCGGCGTCGGTGGCGCCGCCGCCCTGTCCTCGTTCTTCAAGGCGGACCGTGCTGCCAACCCCAACACGATCACGCTGACCGCGGGCGATGACTTCGGTGCGTCGCCACCGATCTCCGGCTTCTTCGACGAGGTGCCGGGGGTGCTCGGTGAGCGGCTCATGGGCATCCAGGTCGGCACGTTGGGCAACCACAACTTCGATGCCGGGATCGACCATCTGCAGGACATGATCGATCTTGCCGGCTCGACCGATCCGTCCGTCGTCGGCACCCCGTTCGAGTACGTGTCGGCCAATCTGACCAACCGCGACGAGAACCTGAGCGGCGTCAAGGACTACAAGATCTTCCAGTTCCAGGGCGTCAAGGTCGCGGTCATCGGGATCACGAACCCCGAAGCGCCCTCGCTCGTCTTCCCCGGCAACTTCGGCACCATCGTCCCCAGCGATCCGATCGCTGCCGCGATGCGCGCCCGCGACGCCGCTCGTGAGGACGGCGCCAAGGTATTCGTGGCCATCACCCACATGGGGATCGAGGGTCGCAACAGCAACAACGTCGCGTTCGGGCCGCTGGTCGACTTCGCGAACGGCCTCAGCGGCTTCGATCTCGTCTTCGGCGACCACACGAACTTCATGTACCAGGCTGAGATCAATGGCGCGCTCGTCATCGAGAACCTCAGCAAGGGCGGCAGCTACTCGCGGACGAGCCTGACCGTTCGTCGCGGCACGGCCGATCTGGTCAGCCGCTCGAACACGTTCGTCACGCCGACGGCCTCGCTGGTCACCCCGGACCAGGCGGTCCTCGACATGCTGGCCCCGTATCGGGCCGCGCTGGCACCGATCCTCGGCGTCCAGCTGGGCACGTCGTCCGTCGTCGTCCCGCGGGCCGACATCTGCGGTAACGCGGATGGCCGGCTGTGCGAGTCGCTGATCGGCGACCTCGTCACCGACGCGATGATGGCGCACACCGGGGCGACACTTGCCCTGACCAACGCTGGTGGGCTGCGCGCCAACCTCACCTGCCCGGTCATCGACAACGCAGCGGACTTCTGCCCGGCCTTCACGGCCCCGCCGTATCCGATCACGCGCGGCCAGACCTTCGAGGTCCTGCCGTTCGGCAACTTCGCGGTCACGATCGACGTGAACGGTGCGGAGTTGAAGGCCATGCTGGAACGGGGCTTCTCGTTGATGCCGGGCGCCAGCGGGCGATTCCCGCAGGTCGGTGGCATGTGCGTCACGTACAACGTCGAGGCAGCCATCGGAAGCCGCGTCACGAGTGTCGTCCGCCAGGCGGCGGACGGGACGTGCACCGGGGTTGCCGTGGGCCTGACGGCGGCCAGCTCATACACGCTCGCGACCAACGACTTCACCGCCGCCGGTGGTGATGGATACCCGAACTTCGCGAGCCGCGTCGTCTCCGACGGCACGACCCTCGAACAGGCCCTGGCCGACTACGTGGTGGCGAACACGCCGCTCACCCCGGCAGTCCAGGGACGCATCGTCTGCACGGACCCGAACCCGGCCAGCGGGAACGCCTGCCCGACGATCCTGCCCTGAGCCTCGCAGCAGATCGGAGCCGGTGGCATTCGCGCCACCGGCTCCTTCTTCGTTCCTGCGCCGCGGTGGCCATGGCCGTGGGTCTTGCCACTGGGTCGCTCGTCGGCCCTGGTGGCACCTTCGCCCACGACGGGTCGACCACGAGCCTGGAGGTGCCGGTCGAGCGGGTGCCACCCGGCTCCAGCATGCCCCTCGTGGGCCTGGACTTCTTCCCGGGCGAGCGCCTCAGCGTCGTACTCAACGGGGCGGACGGCTCGAGCGTCATCCTGGGCAGCGTGCAGGCTGGCGCGGACGGCCATTTCGAGACGTTCCTCGACCTCCCGGTCGACCTCGTCACGGGCGTCGTGGGTATCGACGCGATCTCCGATTCCGGGATCATCGTGCGTGCCTTCGTGACCATCGACCCGACTGCACCCGCGGCCTCATACGACCCGGTCTTCCCGACCCTGGCCGAGCAGCAGCCGGCGCCGGATGTCGACCTCGTGCCCGTCGCGGCGCTCGGCCTTGCGATCGCCGGGCTGGCCGTGCTCTCCCTCCGGACACGGCGGTCCAGCGCCGCTCGGTGACGCGGCGCACCGAACCGGTACCGAAGGGGGGCGCAGGCACGCACCGATTGGTCCGTATCGGTCATGGGCGGATGGGTTCGACTCGCTGACGATCGTGCCAGTCGATCCGGTGCGCGCGTCCCGGGCGACCGTCGAGGGGAGTCGTCCGCCATGCATCACCGCTCACTCCGCCGAGCCGCCGGCCTGGCCGTTGCCGGCCTGCTTGCCTTCGCCGGTGCCGCGAGCGCCGACATGGTGCGCTCGGATGGCGACGTCGTCTCGCCCGGTGCCCAGACCTTCGTCGACCTTGGCGCGGTGGCGCCGGGCGCCGTCATCCAGGTCGAGGTCGCGTTCGAACTCGTGTGCTCGAACGTCCGCCACGTCGACGCCGGCCAGACCATCAGCCTGACCCTGCTGGCCAGCCAGGCGCCGGCTGGGGGCGCGGTCGTGTCGGCCACGCCGGCGTCCATCGGTCCGGTGCCCGCGGACTGGCCGGCGGAGAACGCCGACTGCCCCGATCCGCTGCCTGTGCTCGGCAGCTCGACGTCGAGCACGGTGACCCTGCGCGCCCCGACGACCATCAACGTCGGCTACATCTACACCGTCGGCTACGCTCGGTCGCTGAGCCCGGCCGGCAGCAACGACGCCGGAGCCCTGAGCGGGACCGCCACGGCCGTCAACTTCCGGCTCGACGTGGCGACCAACACCCCGCCGGACTTGACCGTCCCGGGTGACGCGACCGTCGAGGGTGACACGATCGGTGGCTGGACAGCGGTCTACGCGGTCAGCGCCACCGACGCTCAGGACGAGCCCGATCCGGTGTCCACCTGCAGTCCGGCTGCCGGGTCCGTCCTGCCCTTGGGCACCACCACTGTCGATTGCACGGTCACCGATCGTGCGGGCCTCAGCGACAGCGGATCGTTCGCGCTGACCGTCGTGGACAGCACGGCCCCGGGTCTCACCGGCGTGCCCGGCGACCTCCAGGTCAAGTCGGCGTCGCCGACCGGCACTTTGGTCAGCTGGGTCGCCCCGACGGCCAGCGACGTGGTGGACGCGGCGCCCGCCGTGGCCTGCCTGCCGGCCAGCGGCAGCACCTTCCCCGTCGGCGCGACGACCGTGACCTGCGGCGCGACCGACACATCCGGCAACGTCGCATCGGCCTCGTTCGTCGTCAACGTCGACTATGTCCCGGTCGTGACCGCCTCGGCACTCTGGCACGAGCCGTTGTCGAGCGACGGCGGGACGTTCTCGGCCAATCGCGGTCGGACCGTGCCGATCAAGGTCTCGCTGTCCGTCGACGGTGTGGCCCGGTCGAGTGGCGACGTGTCGCTCCGCCTCGCTCCGTGCGGCGGTGGCGCCGGCGGCGGAGGCGTCGTCGGGCCATTGACGATGACCTATAGCGGTGGCCGCTGGAACGTGTCGCTGGACACGTCCACGCTGGCTGGCGCGTGCTATGTCGGCACGGCCAGCATCGATGGCGTCGACGCCGGCTCGTTCCGCCTGGAGCTGCGCGGCGCGGAGGCGGCCAAGGCCAAGGCCACCGCTCGACCGCGCTGAATGCCCCGTTGCCCTAGCATCCGGGAGTGACCCCGGAACTGGCGGCGACCCTCAAGCGACTCCCGGATCGCCCCGGCGTGTACCTGATGAAGGACGCCCGGGGCGACGTCCTGTACGTGGGCAAGGCGCAGAGCCTGCGGGACCGCGTCCGGAGCTACTGGCAGAAGCAGGCGCCGGCGGGCGAGATCCAGCGCATCCGCTCGGTCATCGATCGCGTCGTGGACCTGGAAGTCACCGAGGTCGATAGCGTGAGCGAGGCGCTGCTCCTGGAAGCGAACCTCATCAAGCGCTTCAAGCCGCGCTTCAACGTCCGCCTCAAGGACGACAAGAGCTACCCGTACATCAAGGTCACCCTGGGCGACGACTTCCCGCGCATCGAGCGCACGCGCAAGCTCGTCAACGACGGCTCGCGCTACTTCGGGCCATACGCGTCGGCGTCGAGCGTCGACGAATCGATGAACCTCGTCCGGCGCCTGTTCCCGTTCCGGACGTGCACGATCGATATCACCGACGGGCAGCGGGCCCTCCAGCGGCCGTGCCTCCTGTTCCACATCAAGCGCTGTCAGGGTCCGTGCATCCAGGCCATCGACAAGGATGCCTATCGGGCCGACATCGCCCAGGTGGAGCTATTCCTGGAGGGCCGCCAGGAGACCCTGGTCAAGGCCCTCCATGGGGAGATGGCCACTGCGGCCGAGCGCACCGACTACGAGCGCGCCGCCGTCCTGCGCGACAAGATCCGGGCCATCGAGCGGACGATGGAGAGCCAGAAGATGGCGGCCTTCGCCCGTACCGAGCTGGACCTCGTGGGCATGGCCCGCCACGACAACCAGGCGGCCATGAACCTGTTCATCATCCGCGACGGCAAGATGATCGGCCGCGACGTCTATGTCCTGGACGCCGCCCGGGAGGCGACCGACGAGGTGGTCATCACCAGCTTCCTGGAGCAGTACTACGTGCGGGCCACCTCCATCCCACGCGAGGTCTACGTGCCGTCGGCCATCGCCGATCCGGCTCCACTGGAGGCGTTCCTGGCCGGTCGACGCGAGGGACCGGTCCACCTGCGAGTGCCGCAGCGCGGCGAGAAGCGCCAGCTCATGGACCTGGCCACGCGGAACGCGTCAGAGCACCTCGCTCGCGAGGGAGCCCGCTGGCTGGCCGACCAGGGCAGGACACTGGCGGCCCTGGAGCAGCTGGCCGAGGCCCTCGGCCTGCCCGGGCCGCCGATGCGCATCGAGTGCTACGACATCAGCAACTTCCAGGGTGCCGAGTCGGTCGGCAGCATGGTCGTCTTCGAGGACGGCAAGCCGCGCTCGGGCGAGTACCGACGGTTCCGGATCAAGACCGTCCAGGGGCCAAACGACTTCGCGTCCCACCAGGAGGTGCTGCGCCGCCGCTTCCGGACCGTCAAGGCGGGGGAGGAGGGCCGCGCCGAGGAGCGCCGCTGGGCGATGCCCGACCTGGTCATCGTGGACGGCGGCAAGGGGCAGGTGAGTGCCGCCAAGGTGGTCCTTGACGAACTGGGCCTGCACGACCTGCCGCTGGCCGGCCTGGCCAAGGAGCGCGAGGAACTGTTCCTGCCCGGGTCGTCCACGCCGATCATGCTGCCACCCACTTCGTCCGCCATGTACCTCGTGCAGCGGCTGCGCGACGAGGCGCACCGCTTCGCCATCACCTACCACCGAACGCTGCGCGATCGCCGCACGGTCCGGTCGGCATTCGACGACCTGCCAGGCGTCGGGCCCAAGCGCAAGCGCGAACTGCTGAAGGTCTTCGGCTCCGTCAAGCGGGTGCGCGAGGCGCCGGTCGAGCAGATCGCGGCCGTGCCCGGCATCGGTCCAGCCCTGGCGGCCCGGATCAAGGCGACGCTCGAGGCCTGACCGGCCGCATCGGGGCCCGCGGCCCGCGGCCGCGGCCTCGGTGCCAAGGCGTGCGGCCTCGGCCGGGTCGGCGCCGTGCCGCCCGGCACCGTGCCGCCCGTTGGGTCGTGGGCCGTTCCATCTGACGGCGGACCGGCCGGGTCGGGGCCCGCATCGGCCGGGTCGGGGCCCGCATCGGCCGCGTCGGCACCAGCACCGCCCCGATCGGGACCCATAGCCGCCCGTTGGGTCGTGGGGCGTTCCATCTGACGGCGGAACGGCCGGGTCGCAGCCCGCAGCCGCCCGATCGGGGCCCGTAGCCGACCCCCCCGCGCGGGGAACGGCGGCTGGGGGACGTTCCGTGTACCATCCCGCCGGTATGCGAAGAGCCGGACCCATCCTCATCGTCGTCATCGGCCTCGTGGCCGCCGTCATCGCCTTCTGGCCCAACCTCCGTCTCCCGGACCCGAGTTCCCCCGACGGTTCGTGGCGCCTCATCGAGACCAAGCTCGGTCTGGATCTGGAGGGTGGCCTGCGCGTGGAATACCGCGCCCTGCCCCGAGACGGCCAGACGCCTGACGCCGACAGCATGTCGGTGATCAAGGAGATCATCGAGAACCGCGTCAATTCGACCGGCGTGTCCGAGCCCGTGGTCGTCGTCCAGGGCTCCGACCGGGTGGTCATCGAGTTGCCTGGCGCGACCGACGTCGACTCGGTCCGAACTCTTGTCGGCTCGACCGGCCAGGTGGACTTCGTGCCCCTTGGCACGACACCGGCGAGCGACGGCCAGATCATCGACCTGGCGGTCAACGAGCCGCTGTTCGGTGGCGACCAGGTGACCTCGCCCGGGATCGGCACCGATCAGAACGGCCGCCTGGCGGTCACCTTCTCGCTGCGCAACGAGGACCCGGACTTCGCCTCCCAGACGTTCTCCGACTTCACTCGGGACCACCGCGGCGAGTACTTCGCCATCACCCTGGACGGCACGGTCATCTCGGCGCCGGTGATCCAGGACACGATCCCGGCCAACGGCGTCATCCAGATCACCGGGGGCACGGCCGGCTTCACGTCGCAGGATGCCAACGACCTCGTCACGGTCCTCAAGTTCGGCTCGCTGCCGTTCCCCATCGAGGAGGTGTCCAGCGAACAGATCAGCGCCACGCTCGGTGAGCAGTTCCTGAGCCAGAGCCTGTTCGCGGGCGCGCTGGGCATCGCCCTCGTGATCGCCTTCATGCTCATGTTCTATCGGCTGCCCGGCGTCCTGGCTTCGTTCGCGCTGATCTACTACACGGTCGTCGTGTACGCCATCTTCCGGTTCGTGCCGGTGACCCTGACCCTCGCCGGGATCGCCGGCTTCGTGCTCTCGGTGGGCATGGCGGTCGACGCCAACATCCTCATCTTCGAGCGGATGAAGGAGGAGCTGCGCCTGGGCAAGAGTCTGCCCGCGGCCGTCGAGGCGGGCTTCAACCGGGCCTGGAACTCCATCCTTGACTCGAACGTGTCGAGCCTCATCACGGCGACCATCCTGTACGCCATCGGCAGCTCGACCATCCGCGGCTTCGCCCTCGTCCTGATCATCGGCGTGCTCGTCTCGATGTTCAGCGCCGTGGTCGTGACCCGCTCCATCCTGCGGGTCGTCGTGCGCCAGGAGTGGGCGCGCAAGGCCAGCCTGTACGGCCTGCGCGACGACGAGTTCATCGCCCTCGGGGCGACTCGCCCCAGTCGACGGCCGGTGCGTGCCGATGTTTGACATCATCGGCAAGCGCAAGATCTTCTACCTGATCTCGCTGGCCATCACCCTCCCCGGGCTCGTCTTCATCCTCCTGACACCGTTCACCGACGCCGGGCTCCAGTTCACCATCGACTTCACCGGCGGGACCCGCTGGGAGGTCCGGTTCGAGGACGAGACGGTGACGCCGGAGCAGGTAGAGGGGGTCTTCGCGGCCAACGGCCTGGATGCCAGCGTCGTCCGGACCGGCTCGGGTTTCATGGAGATCAAGACCGAGCCGATCGGCCTGCAGCCGGCGCCAGTCCCGACGCCCGAGCCGGGCGCGTCCGCATCACCTGATCCGTCCGCCTCGCCGGGCGCGTCCGCGTCACCGGACCCATCCGCGACGCCCGAGCCGGGCGCGTCGGCCTCCGCCTCGCCGGCGCCCTCGGCGTCCACGTCACCCGACCCGTCCGCATCACCTGATCCGTCCGCCTCGCCCTCGGTCGACCCGTCCGCTTCGCCGTCCGCGCCGCCAGCGAGCGGCAACACGGAGCTGCCGACCGACGGCAAGCTCGGCGAGATGGTCATCGCCCTGCAGGACGCCCTCGGCCCGATCGAGACCCAGGCCAGCCTCACGACCATCGGACCGGTGGTCAGCGCCGACCTGACCGGCCAGGCGTTGCGGCTCATCGCCTTCGGCTCGCTGGCCATCCTGCTCTGGATCACGTACCGCTTCCGGGATGTGAAGTTCGGGGTGACCGCGCTCATCGCCCTGCTCCACGACGTCATCCTGGTGGTGGGCGTGTTCGCCATCCTGGGCACGTTCTTCCGGGTCGAGGTCGACGCCCTGTTCGTGACCGGCATGCTCACGGTCATCGGCTTCTCCGTCCACGACACGATCGTCGTGTTCGACCGGGTCCGTGAGAACAAGGCCCGCCATGTCGGCGAGCCGCTCGAGGAGATCGTCAACCACTCGCTCCTGCAGACGTTCGGCCGCTCGGTGATGACCAGCTTCACGGTGTTCATCACGCTGCTCGCCCTGCTCCTGTTCGGCGGCGCCGCGATCACGAACTTCATCCTCATCCTGCTCATCGGCATCACCGCCGGCACGTACTCGTCGATCTTCGTGGCGAGCCCACTCCTGGTGGACTGGCATCGCTGGGAGGACCGCCGGCACGGCCGGACGGAGGCGGGTCGCACGCCCAGGCCCCGCCGCGCGACGTCCTGAGGCCCGGATACGTGGCCGTGCAGGGCGACGTGGCATCCTGAGCCCGTGCTGGAGCCTCGCTTTCGCTGGACCTTCCCGAGCCTCGGCGCCGGACCGTCCCCGGCCTTGCTCCTGGCGGGCAGCGGCCTCGGCCTGAGCGAGCGCACCACGGGCCTGCTCGCCAGTCGTGGGGTCCGTGATGCCCGCGACCTGCAAGCGTGGTTCGCCGATCCACTCGACGCGCTCCACGATCCACACCTGCTGCCCGACGCCGAGATCGTGCTGCAGCGCGTGGCCCGAGCCCGCGACACCGATGAGACGGTCATGGTCTTCGGTGACTTCGATGCCGACGGGCTGACCGGCCTGGCCATCCTGGTCCTGGCCCTGCGCGCGCTCGGCGTGACCGTCACGCCCTATGTGCCGTCACGGCTGGATGAGGGTCACGGCCTGTCGATGGCCGCCGTCGATGCCGCCGAGCGCGCCGCGGCGACGCTGGTCATCACCGTCGACTGCGGGACGACGTCGGTCGCCGAGATCGCCGCCGCGGTCGCCCGCGGCATCGACGTCATCGTCACCGATCACCACCAGGTCCCGGCCGTCCTGCCACCGGCCCTGGCTATCGTCAATCCACAGCGCGTCGATTCGACCTACCCGGATCCGCGCCTGGCCGGCAGCGGCGTCGCGTTCAAGGTCGCGCAACTGCTGCTCGGGGAGCGGCCCGGTGGTGCGCACGCCGCGCTCGCGCTGGCCGACCTCGCGACCATCGGGACCGTCGCCGACGTGGCGCCCATCGTGGGCGAGAACCGGGCCATCGCCCGGATCGGCCTGGAGCGCCTGCGCACGGCCCCGCGACCCGGCATCGTGGCCCTGCTGGCGCGAGCGCGGGTGGCTGCTGCCGATATCGACCTGGAGACCGTCTCGTTCACCATCGCGCCGCGTCTCAACGCCGCGGGTCGGGTGGGCGAGGCCCTTGATGCGGCCCGGCTCCTGTTGGCCGCCGATGCCGCCGAGGCCGACGTGCACGCCGATGTGCTGGAGGCCGCCAACATCTCGCGCCGCGAACTCATGAAGACCGCGGTGAGCGAGGCCCGCCAGCGCGTCGCCGACGCAGGACCCGACCCAGGCGCCGCTGTGACCATCGTGCGCGGCCCGTGGTCGGTGGGCATCGTCGGGCTCGTCGCGTCCCGGCTTTCGGAGGACCACGGCCGCCCGGCCATCGTCGGCGCGGACCTCGGCGATGTCGTGCGCGCCTCATGCCGTAGCGACGGCTCGCTGGACCTCGGCGCGTCGCTCACGCAGTGCTCGGATCTGTTCGTGCGCCATGGCGGGCACGCCGGTGCTGCCGGCTTCGAGATCGCTGCCGAGCGCTGGCCGGAATTCGTGGCTCGCTTCAGCAAGATCGCGGCGTCGGCGGGCGTGCCACCGGATCCGCGACCGGCCCTGCGCATCGACCTGGCGATCCCGGCCCTTGACGTCGACTACGCCCTGCACCGCGAGCTGGCCGCGCTGGCGCCCCACGGTCCGGGCAACCCCGACCCGCTCATCGCCGTGCTGGGCCTGACCGTCACGAGGGTCCGGGCTGCCGGCACCGACCATACCCAGCTCACGCTCAAGCGCCGCCTCGACGTCCTGGACGGCATCGCCTTCGGCCGTGCCGACATCGCCGAGCTGGTCAGCGTCGGCGACCGCATCGATGTCGTGGCGCGGCTGACCAGCCGCCGCTTCGGCGGCTACGAGTCGCTCCAGCTCGATGTCCGCGACGCGGCCCCGGCGGGCGCTCACGACGTGGTCCTCGGGATCCCGGCGGCGGTGGTCGCATGACCCGGCCGGTCCGCGCCCGCCCGCCGCGCGCCGGCGACCCGTACGGGGTCGGTGCCGTCGGGTCGTGGATCGCGCCGGTCGCGTCGCTCGTCGGGTTGCTCATCGTGGCCATCGTCACGCTCAACCTCCTGAACGGCGAGCTACCCCTGGGTGGCGGCTCGGGCTCGAACGGCGACGGCAACGGCAACGGCGGGCCCGCCCGGACGGCGGCGCCATCGGGCGTGGTGATCGTCCCCGACGAGGCCACCTTCGATGGCTCGATCGTGTACGCCAAGGGCGGCAGCATCTTCATCCAGGTCGATGACGGGACCACCCAGCTGACCGATTCCGGCGGCGACTCGATGCCGTCCTGGTCACCGGACGGGGAGTGGGTGTTCTACATCAAGACGACCTTCGAGCGCGGCTACTGGCCTGTCCGTGGCCGCCCGGCCCGCTACGACATCGAGGTGCCGGAGCTCATGCGCGTGCGCTCGGACGGCAGCGCCGAGCCGGAGTCGCTCTTGTCGGGAGCGTTCAAGGAGGGGAAGTACAACTGGTCGTTCTGGATGCGCCAGCCAGTCCTCGCCCCCGACGGCCGCACCGTCGCCCTCGTGACCGACAGCCCGAACCCGGAGGAGAGCAACGTCGTCCTCCAGTTCTTCGATATCGAGACCGGCGAGTTCACGCCCGTGGACGTGCCCGACAACGGCGTCCTGGGCCACCAGGACCCCATCTGGCGCCACGACGCCAAGTTCCTGCTGTACGTGCTGAACGGCCGGGATGGCAGCACCGGCGCACCGGTCATCGTTCGCTACGAGACGGCATCCGGTGGCCGCAAGGTCCTGACCTCGGGTGGCTACCTCCAGCCGTCGTTCTCGCCCGATGGCCGCTACATCGCCGCCACGCGCACGACCAGCCGCGGCAGCGATGTGGTCATCCTCGACGGCGCGACCGGTGGCGAGCTGCTGCGCGTCACCAGCGACGACGCTTCATTCGCCCCGACCTGGTCGCCGGCCGGGGACGGCATCGCTTTCCTGCACCTGGAGGGCCAGACCGTGGATCTGCGCCTGGCTCGCCTCGGTGGCTCTGCGCCGCGCTGGATGGTCGACGAGATCGTGAACCTCACGGAGGTCTCCGGCCTCGACCCGGTGTCGCGCCCGGACTGGTTCATCCCGGCCGACCAGCTGCCCGCCACGCCGCCACCACCGAGCGCCGCGCCGTCATCGGCGGCCGGTTCGCCGTCCCCGGCGCCGTGACCTACCTGGCGCGCCTGGACGCGCGGATGCGCGCCGTGGGCAGCGTCCTGTGCCTCGGCCTGGACCCGACCATCGACGGCCTGCCCGACGGGTTCTCGCGCGACCTGGCTGGCCTGGAGCGGTTCGCCGCCCTGCTCCTGGAGGCCGCCGTCCCGTACGCCGCGGCGGTCAAACCCAACCTCGCCTTCTTCGAGGCCTATGGTTCGGCCGGCATGGCCGCCCTGGAGCGCCTGCGCGCCCGCATCCCGGGCGATGTCCCGATCATCGCCGACGCCAAGCGCGGCGACATCGGGACGACCGCGGCTCGCCAGGCCGTGGCCCTGTTCGACGAACTGGGCGCGGACGCCGTGACCGTCAACCCGTACCTCGGCGCGGAGGCCGTGGCACCCCTCATGGAGCGCGAGGACCGCTTCGCCTACCTGCTGTGCCGCACCTCCAACCCGGGCGCCGGTGAGCTCCAGGACCTGGTCGTGGCCGCGCACCCGGCGAGTGGCGCACCCGCCGAACGCCTCCACGAACGCGTCGCCCGGCTCGCCACGGGCTGGGGTCGGGGCGGGACCGTCGGTCTCGTCGTGGGCGCCACCGCGCCGGACGAGCTGGCGGCCATCCGAGCCATCGCGCCCGGCCTGCCGTTCCTGGTGCCCGGTGTCGGAGCCCAGGGCGGCGACATCGATGGCGTCCTCGCTCGGGGGCCCGCGACCGCCGCACCGGCGGGGGCGATCGCCGCCGGGGCCTTGCTCGTCAATGTCTCCCGGGGCATCGCGGCGGCGGCCCTGGCGAGCGTCGGCGACGGTCCGCGGCGCGACCCCGGAGAGCGCCTCGCGACGGCCGCAGCCGAGTGGGCGACCAAGCTCCCTGTGCTACCCTGACCCCCGCATCGCGACCCTGGAGGACCTCCTGACATGCCGACACCCGGACCCGTCGAACTGATCATCATCCTGGTGATCGCGTTGATCATCCTTGGACCCGGCCGCCTGCCGGACGTCGGCTCGGCGCTGGGCAAGAGCATCCGCGAATTCCGCAAGGCGTCGACCGATATCCAGGAATCGGTCAAGGTGGACGTCTCCACCGGCCCGCTGCCGGCTCAGCCGGCCCAGTCGGCCGCTGCCGCGCCGGCCCAGACGACCGTCGTCGCGCCCGAGTCCCCGGTGAGCGCGCCCGTCCCACAGCCCGCCGTGGCCGCCACCGCCGCCGAGCTGCCTGGCGCTCCGAGCGTCGCGACCCCGCCGCCCGGCGCCCCGACCAACGAGCCCCAGACCGGCACCAACTAGGTCCCGGGTCAGCCCGCCTCCATGGCCGACGCTGAGACGCTGATCGACGCCGGCCGACCCGGTGTCCCGGCGACCCCGGAGCCGGCCCAGCCGCCGCTCGCCGCACCGCCCGGCGGCGACGCGATCATGACCCTGTTCGACCACCTCGGCGAGCTGCGCACGCGGCTCTTCCGGTCTGTGCTGGCCATCGTCGTCGGATCCGTCATCGGGTTCTACTTCTCCGTCCCGGTGCGCAACGCCATCGTCGGCCTGCTGCCGACCGGCACGGTCCAGGTCCTCGGGCCCGGTGACGGGTTCATGATCCAGCTGCGCATCTCGATCATCATCGGGATCATCCTGGCCATGCCCGTCCTGCTCTACCAGGTCTGGGCGTTCATCTCGCCCGGCCTGACGCCATCGGAGCGCAGAGCAGTCCGCCCATGGGTGCCGCTGGCCCTCGTGTTCTTCGCCCTCGGCGTCGGCATCGCCACCTTCGTGCTGCCGTACGCCACCCAATTCCTGCTGAGCTTCACCGACGACATCCTCGTGGCGAACATCGCGGCCGGGCCGTATTTCGACTTCGTGACCACGATGTTCCTGGCCTTCGGCCTCGTCCTGGAGTTCCCGATCCTGCTCGTGGGGCTGTCGCGGGTCGGGATCACGACGTCGAGTCGCCTGAGCTCCTCGCGTCGCTACGTGATCCTGGGCATCGCCATCTTCGCGGCAACAGCCACGCCCGGCGGCGACCTCGTCAGCCCGTTCGTGCTGGGTGGGACGATGTATCTGCTGTACGAGGGCACCATCCTGTTCATCCGTCGAACGGGCCGGTGAACGAGGCCGCGGACATCCAACCCTTGGACGTGGCCGCGGAGCAGGCGGTCGTGATCCTGAGCGGGCTGTCGGGCGGCGGCAAGACCGCGGCGGCCAAGCTGTTCGAGGACCTTGGCTACACGGTCGTCGACAACCTGCCCGGGGAGCTCCTGCCCGACCTTGCCGCGTTGGTCTCCTCGGACCGTCGGCGCTTCGCCCGGGTCGCCATCGTCGTGGACGTGCGGTCCGGCGACGCAGGTCTCGCCCTGGGGGCCATGCGCGGCGCCCTGGAGGGCCGCGGCATCACCCCGCGCGTGGTCTTCCTGGAGGCGAGCGATGACGTGCTCATCCGGCGCTTCAGCGAGACGCGCCATCGCCACCCGCTGGCCGATGACCGTGGCATCGCGACGTCCATCGCCCAGGAGCGCCGGGTCCTGGAGCCGGTCCGGGCCGCGTCGGACGTCATCATCGATACCTCGGACCTGTCGCTGCGCCAGCTCCGCGAGCGCCTGTTCGCCCAGCTCGGTACGCCCACCCGACCGGACCAGCTCGCGCTCCAGCTCATCAGCTTCGGGTTCAAGTACGGCGTGCCCCTCGAGGCCGACCTCGTCTTCGATGTCCGCTTCCTGACCAACCCGTACTACGTGGCCTCCCTGCGCAAGAAGTCGGGCCTGACCAAGCCCGTGCGCGACTACGTCATGGAGCAGGCGCCGGCCGGCGTCTTCCTGGACTTCCTGTACGGGTTCCTGGAGTTCGCCGTGCCCGCCTACGTCGCCGAGGGCAAGACCCGACTGACCATCGCCATCGGCTGCACCGGCGGCTTTCACCGCTCGATCGTCCTCGTCGAACAGCTCGCGACGTGGCTGCGCGAGCGCGACCAGGGCCCCGTGGCCGTCTTCCATCGCGAGCTGGACCGCATATGACCGGCGGTCCGATCCGGTGAACCTGCGCCGCTGGCTGACGCCCGGCATCGGGGTCAAGCGCTGGCTGGGGGTCCTGTTCCTGGGATTGCTGACGCTGGCTCTGGCGGTCGCCCACACGCTTCGCCAGGCGACCCAGGACCTGGAGCCGGGCGGTCTTGCGGGCGAGCTCATCCATCTGGCCACACTGCAGTTCCTGCCCTACCCGTTGCGTGGCCTGATCGTCGGCAGTGTCGGCGTGGCGCTGGTGGTCATCGGCGGCTATCGCGTCGTGCGCGTGGTCACCGACCCCTTCCGGGCCATCGACCCCGCCAAGCCCCTGGTCGAGGTCATCTACCAGAAGCGCTTCCTGGCCCGTGGACCGCGCATCGTCGCGATCGGCGGCGGGACCGGGCTGTCGGCCCTCCTGCGCGGGCTCAAGGAGCACACCAGCAACCTGACCGCGGTCGTGACCGTGGCCGACGACGGCGGGTCGTCGGGCGTGCTTCGCGAGGAGCTCGGGATCCCGCCGGTCGGAGATATCCGCAACTGCATCGCGGCCCTGGCCGACGCCGAGCCGCTCATGTCGGAACTGCTCCAGTACCGTTTCCCGGCGGGCCGGCATGACGCCGACGAGGCCGGTCTGGCCGGCCACCCGGTCGGCAACCTCCTGCTGGCCGCGATGATCGCCCTGGAGGACGGCGACGTCGAGGAGGGCGTGCGCCGGCTGAACCGGATCCTGGCCGTCCGGGGCCAGGTCGTGCCAGCCAGCGGCACGCCCCTGACCCTTCACGCCCGGCGCCGCGACGGGGTCGTCATCGAGGGCCAGTCGCTGATCATGGTCACGCCCGGCATCGAGCGTGTGTGGGTCACGCCGACCGCCGTGCGCGGCGCCCAGGACGCCCTGAGCGCCATCGCCGAGGCCGACCTCGTGGTCCTTGGTCCGGGCTCGCTGTACACCAGCCTGCTACCGAGCCTGCTCGTGCCCGACATCCGCGCCGCCGTGCTCGCGACGAGTGCGCCGCGCCTGTACGTGTGCAACGTGGCCACCCAGGCCGGCGAGACCACGGGCATGGACCTCGCCCGCCACGTGGAGGCGCTCGTCGCCCACACCGGGCCGGGGATCTGCGATCTCGTCCTGGCCAACGACCGATTCGACGCGCGGGTGCCGGCGGACTGGATGGCGGAGTCCGTCCGCCTGGAGTGGCCGCCGGCCGTGACCCCGATCCCGCGGCTCATCCTCGACTCGGTCGTCGACCCTGGCAACGCCCATCATCACGACCCTGCCTTGCTGGCCGCGGCTATCCTGCGCGCTTACGAGGCCGAGGTGCTGCTGCGCCGGCGCGACGTGGGACGCACGGCATGACGCGCTCCGAGCGCGACCTGGTGACCGCACTCCGCGCGGAGCTCGCGGCCATCGACCCGGCCCGGCCGTGCGACCGCCTGGCTGAAGCGGCCGGCCTGGGCATGGACGCCGTACCGCGCGACCCGGCCGTTGGTCGGCTGACGATCCGCCTGCGCCGGGTCGCGCTGGCCGATGCGTCGGCGGTGGCCGCCTTCGACTGGAGGATCGCCGCCGAGCACTGCCGGACGGCCTGGCTGCGGGGCCGGTTCCTGGCCCGAGGGTCACTGAGCCTGGCCGGTGGTCGGACCCATCTGGAGTTCGTGATCCCACCCGAGGAGGCGCCGGTGCTGGCCGCGCGCCTCGAGCAGGTCGGCCTGCCGGCCGCTTGGCGCGTCCGCCGCGGTCGGGGCGTCGTGACCTGGAAGAGCGGGGAAGCGGTGGGCACCTTCCTGCTGCGTATCGGGGCCGCGGGTACGCTCCTGGAGCTGGAGGCACGCCAGGTATCGCGGGCGTTGCGTGGCGAGCTGAATCGCGTGCTCAACGCCGAATCGGCCAACCTCCAGCGCGCGGTCGCGGCCGCTGGCCGGCAGCTCGATGCCATCGCCACCCTGGATGCCGATGGGCGCCTGGCCAGCCAACCGTACGCGGTGCGGCTCGTCGCTGACGCCCGGCGCGAGACGCCCGAGGCGACCCTGTCGGAACTCGCCGAACGGCTCGGCGTGCATCGCTCCACGGTCCAGCGGGCGCTCGAGCGCATGGAGCGCCTGGCCGAGCAGGAACCGGCGCGCCCCGGCAGCGACGGCCTCGCAGGCGAGCCCGCGTCTGGCATGCTTAGGGCACATGCGTGACGTGATCGTGGCCGCCAACTGGAAGATGCACACGACCCCGGCCGATGCCGGCGCGCTCGCCGCGACCATCGCCGGACGGACCCAGGTCGCGGGCGTGACCCGCGTCATCTGCCCCCCGTTCGTGGCCCTGGCCGCGGTCCGCGACGCGCTGGCCGCGGTCGATACCTCGGTAGAGGTCGGGGCCCAGACCGTCCATCACGAGCTCGCCGGCGCCTACACCGGCGAGATCGCCGCGCCGATGCTCATCGGCCTGGCCAGCTGGGTCATCGTCGGCCACTCCGAGCGCCGTCGAGACGCCGGCGAGACGGATGCCCTGATCGGGCGCAAGCTCGGTCGGGCCATCGACGCCGGCCTGCGGCCGATCCTGTGCGTCGGTGAACAGCTCGAGGATCGCGAGGCGGGCCGGGCCACGGAGGTCGTCGACGCCCAGATCCGCGGCGCCTTCGCCGAGGTCGACCCGAACGTCGCCGCCGATGCGCGCCTGGTCATCGCCTACGAGCCGGTGTGGGCCATCGGCACGGGCCGGACCGCCACCGGCGCCGATGCCGCCGCCATGGCCGACGCCATCCGGACCAGCCTCAGCGCCGTCGGGTGGCCCGACGGCGCCGCCGACGTCCCGATCCTGTACGGCGGCAGCGTCACGTCCGCGAACATCGGGGAGTTCCTGGCTGAGCCCGCCATCGACGGGGCGCTGGTCGGTGGCGCCTCGCTCAAGCCCGACGAGATGGCCGGCATCGTGGCCAGGGCCGGGATCACGGCCGCGGCCCGTGGGTCGGTGCTGAACGGCGACACCGACGGACAGGGCGGGTGACCTCGGCGCGACCGCGTCCCATCGTCCTCGTCATCCTGGATGGCTTCGGGATCGGGCACGACCCCGCGGGAGATGCGATCGCCGCGGCGCCGATGCCGACCTGGCGCGGCCTGGTCAGGGCCTGGCCGCATAGCGTCCTGCGCGCCTCGGAGGACGCGGTCGGGTTGCCGCCCGGCCAGATGGGCAACAGCGAGGTCGGCCACCTGAACCTGGGCGCCGGACGTCCCGTTCTCCAGGACCTGCCGCGCATCGATGCCGCCATCGCCGACGGCTCGTTCGTCCAGCGCCCTGCGCTGCTGGCGGCTTGCGCCAGGGCCCGCGCAACCAGCGGCGTCCTGCACGTGATCAGCCTCATCGGGCCGGGCGGGGTGCATGCCAACGACCGCCATCTCGTCGCCCTGGCCGAGCTGGCCGCTACGCACGGCGTGCCGCGAGTGGCCATCCATGCCCTGCTCGACGGGCGCGATACGCCGCCGGCGTCAGCCCTTGGGTTCATGGCCGACCTCGAGCGGCGCCTCGCCGCCGTCCATCCCGGCGCCGCCATCGCCAGCGTCGGGGGCCGCTACTTCGCGATGGACCGCGATCAGCACTGGGAGCGCATCAAGGCCGGCTACGACGCCATCGTCCACGGCCAGGCCGCCCACCGCGCCGCGTCCGCGACGGCCGCCATCGAGGCCGCCTACGCCCGCGGCGAGACCGACGAGTTCGTGGTCCCGACGGTCATCGACGGCCCGCACGGACCGACGCCCCTCGGCGATGGAGACGCCATCATCCACGCCGATTTCCGGGCCGACCGTGCCCGCCAGCTGTCCCACGCCCTGGCCGACGGCGCGTCGTTCACCGGTTTCGAGCGGACCGCGCCATCGGGTCGGCCGGCCCCCGAAGGCGTGCTCGTCGTGGGCATGACCGAGTACGAGGCTGGCCTGCCGGTGGCCGTCGCCTTCCCGCCGCAGACCGCGCGCTCCCTGGCCCAGGCGATGAGCGAGGCCGGCTGGCGCCAGTTCCACGTCGCCGAGACCGAGAAGTACGCGCACGTCACGTACTTCTTCAACGGTGGGGTGGAGGCCCCATGGCCGGGCGAGGTCCGACGACTCGTGCCCAGCCCCAGGGTCGCGACCTATGACCTCCAGCCGGAGATGTCGGCGGCCGGCGTGACCGATGCGCTCGTGACGGCCATCACGTCGGGCGAATACGACTTCATCGTCGCCAACTTCGCCAATCCGGACATGGTCGGCCACACGGGCGTGTGGGACGCCACCATCCAGTCGCTGGCGACCGTCGATGTCTGTCTGGCCCGCATCGTCGCCGCGATCGAGGCGGTCGAGGCCGCCGATCCCGACGGCGCTGGGGCCGTGCTGGCCATCACCGCCGACCATGGCAACGCCGACGAACTCAGGGATGCGGTCGGCCAGCCGGTCACGGCGCATTCGCTGAACCCGGTGCCATTGCTCCTGCTCGGCAGAACGGTCCGCGAGCGCCGTCTGCGGGATGGCATGCTGGCGGACGTGGCCCCGACGCTGTTGGAGCTGGCCGGCCTTGCCGGCTGGGAGGGCATCACCGGTCGGTCGTTGCTGGAGCCGGCGGGGGCATCCACACCGGCGGGGGCATCCACACCGGCGGGGGCCTGACCCTCCCTGCTGTGGTAGCATCCGCCGCCGTACGAACGGAGGCAGCACACCCGTGGATCCACTGCTGGCATTCGGCCAGATCATCGTGAGCGTCGCCCTCATCGCGGCGGTCCTCCTTCAGGCTCGGGGGACCGGCCTGTCCGGCACCTTCGGCGGCGATTCGGCCGTCTACCGGAGCCGTCGCGGCGTCGAGCGCCGCCTGTGGCAGTTCACCATCGTGCTGCTCGTGTTGTTCGTCGTCTTCTCGCTCGCCTCGTTCATCTTCTCGACCTAGGCGCACACCGCGGCTGCCCTCCGCGGACTCGAGCACGGAGACCATGACCCGGACCGATATGTTCGTGGTCGGGACCCTCGTCCTGTTGCTCGCCGTCGTGGCGAGCCTCATCGGCGTCCCGGCCCTCACGCCGACCGCCTCAGCCCCAAGCCCCACCCCGACGGAGCCGCCCCTCGTCGAGGTCCGGCCCTATCGCGAGGGCGCCCTCGGCGGTCCGGTGTCGGTCAGCCCGTTGACGGCCCGGACCCAGGCCGATCGCGACCTCGTGGCGCTGGTCTTCAGCGGCCTGGTCCGCAACGGCCCGGGGGCCACCCTCGTGCCCGACCTCGCCGAACGTTGGGCGGTGGACGCGACCGGGACGACCTGGACCGTCACCATGCGAGCGGGCGCCACCTGGCATGACGGCGTGCCGGTGACCGCCGCCGATGTCGTCTACACCATCAAGACCATGCAGGATCCGGACTACGTGGGACCGGCGGCCGGCTCGTGGAGCGAGGTCAGCGTCACGGCCCTCGGCGACCTGACCGTGCAGTTCACCCTGACCACGCCCCTCGGCGGGTTCCTGCAGGCGCTGACCCAGCCGATCGCCCCGTCCCACATCCTGGGCGACGTCCCGACCGGGCTCCTGTCGGAGCATCCGTTCGGCCTGCAGCCCGTCGGCAGCGGTCGATTCGCCCTGGTCGAGCTCACCCCGACCTCAGCGGTCCTGGTGCCAGCCCGGGGCTCCGTCGACGCCGAGCCGGACCCGACGGCCGGGACGACCGACTCACTAGGGAGGGCGCAGCCCACCCCGCGGCCCGACCAGCCCATCCCGTACCTCGACGGCATCGCGTTCCACTACGCCCTGGACGCCGGATCGATCATCACCGCGTTCGAGGCGGGGGACCTCGACGGGCTGTCCAACCTGTCGACCGCGACGTCGGTCGACATCGCGGCCGCGACCGGCAGCCGGCTGCTGCGCTACCCGGGTACGACCCTGACCACGGTCCTGCTCAACCAGCGACCGGCTCACCCGGAGTTCCGCGACACGGCCGTGCGCGGGGCCCTGCTCGCCGCCATCGATCGTTCGGCCATCATCGATGAGGCCTTCGCCCGGGCGGCGGTCACGACCACCGGCCCCATCTCGCCATCGGACGAGTGGTTCGATCCGGACGCGGATCCAGGCGTCGAGTACGACGCGGAGGCGGCCGTGGCCGCCCTCGAGAAGGCGAGCTGGGCCAGGAAGGACGACGGCTGGTTCCTCGACGGCGGCACCGCCGAGCTCACCTTCGAGGTCCTGAGTCCCAGCCACAACAGCAATCCCGCCCTGTTCGCGGTGGCCGCGGCCGTCGTCGCCGACTGGCGGGCCATCGGCATCGAGGCGACACATGTCGCCTTGCCGCCCGGGGAGTTCGCCACCGAGCGGCTGGCAACCGGGGACTTCGATGTCGCGGTCACCGACGTGGCCATCGGCATGGACTCGGATCTGTATCCGCTGCTGGCCTCGTCGCAGACGCTGACCGGTGGCTCGAACGTCAGCGGCGTCCAGGACGAGCGCCTTGATCGGCTCCTGGTCAAAGCTCGTGCGCCCGGCTCCGACAGCGCCCGGGCGGCCGCCTACACGGCCCTCCAGGAGCACCTTGCGGCCGGCCGATTCGTGCTCCCGATCGCCTTTGCCGACGAGGTCGTGGTGGTCCACGACACGCTCGAGGGCGTCGCCGTCCGGCAGGTCGCCGATCCCTCGGATCGATTTTGGGATGTGCTAACATGGCGCCTCGCCGACGGCCGGTAGCGGTCCAAAGCGGTCCGTGCCGAGGTGGCGGAATGGCAGACGCGCTGGTTTCAGGTACCAGTGGCCGCAAGGTCGTGTGGGTTCGAGTCCCTCCCTCGGTACCATCCCTCTCGGATCGCTGACGGCGACACCTGTGCCCAGGTGGCGGAATTGGTATACGCGTACGTTTGAGGGGCGTATGAGGCAACTCATCCGGGTTCAAGTCCCGGCCTGGGCACCACTCCGCCGCTCCTGACGACCGTCATCGAGACGGTCGTTTCGTCATCCCGGGGGTGTACGCTCCTGGCAGCCAGGGCGGTTAGCTCAGCCTGGTCAGAGCGCCTCGCTTACACCGAGGATGTCGGGGGTTCGAGTCCCTCACCGCCCACCATGGTCCTCGCTGTTAGACTCCCCGGTGACGGGTGCCGCCTGGCCGACCCGACCGGAGGAGGGGTATGGAACTCCCGATCATCATCGTCATCGGTGTCGTCGTGCTTCTGGTCGTGCTGGCGATCGGGATCTACAACGCACTGGTTCAGAAGCGCCTGCGCATCGACGAGGCCCTCGCCCAGATCGAGGTCCAGCTCAAGCGTCGCCACGACCTGATCCCGAACCTCGTGAACGCCGTCAAGGGCTACATGGGCTTCGAGCAGAAGGTCCTGACCGACGTCACCAACGCGCGCGCCAGTGCGGTCGCGGCCGGCGCCCAGGGCCCCGCCCAGCAGGCCGCCGCCGAGAACATGCTGACCAGCTCGCTGCGCTCGCTGTTCGCGGTCGTGGAGAACTACCCGGAGCTCAAGGCGAACCAGAACGTGCTGGAGCTGCAGGAGCAGCTGACCACGACGGAGAACCAGATCGCGTTCAGCCGTCAGCACTACAACGCGACGGTCCTCGACTACAACACCACCATCGCGACGTTCCCGAACGTGCTGCTGGCCGGTCCTCTCGGCTTCACCAAGCGCGAGTTCTTTGACGCCGAGCCGGAAGCGGCGAACGTCCCGAACGTCGACCTCAGCCTGAGCTGACCGACCGGCTGACCGTCGGCTTCCAGGGATCCGAGCGCGACCATGGCCTCCACCTTCCACGACCAGATCGCCGCCAATCGACGGAACTCGTTCCTGATGGCGGCGCTCGTGGTCGTCCTGTTCGCGGCCCTCGGCTTCGCGATCGGCTTCGCGATCACCGGCGGGCCGGCCGGTGGCGTGGCCGCCACGGCCTTCGCCCTTGTCGTCGGCTCGCTGGCGGGCGTCGGCACGTACTTCTCGGGTGACTCGCTGGTGCTCGCGGTGAGTGGGGCCAAGGAGGTCGACGAGGCCTCCGCGCCGCAGCTCATGAACGTCGTGCGCGAGATGGCCATCGCGGCCAACGTGCCGATGCCCAAGGTGTACCTCATCGACGACACGGCCCCCAATGCGTTCGCCACGGGCCGCGACCCCAAGCACGCCAGCGTGGCCGTGACCACGGGGCTGCTGGAAAAGCTCGACCGTGAGGAGCTCCAGGGCGTCATCGGCCACGAGCTGTCGCACGTTCGCAACTACGACATCCGATTCTCGCTGGTGGTCGGCGTGATGGTCGGGGCGATCGCCATCCTCGCCGACTTCTTCCTGCGCTTCACGTTCTGGGGCGGTGGCAGCCGCGGTCGTGACCGGGACAGCGGCGGCGGCGGCGCCCAGATGATCGTGTTCGTCATCGCCATCGCCCTGGCCATCCTGGCTCCACTCATCTCGCGCTTCATCCAGCTGGCGGTCAACCGCCAGCGCGAGTACCTCGCCGACGCGACCGCCATCGAGCTCACCCGCAACCCGTACGGCCTGGAACGGGCTCTGGCCAAGATCTCCGGCGACGCCGAGGTGCTGGAGGTCGCCAACCGCGGGACCCAGCACATGTACTTCACCAACCCGATCAAGCGCTTCGAGCAGCGCTCGTCGGGGCTGATGTCCACCCATCCCGCGATCATCGATCGCATCAATCGGCTGCGCGAGCTGACCGGCGATCCACCGCTGGCCAGTGAGGAAGCGGCCGCCATGGCCGGCCTGGAGTAGGGGAGCCCGGCGACCAGCCGTCGGTGGCACGGCCGCGAGGGCCCGTGGTATCCTGCGGACCGCCGACGGGCAGCCAACCGTGGTTGGCCATCGGGCCGAGGTAGCTCAGTCGGTAGAGCACGCGACTGAAAATCGCGGTGTCGCCAGTTCGATCCTGGCCCTCGGCACCACCTTTCGAGGTGGACGATCTCCGAGCGGAAGTGGCTCAGTTGGTAGAGCATCACCTTGCCAAGGTGAGGGTCGCGGGTTCGAGTCCCGTCTTCCGCTCCACATCTCCTCCCCTCCGAAGGCTCCGCTGCCCCTTCGTCTAGTGGTAGGACAGCGGACTTTGGATCCGTGAACCGAGGTTCGAATCCTCGAGGGGCAGCCATCCACAGAGGGTCGGCCGAACGAACGTCTCCTGGCGACGTGGTGAAGTGGTTCAACACGGAGGTCTGCAAAACCTCTATTCATGGGTTCGAATCCCATCGTCGCCTCCACTCCCGACACTCCCTCAGGACCGGTCCGCTGGGCCGGTTCGTCGATTCCGGGGTCCGACGACGGGGAGTGGTGCCCGGGCGCGGCGCCAGCGCGGTAGGCTCACGTCGGGCCGGAGTGGCGGAATGGCAGACGCAGCGGTCTTAAACACCGCAGCCCGCAAGGGCGTCCGAGTTCGAATCTCGGCTCCGGCACCATCGTGATGCGCTCTGTGCTGCACGACCGGGCACCGGACCTGGCGGCCAACGTCGTCGGACGTCACCAGGACCCTGCCGCTCGTCCCATCAGGACGACGCTTCGAAGGAGGGACGCGCGATGCAAGGAAGACGACGGATCGCGCCTGGCGCGGCGTTCCTGGCGCTGTTGTGGGCGCTGTCGACCGCCGCGCCGGTCGCGGCGGAGTGCCCGTTCGTGCCCCCGTTCCCCACAGCTGATGACGCGATCCGCTCCGCCGACGAGGTCCTGATCGGCGAGATCGTGACCGTGGACGACCCGGCAGAGCTGGGCTTGGGACCGGACCAGGGGCGTGTGATCGCCCTGCGGGTGATCGAGGTCCTGCGGGGCCCGCGAGCGGTCGGAGATCTGGTCGACGTGCAGTACCTGCAGCCGAACTGGCCGTGGGGCAATCTGGTCGGAGGTACAGGCGAGCCGTTCCCGTCGTGCTCCTATCTCGACTTCTTCGTGGATCCCGGGGGCACGATCGCCCCCGCGCTCGGCGCCGTGCAGCCCCGCCAACGTCTGGAAGACGAGGGCATCTCGTGGATCCAGCCGCGCACGGTCTACAACGCGATGAGCAAGATCCGTGACGCGGGCCGGCTTGCGGACCTCCGTTACCTGGCCGGACTTCCGCAGACGGACATGGTCGCCGCGCCGACCGGCGCACCGTCAGGGCGCGCCGGACTCCCGTGGCTGCTCATCCTTCTGGCCGGTGTCGGTGCCGGCGCCGTGTCGTGGTATCGGGCAGTGCGTCGAGCCTGACCCCGCGCATGCGGCCACGGAGCCGTCGAGCCGCCGAGGGACCGACCGCGGAGCGCTGGGCGAGGCATCGCCGCCTGGGCGCGAAACCCTAGCGGCGACGGCCGAACAGGCCACCCCTCTTCTGGGTCGCTTCGACCGGGACCTGGTAGCCGTCCTGGCCGAACGCGCTGGCGCTGAGCTTGACGAGCTTGTCGGCGGCGGGTGAGCGGGGGGCGCCCAACACGATCGGGACGCCCTCGTTGACGGCCTTGAGGTAGAGGAACGGATCGTACGGCAGGTCGACGGAGATCTTGGTGCCGAGGGCGGACTCGATATCGCGCGGCTTGAGGATCTCCCGAGCGAACACGTTGTTCAGGACGAACAGCGCCTTGCTCCCGATGACGCCCGCCTCGTTGAGGTAGTCGAGCAGGGCATGGACCGCCTTGAGGGCAGGGATCTCAGGGTAGACCGGCAGGACCACCGTCTCGGCGGCCTCGAACACGTTCATGATGCGCTCATCGAGCTGCGATCCGGCATCGATGATGATGAGCTGGTAGCCGTCGAGGAGCGTCGCCAGGATCTGCTTGATGTGGTCCGGCGTGATCTGCTCCGCGGCCTCCGGCGTGACCGGCGCGGCCAACACGTGTAGCCCGCTGTCGTGGCGCATCGCGTACGTGCGCAGCAATTCCGGTTCGCGCATCGCGGTCTCGTCACGGATCACGTCGGCCACGGTCTGCTTGGGATCCAGGTTGAGGTGGGTGGCGGCGCCGCCGAACTGGAGATCCAGGTCCACCAGCACGACCTTGTCGGGACGCCGTTGGGCGGCCGCCACCGCGATGTTCACCGCGATCGTGGTGGTCCCGACGCCGCCCTTGGGGCTGTAGACGGCGACCGTCCGCCGGGCGCGGGCCATGGTCAGGCCGTCGTTGGAGATGATCGGGGTCAGATCCTTGGAGCGCTGGAAGCGCAGCAGCAGCGCCTCCACCCGGGCCTCCACCTCGCGCGCGTCGAACGGCCGCGCGATGACATCGTCGGCGCCCGCCTCCAGGAACCCGATCCGCTCCTCCACGTCCGTCGTGGACGCGACGCACAGCACAGGCACGGCGGCCATCGCCGGCGTCGCCCGGATCTCGCGGCACACATCGACGCCGGTCTTGGCGCCGTCCGCGGCGGCGGAGCCGAGATCGATGACGACGAGCTGGTGCTCGACGACGCGGGCGAACGCCGCGTCGGCGTCGGCCAGGCGCGTGACGGTGTAGCCGGCCGTACCGAGGGTCGGCCCGAGCGAATCCTCGGAGGCGGCATCGGTCTCGATGACGAGGATGGTGCTGGCGGGCACAGGACCTCCCGGAACGCGGTGGGTTGCAGGGGCCGGCGATCGCCGGCGGACGAGACCTGAGGATACATCGGACGCTGGGCGGGCCGCGCTGCCGGGCCGTGCTAGACTTCCGCCCTTGTCCTTTCTGCTCCGTGTCGGATCGACGCTGGTCGACCGTCAACGGGGCATCCCCATCGGAAGGAGCGTTCTGCGCGCATGCGCCGTTACGAACTCATGCTCATCATCCGGCCCGACGTGCCGGACGACAAGGGCCAGGCGGTCATCGATCGCACCACCCGCCAGATCACGGCGGCTGGAGGCCAGATCCTCAAAGTCGCCCCGTGGGGCCGTCGCCGTCTGGCGTACCCCATCGACCGCCACCGCGAGGGCTCGTACCACATCATCCTGTTCCAGGCGCCGAGTGATTCCCTCGTCGAGCTCGAGCACACCCTGCTCATCACCGAGGAAGTCATCCGCCACCTCGTGACGCGCGACGAGCGCCCGGCCAAGCCTGCGCGCGGCGACGGCGCCGAGGGTGGCGACGAGGACGTCGACGACGACGACATCCCGTCCGGGCTCGACGACACGTTCGAGGACGAGGACGTCCCCGAGCGCATCGACGAGTCCGAGAGCGAAGCGGCTCCCGCCGCGATCGACTGAGCGAGGCGAACGACGATGGCCTTCTCCAAGGTGATGTTCATCGGCAACCTCGGGCGCGACCCGGAGATGCGCTATACGCCCAACGGCAAGGCCGTGACCGAGTTCAGCGTCGCGGTGACGCATCGCGGTCGGGATCCCCAGACCGGCGAGTGGGCCGACCTTGGGACCGATTGGTTCCGGGTCAGCATCTGGGGTGACCGCGCCGAGCGTGCCGCTGAGGAGTTCCGCAAGGGCATGCGCGTCCTCGTCGAGGGCCGCTTCCGGACGCGCGAGTACGAGGCCAAGGATGGCCAGAAGCGCATCTCGCTGGACGTCAGCGCCGATAACGTCATCGCCATGGACCGCAAGAGCCGTGACGACGACGCCGGCGGTGGCGGTTTCTCCGCTCCGGCCGGCGGCTTCTCCGGCGGTCAGGGCAACCAGGGTGGCCCCAGCGGCGGTGGCGGCCAGGGTGGCCCCGGCGGCGGAGGTGGCGGCGGCGGCGGCGGCCAGGGCGGCCCGGTCCAGCCGACGCGCGCCCCAGGCGACGACACCGACTTCGACGACCTTCCCTTCTGATCATCCCCACGACCTGACCCACCGACCAGGAGATCTTCTGACCCATGGCCCCTCCCGCCCGATCCCGCAAGCGCGACGACTTCTATCGCGACCGCCGCCGCCGCAAGGTCTGCGCGTTCTGCGCTGACAAGACCGCCCAGATCGATTACAAGGAGGTCAACCGCCTCCGCCGCTACCTGTCCGAGCGGGCCAAGATCGAGCCGCGCCGCAAGACCGGCACGTGCGCCGGGCACCAGCGCGAGCTGGCCGTCGCCCTCAAGCGCGCCCGCCACGTGGCCCTGCTCCCGTACGCGCCACAGCACCTCCGCCCCTAACGCGGTGAGCCTCGGGCGGTCCAACCGGTCGCCCCGCGCGCCTCGGTCAGCCGGGTTCGCCCGGTGATCGTCGGGTTCGCCCGGTGATCGTCGGGCTGCTGATGATCGCCGGCGGGGCTGCCGCGGGCATCTTCGGCTCGCTGCTCGGCCTGGGCGGCGGCATCCTCATCGTGCCGCTCCTGACCATCGGCTTCGGCCTGGACCTCCGGGCGGCCGTCGGCGTCTCGCTGGTGTGCGTGATCATGACCAGCAGTGCCGCTGCAGGCGTGTACCTGGAGCGGCATGTCGCCAACTTGCGGCTGGGCATGACCCTGGAGCTGTTCACGGCCATCGGCGCCCTGATCGGCGGCTCCATCGCGTTCCTCCTCGACGAGCGGCTGCTGTCGGTCCTGTTCGCCGGGCTGCTCCTGTACGTGGCGTTCTCCATGGCCCGAGCGCGCGTCACGACGCCCGCCCCCGGTGCGACGACCGACACGGCGGCAGCCGGGGAGCCGGTGGCGGCACCCGACGATGCGGTCCAGGCAGCCACGACCGATCCCGGTGCGCTGGCGGTCGGTCGTCGCGAGGCGATCCTCGCCGAGCTCTCCGGTTCCGACTACGTGGTGCGCAACCTCGGCCGCGGCATCGTCGGATCGACCGGGGCCGGGGTCGTGTCGGCCCTGCTGGGGATCGGCGGCGGGATCATCAAGGTCCCACTCATGCATCTGGCGATGGGTGTGCCGCTGCGCACCGCGGCGGCCACCAGCAACCTGATGATCGGCATCACCGCCGCGGCGAGCGCCGTCATCTACCTGCTGCGCGGCGAGATCGACCCGTACGTCGCGGGGCCGACGGCCATCGGCGTCTTCCTCGGCGCCACCATCGGCAGCCGGATCGCGCCGCGGGTCAACGTGCGCTGGCTGCAGCTGGCGTTCATCGTCGTGCTCGGCGTGACCGCCGTGCAGATGCTCGCGCGGGCGATCTGATGACGACTCGCGAGGTCCGCCGGCGCGCGTTCGAGGCCCGCATCGGTCGCTGGCTGATCCTCGTCACGTACCTGTCCGTGACCCTGCTGCTGACCGGTGTGGTGCTCATGATCGCGACCGGCATCTCCCCGCTGGACGGCGGACCGGTCCTCGATCCTGCGACGCTCATCGCCGGCCTCGCCAGCCTGGATCCGGCGGCGTTCCTGTGGATCGGCCTGATGGCGGTCATCGCCACGCCAGTGACGCGCGTGATCGCGGCCGCGGTCGGGTTCGCCCGAACGGGCGAGTGGATGCTCGTCGCCGCGGCGCTCGGCATCCTGGCCACCATCATCGCCAGCATCGCCAGCGTGGCCTTGACCGGCGGTCTGTTCGACCCTGGAGCCTGACCCGTGGATCTGGTCATCCTGGCCGTCGCCTTCGTCGTCATCCTCGTCGGGGCGGAGCTGTTCACGAACGGTATCGAATGGTTCGGCCGCCACCTGGATCTTGCCGAGGGCGCGGTAGGCTCCGTCCTTGCCGCGGTCGGCACGGCCTTGCCGGAGACGATGATCCCGGTCATCGCCATCATCTTCGCCGGCGGTTCGGCAGCGACCGATATCGGCGTCGGGGCGATCCTGGGCGCCCCGTTCATGCTCTCCACCCTGGCCATGTTCGTGACCGGCGTGGCCGTCCTGCTCGTCGCTCGCCGCCGTTTGACGACCGACGTGATGTCCGTTGATACAGCCGTCCTCGGCGTCGACGTGCGCTATTTCGCGGTCGGCTACTCGGTGGCCATCGGGGCCGCCCTGCTGCCCGTCGAGCCCGCCTGGCCCAAGTGGATCGTGGCGATCGGGTTGCTGGTGCTCTACGGTCACTACGTCAAGCGTCACTTCGACGAGAACGGGGACGGCGGCACGGAAGAGGACCTCGAGCCGCTGCGGATGCATCGCCTCGACCGGGACGCGCACCGACAGGACCCGGCCCGGCCGCGCCTGCGCATCGTCAACGTCCAGGTCCTCGTCGCGCTCGGCTGCATCATCGGCGGTGCCGTGATCTTCGTCGGCGCGGTGGAGCGGCTGGCATCTTCGATCGGGGTCGACGAGCTGCTGCTGGCCCTGATCATCGCGCCGATCGCCACGGAGCTGCCGGAGAAGCTCAACTCGATCATCTGGGTGCGTGCCGGCAAGCACACGCTGGCGATGGGCAACATCACCGGGGCGATGGTCTTCCAGGCGACCATCCCGACGGTCGTCGGTCTGCTCTTCGCATCGGGTGCCTGGTCCATCGGGCCGGGCTCCTACACGGCCTTCGCTTCGGCCGCGATCGCCCTGCTGGCCACCGCGGCGATCTTCATCCCGATGGCCCGCAGCGGGCGCTTGCGCGGTCGGGGCCTGCTCATCGGCGGCGTCTTCTACCTGGCCTACCTGGCGTTCGTCCTGGCCATCGTGCTCGGGGTCGGCAGCTGAGCCTGCCGGCGGCTGAGGCCCCGGGAGCCACTGCTATACTCGCCTCCCCACGACCGGATCGATACCTACGCGACCCTTGCGGTCGCGCCGTCAGCGCAGGAGCGGAGCCAGATGACGACCGAGACGACGGGGACGCCCGACACGTCCACCCACCACGTGCCCAAGCCCGGCGCCCTGGACGACCTGATCTGCTACTTCGAGGGCGACTTCGTGGCGATGCGTGACGCCAAGGTCAGCATCATGACCCACGCCTTCATGTACGGGACGGCCACGTTCGAGGGCATCCGCGCCTACTGGAACGAGGAGCAGGGCCGGCTGTACGGCCTCAAGTTGCGCGAACACGTCGAGCGCATCCGCCAGTCGTGCCGGATCCTCATGATGCAGGACGTCCCCAGCGTCGACGAGTTGACCGGTCTCATCGTCGAGACCATCCGTCGCAACGGCTTCCGCCAGGACGCCTACATCCGCCCATCGTTCTACAAGTCGACCCGGGCCATCGGCGTGCGACTCCATGACCTGGACAACGATCTGTACATCGTCGCGCTGCCGTTCGGGAACTACATCGACACGGCCAATGGCGTGCGGGTCATGACCTCGTCGTGGCGGCGCAACGCGGACGACGCACTGCCGACCCGGGGCAAGATCGTCGGCGGCTACGTGAACATGGCCTTCCAGAAGACCGAGGCGGAGCTGAACGGCTTCGACGAGGCGGTCGTGCTCACGGCCGACGGCCACGTCAACGAGTCGTCGGCGGCCAACCTGTTCATGGTCCGCGACGGGGTGGCCATCACGCCGCCGGTCAGCGACGACCTGCTCGAGGGCGTCACCCGCAAGGCGCTCATGGAGCTCATGGGTGACGAGGGCATCCCGGTCCTGGAGCGGTCCATCGATCGCAGCGAGTTGTACGTCGCCGACGAGATCTTCGTGTGCGGCACGGGCGTCCAGGTGTCGCCGGTCATCGAGGTCGATCACCGACCGGTCGGTTCGGGCGAGATCGGGCCGATCGGGCGCCTGGTCCGTGACCGCTACTTCGAGGCCGTCCGCGGCCGCCTCCCCGAGTACTCGCACTGGCTGACGCCGATCGAGTAGGGGAGCGGGGCCGTCTGCCGACGGCGCCCCGACGGCGTGCGTTGCCTCAACCGGCGGGCGGCGCTTCCAGGTCCGGCGTGTCGCGCCCGATGGTGATGACGATGTCCGTCCGGATGGTCGCGTCCTCGGCCGTCGTGACGGTCACGCCGAAGATCGCCTCGAGGGCGGCGATGGTCGCCGGCGCCTCCGTCTCGATGCCGTTGTAGGCGACGATCTTCGTGTCGGCAGGTACGGCGCCATCCGGTTCCTGGCGCGGTGCCGAGGCGACGAAGCCGACGTACTCGAGAAAGCTCGCCAGTCGGGCGCCTCGCGACTCCTCACCGGTGCCGTTCAGGACCCACAGATTGGCACCTTCCTCAGCGAGCGCCTCGCGCAAGGCCTGGTCGGCTGGGTCGCCGCTGAACGCGTCTTCGACGGCGGCGCGGATCCGCTGGATGTTGGGGATCACCACGCAGCCGCGCGGGTCGTCGCAGGTGTCGACGGAATAGAGCGGCGGGGCGAACACGAAGGTCCGGATGTCGGTCGTGTCGACCTCCGACGCGAGACCCAGCAGCTCGTCGATCTGGTCGAGCGGGACATCGGTGCGGACCGCGGTCTTGAGTGCGGCGATGAGCTCGGGCAGGCGCGGGATGAGGTTCTGCGGGTCGACCTGCTCGCGCATCGACAGGAGCACGCGCTGCTGGCGGGCGCCGCGGTCGAAGTCGGTCGAGGTGTTGCGCGAGCGCGCGTAGCGCAGCGCCTGCTCGCCATCCATGTGCTGGATGCCGCTCGGGATGTACAGCCGCTGGGTGCGCCCGGTAGAGCCCGGGAAGCGGTCGTCCACGACCGGCATCTGGACGTTGATGGTCACACCGCCCATGGCGTCGACGACCTTCTTGAAGCCCTCGAAATTGACCTCGACGAAGTAGCGCACGTCGAGCTGATAGAGCTCGCCCATGACCGCCTTGAGCGCGTTGTAGCCGCGCGTGCGGTCGTTGCCCGGCCACAGGTCGCCGCGGTTGCGGTTGTTGACGAAGAACGAGTTGATCTTGTTGGCGTAGTCCCGACCCCACACGCTGCGGGCCGGTCCGGACGGGATGGGCACGTTCACGGTGTCGCGCGGCAGGCTGAACATCGCCACCTGCTTGGTCACCGGGTCGATGGACACCACGATGAGCGTGTCGGTGTTGTGGCCGCCCTCCTGCTCGTCGGCGCCGATGAGCAGGATGTTCAGGCGCTCCTTGCCATCCCACGGCGGGATGGACACGCTGGGCACCTGGGTGCCGATGGGCGAGGGCTCGGGGGTCGGGGTCGCCGTCGGATCCGCGCTCGGATCGGGCGACTCGGTCACGCCGGGGGAAGGCGAGGCATCGGGCTCGCACTCGGCGTCGATGTCCTCACCGATGAAGATGCAGCCGCTGCTGAACAGGTCCTGGGCGAGCATGTCGTAGCGGGCGACGACGACGTGGCTGCCGGCCATCACCAGGATGACCGCCAGGAGACCGGCCGATGACAGGGCGTTGCGGGGCAGGCGCGCCGGCCCGAGCTGTGGGCTACCGGCCTCATGCGCGTTGAGGAAGACCGCGACGCGATAGGCATCGATGACCGCGACGACGCGGTACAGCAGGGCGATCAGGTTGAGGACGAAGACCGATGTCAGCATCGC
>Ga0163153_10000902_pt1 | contig 49042 bp, 42 predicted proteins | sample OliLakLV19MP6IB1_FD_148629 | JGI IMG/M metagenome (GOLD analysis project Ga0163153, IMG submission 148629) | Freshwater microbial mat bacterial communities from Lake Vanda, McMurdo Dry Valleys, Antarctica - Oligotrophic Lake LV.19.MP6.IB-1 | ecosystem: Environmental > Aquatic > Freshwater >... | reverse complement strand
GGGTAGGCGAGGTGGTGGATGAAGTGCTGAATCCAGGCGTAGTTGGCATTGCCGACGGGCGGATCGCCGTACGTCCAGCGCCTGTCGCCGCGGAGGAGCGAGCCGGACCAGTCGGAGACGTTGAACGGTGGATTGGCGAGGACGAAGTCGGCCTTGAGGTCGGGGTGGGCGTCGCGGAGGAAGGTGTCGCCGGGCGCGGGGCCGAGGTTGGCCTCGATGCCGTGGATGGCGAGGTTCATGTGGGCGAGTCGCCAGGTGGTGGGGTTGGATTCCTGGCCGAAGATGGAGACGTCGGTCTTGTTGCCGCCGTGGGCTTCGGCGAACTTTTCGGACTGAACGAACATGCCGCCCGAGCCGCAGGCGGGGTCGTAGACGCGGCCGGCGTAGGGCTCGAGCATTTCGACCAGCACGCGGACGACCGAGCGCGGCGTGTAGAACTCGCCGCCGAGCTTGCCTTCGGCGGCGGCGAACTTGCCGAGGAAGTATTCGTAGACGCGGCCGAGCGTGTCGCGGGCTTTTTCGCGCGATCCCTTGAAGCCGATGCCCGCGATCAAGTTGATGAGCCCGGCCATCTTGACCGGATCGATCCCGCGGCGGGCGTAGTCACGCGGGAGCTTGGATTTGAGATTGGGGTTGTCGCGTTCGACGGCGAGGATGGCGTCGTCGATGAGCGTGGCGATGTCGGGGCGGGTGGCCTGGTTCTGGAGGCTCGGCCAGCGGGATTCGGGCGGCACCCAGAAGACGCGCTCGGCGGTGTATTCGTCGCGTGATTCGAGCAGGCTTTCCAGTTGTTTGCCGCTGATGCCGTCTTTGGTCAGTTCGGCTTGGAGTTCATCCCGGCGGGACTGGAAACTGTCGGAGATGTACTTGAGAAAGAGCAGGCCGAGAACGACGTGCTTATATTCGGCGGCGTCGACCTGCCCGCGGAGGGCGTCGGCGGCCTTCCAAAGGTCGGATGCAAAATCAAGATCGGCGTTGGAATCCGTCATGCTCTCTGAACCCTCTGTTTAATCTGATTCATGGTGATGCGAGACCCGCCAACCGGCGCTCAAGGGTGGGTGCGGTGGCCGGGCGAACGCCCGAAGCAACGAGTCCGCTCGGCGCACAACGCTGGGATCCCGCATCGGGTCTACGACGGTACGCCAATGAATTGTCGGAAGGCATTTTCGCTCGATCCCCCGGTCAATAACCGCCTTGATGAAGCGTTCTGCATCGGCGTCTGCCAGGAGTACGACCAGGTCATAGGGTTCCGGCATCCCTAAAGAACTCCCGTGGCGAACACATCGGCAAGGAAAACTCGCTCTTGCCATTGCTTGATCTCTGCAACTTCCGGCCCCCGCATCACATGGGCCATACCGGAGTCGCTTCGGGAAAAGACCGGCGCGTCTTCCAGCGACGTGTTCGCCAGGAACACGGGAGAATGGGCGGCGACAAAGACCTGCATGCTCGTCATCGTAGAAAGGGCTGAATAGACGGACTGGATCGCCTGCGGATGCAGGCCGTTTTCCGGTTCTTCGATCAGATAGACCCCTGCGCCATCTTCCCGCTCTGAGAAAGACAAGAGCGATAGCGCCATCAGTCGGAGCGTTCCGTCAGACAAAAGCCACGATGGCACGGGAGCCTCATGGGCACCGGCAAATGTCGCTTCGAGAACGAGATGCTTGTCCTCCGGACGCTCCCACGTGTCGATCGCCAAGTCAACGGCCGCTTCGACTCCCTGGGAGAGAACGTTGCTGATGAACCGGATCGCCGACATGAGCGTCGATTTTCCAGTGGCATTGCGGCCCACCAAAACCGCGAACGGCATCAGGTCCAGCCTGTTCGAGGCGAGCATGCGGAAGTTACGAATCCAGATTCGTTCGATCATGAAGCGAAACACCCGAGAGGCCCCGAGAAGGAAGGGGCAGTGTACCGGGCGCGCCGAAGGCCTGAGATGGCCCGACCGAGCCCGCCGCCGTTCGGCCGGCCGTGCACGTTCAAGCCCGAGAAGCAACCCACAGCTGGAGGGAAACCCAGCACTCCGCATGCTTGACAGCCTGACTGCCGGCGTGTAGTGTACGCACGTATATACACGGCAGCTCGGGTGGTTTAGGCGGGAGGGCCTTGGCCATGGTGACGATTCAATCGCGGGATATTTGGAGCGGCAGAGACCTCCAAGGTCGGGAGGACTTGCGGGAGGCCATTTCGACAGGCTTCAGGGCGGTCGATGCCCTCATGCCAGCCGGCGGCCTGCGACGGGGCAGCCTCGTCGAATGGATCGCCGGCGGCGATGCCACGGCTGGCAACGCCGCCAGCGGGGCTGGGGCGGTCTCGCTCGCGCTCGCTATCGCCTGCCGACTGGCAGACAGACTGCGGAACAAGTCTGCTGCCGCTTCCGGGCCGCGGACGATCCTTGTGGTTGATCGTAGCGGCTGGTTTCACCCACCGGCCGTGATGCCCTGGCTCGGCGATGCGCAGCTCGTCGTCGCACGCCCGTCACACGACGACGACGAGATCTGGGCGATCGACCAGGCACTCAGGTGTAGCGGTGTGGCCGCCGTGGTGGCCTGGCCGCGAGGCATGAGCACAGGCCTTGGCCACGGACGACTGGCCACCGAGGGCAGCAGCCGGCATGGCTCACGACGGCTTTCTCGCTGGACCACGGCAATGCGCCGCTGGCAACTGGCGGCTCGGTCGAGTGGCGGGATCGGCCTCTTCGTGCGGCCGGCCACGGCTGCAAGCGAGCCATCATGGGCTGAGGCGAAGCTCGCCGTGTCGTCACTGCCAGGAGCCACGCCACTGCCAGGAGCGTCGTTACTGCCAGGAGCGTCGTCACTGCCAGGAGCGTCGCCACTGCCAGGAGCGTCGCCACTGCCAGGAGCCACGCTCAACGAACGACGTCTGCGGATCGAGCGAGTAGGTGGCGCCTGGAATGGTGGACTCGTGGGGCGAACGACCGAGATGGTGCTCGATCTAGCACGAGGCTGCGAGGGATCGATCCCACATCAGGTGGCCCGTAGCCTCGCCTTGCCCTTGCCACGGGAACGCGACGGGGCCGCTCGCTGGGTGGATAGCGTGCAGGGAGGTGCATCATGCCGCGCGTCATGACGATCTGGCTGCCGCGGTGGCCAGTGCAACGGCGACTCGTGGAACGGCCCGAGTGGCGGAAACGGCCGGTGTTGATCTGCCGCCGCGAGGCACGCGGGATCATGACAGTGGTGTCGTGGGCCTGGGCCGAGCCGCCGAAGCGACAGCGCGTGGCCATCCAGCCAGGGATGTCGCTGGCCGAAGCCATGGGGGTCTTGGCGCTCGCCTACGGCTCACGCGCCTGCCACGCGGCCGAGATCGATACCGATGATCCTGTTGCCGACATGGCAGCCCTCGAAAAACTCGCTCGCATGTGCCGAAGGTTTTCTCCGATCGTGGGCATTGAAGCGGTGCCGCCGATGCCTGGTCGCAAGGCAGTTGGAACCGTGGCCGCGGCTGAGTGCCTGCACATCGACGTCACGAACACTGTCGGATTCTTCGGCGGCGAAGGGTCGCTTGCCCGCACCGCCGCCTGGACACTCGCGGCCCGTGGCCTGCATGTCCGCACGGCCATCGCGGATACATCCGCCGCCGCCTGGGCCGCCGTGCATCACACCGATCTCGTGGCTAAGGCGATGCCGACGGCCACGAGCGCGGCCAGACCATTGAGGAGCACACGCCACAGGCGGTGGGTGGTCGTGCCACCGGGGGCGCAGCGGCTTGCCCGCGGCGATGGCGATGTGCTCGCTGGCCTTCCGCTGACAGCGCTCCGCATGGAGCCGGCTGCCATCGACATGCTCCACGAGGTTGGCATCGACACGATCGGTGGCGTGCTGCGGCTGCCGGCCAAAAGCCTGGCCTCGCGTTTCCCGGCGAGTGTCGCCTTGCGGCTGGCAGAATTCACAGGCGCACGGGCCGAGCCGATTGAGCCACCACGCGGCGAGCCACTACCGCAGGCCTCGCATGATTTCGAGCTGCCCTTGCCGCTGGCCTCGGTGGACGAGGCCATGCTCGCCGGCCTCTTTGAAACACTCGCGGAGCGATGCACCACGGCGCTCGCTGCCCGTGGCGAGGGGATCATGTCGTTCCAGGTGCGGCTCGAGCCGGCCCTGACTGTCGCCACGACAACTCGTGTACCAGCGGTCATCGATGTCGGCCTGTTTCGGCCAAGCGGTTCACCGCGGCATGTGGTCGATCTCGTGCGACTGCGGATGGGCCGCATGAAGCTCCCTCGCGAGATCGAGTCGATCGTCGTCGAGGTGATCGCCACCGGACCGATCACATGCAGACAGCGGCCACTCTTTGACACCGGGCCTGATGGCCGCGCCGAGACAACCGCAGAAGCCCAGGCGATGGAGGTCGGCCTCTTGCTCGACCGGCTCGCCGGCCGACTCGGCCGCACGGCTGTCGTCGAGCCGCAGCCCGTGGCCGACGCTCAGCCGGAGCATGCCTGGATCGCCACGGCGCCCGGCGCATCGACTTCACGAAAGATCGGCAGGCGTTTCGCACATGGAGCCAGCCGGCCTGTCTGGATGCCGCCCCGCCCGATCCCGCTCGAAACCGAAAGGATCTCGGCCGTGCCCGACGGACCTCCGGCGCGATTTCAGTTCGGCGGCGCGATCCACCGCGTCGCGCAGGCATACGGCCCCGAACGCATCGAGACGGCCTGGTGGCGTGGGCCAACGATCCGTCGCGACTACTACGTGGTGGAGACCGAATCGGGGTCGCGGTTCTGGCTGTTCAGACGGCTTGGCGGCAGGCCACGCACGCCGCGGGAAAGCGACTGGTATCTGCACGGCGTGTTTGCATGAGGCAGGAGGCAAGTGATGACAACTGATCTACCGCGGTATGCCGAGCTCCACTGCATGAGCAATTTTTCATTCCTCGAGGGCGGCTCGCATTCTGAGGAGCTTGTCACGAGGGCCGCCGCGCTCGGCTACGAAGCCATTGCGATCACCGATCGAGCCATGCTCACGGGGATCGTGCGGGCGCACGGAGCCGCCAAGCAGACGGGCATCAAGCTCGTGATCGGAGCCTGCCTCGAGCCGGTGGATGCGGTACCACTCGTCGTCTGGGCCGCTGATGCAAAAGGCTACGCCAATCTCTGTCAGTTGCTCACGCTCGGATACGCACGCGCGGCTGAGCAGAACGGTGTCCAAAGCATCGATGATGATGACGCACCAGCCCGTGCTGCCGGCAACTGCCATCTGACCTACGACGATATCTCTCGGCATGCGCACGGCCTCCTGGCCGGTGTGCCACTGGTTTTCCTTCGCGACGACCATCCCGCCGAGCCTTTCGGCGACGACTCTTTGCAGGACACAACGAAAAAACTCTCGCAGTGGCAGGACATCTTCGGCGACCGGCTCTGGTCACTCGCCGAAGTGGCCCTCGAAGGAGACGACGCCGAGCGGCTTGCGTGGTTCGGCCGCGTGTCTCGGTTGGCCGGCGTGCCGATCGCCGCGGCCGGCGATGTCCGCTATCACGAGCGGAGCCGGATGCCGCTCTTTGATGCGTTGACGGCGGTGCGGTATCGCAACACGGTCGAAAACATCCGAGGCCGGCTGCTTTCCAACGGCGAACGGCATCTTCATGAGCGGTGGCGAATTGCCGAGCGGTTCGCGGCCCTGCCGGAAGCAGTCGAGCAATCGATCGAGATCGCTGCCCGATGCACGTTCTCACTCAACGAGCTGAAGTACGAATACCCCACGGCCACCGTGCCCCCTGGCCGCACGGCCGGCGAACACCTCGCGCATCTGGCATGGAAGGGCGCCCACAAACGGTATCCTGAAGGGATCCCCGAGAAGGTGCGGGAGCTGGTTGCCCATGAGCTCGCGATCGTCACTGACCTCAGCTACGAGGCTTATTTCCTCACCGTCTTCGACATCGTGCGGTTCGCCAGGCGGCAAGGCATCCTTTGCCAGGGCCGTGGGTCGGCGGCCAATTCGGCGATCTGCTACTGCCTGGGCATCACGTCGGTCGACCCGGCCCGAATGAACGTCCTCTTCGAGCGGTTTGTGAGCCGGGAGCGGTGCGAGGCCCCCGACATCGACGTCGACTTCGAGCATCACCGCCGTGAGGAAGTGCTTCAATACATCTACGAGACATATGGCCGCGACCGGGCCGCGATGACGGCCGAGGTGATTTCATATCGCCTGCGGTCGGCTGTCCGCGACGTGGGCAAGGCGCTGGGGCTCTCACTCGACCGGGTCGATGCCTTGGCCACGGTGCTCGACGTGGGCGATGGCCTCGAGGAGTTACCGGCGCGGCTGACTGAAGCTGGCCTCGATCCCACGAGCGACACGGGAACAAGGCTTGTGTCGCTCGTCGGCAGTCTCGTCGGCTTTCCGCGGCATCTCGGCCAGCACGTGGGGGGCATGGTGATGACGCAAAGACGGCTCACCGATCTCGTGCCGGTGCAGCCGGCCACGATGCCCGGCCGCACGATCGTGCAGTGGGACAAGAACGACCTCGACGAGCTCGGCATCCTGAAGGTTGACTGCCTCGCTCTCGGCATGCTCACGGCGATTCGCCGAGCCTTTGATCTCGTCGAGAAAGCGGGCGGCCCCGCCCTCACGCTCGCCACCGTGCCGGCCGAGGATCCGGCTGTCTACGAAATGATCTCTCGGGCCGACACGATCGGGGTTTTCCAAATCGAGAGCCGGGCGCAGATGAGCATGCTGCCGAGGCTTCAGCCGCGGTGCTTCTACGACCTCGTGATCGAAGTGGCGATCGTGCGGCCGGGCCCGATCCAAGGAAACATGGTTCACCCCTACCTCCGGCGACGAACAGGCGAGGAACCGGTGACGTACCCCAACGACGCCATCCGCGAGGTGCTCGAAAAGACGCTCGGTGTGCCGCTCTTCCAGGAGCAGGCGATGCGGCTGGCGGTGGTCGCCGCCGGCTTCACACCAGGCGAGGCCGATCAGTTGCGGCGAGCCATGGGGGCCGGGCGGCGGCCGGGCGTGATCGATGAGTTTCACCGCAAGCTTGTCGACGGCATGCTCGCCCGCGGGCTTTCCAGAGAGTTTGCCGAGCAGGTCTTCAACCAAATTCGCGGCTTTGGTGAGTACGGTTTTCCAGAGTCACACGCGGCGAGTTTCGCGCTTCTGGTGTATGTCTCGGCGTGGCTCAAACACCACCATCCGGCGGCCTTCACCGCGGCGCTGCTCGCCAGTCAGCCGATGGGTTTTTACGCCCCGGCCCAGCTTGTCCGCGATGCCCGAAACCACGGTGTGAAGGTGCTGCCGGCCGACGTGAATGCGAGCGCATGGCATGCCACGCTTGAGCGAGATGCGAAAGCGGGCATCCAGCCGGCGCTTCGGCTGGGGCTCGAGCAGGTCTACGGGCTGGGTGAGGCGGAGGCCGAGCGGATCGTGGCCGCACGACGAGCCGGTCCCTTTCGACTGCCGCGCGACCTGGCGAGGCGGGCACGGCTCGACCGCGAGGCGCTATTGCACCTGGCCCGCGCCGGGGCACTCACATCGCTTGGCCTCTCCCGTCGTCGGGCGGTCTGGGAGACGATGCGGTGCCTCGACAAGCCGGCGAGCCGACCGCTCTTCGAAGGCCTCGCCGATCACGACGATGCTGACGATGAAGGCGATGCAAGCGGGCTGCCGGCCATGACTCGACAAGAAGAAGTCATCGCCGATTACCGCACGGGTGGGCTGTCGCTCACCGCGCATCCGCTCGTCTTTGAGCGGCCACGACTCGCGGCCCGTGGTGTGACCTGCATCACCGAGGCCACTGCCGCCCCGGAGGGCCGCCGTGTGCGGGTGGCGGGCATCGTGCTTGTTCGCCAGCGTCCCGCGACCGCCAAGGGGATGATCTTCCTCACAATCGAAGACGAGACTGGCACGGCCAACATCGTGGTCCGCCCCGATATTTGGAGAGCCGCGGATCATGCCGCCCGACGCACCGCGATACTCCTGGTCGAGGGCCTGATCCAACGGCGGGGCACGGTCGTGCATGTGGTGGCCACGCGGCTCGCAACCATGATCGGATCGACTGCGGATCGTGACCGCGAAGAGCGCTCCTCAGGCAATGCGCCGCTGCCTGAGCCCCCTGCCCTCGCCGCCCTGCCCCGCATGTCCCGCGATTTTTGTTGACATACCATTCCAATCGCGTGCGGCTCGCGACTTGTGATCACTCCCACACGCTTCCCGCGAGGTGTTGCCCGTGCCACGGAGCCGGTGTTGGAGGCCGAGCGTAGCCAGGATGGCGAAGCGCGGGCTCCACCGAGTGAGCGAAGGCCATGCCCCTGGGAGCCGGGCTTTGCACGGCGACCGTAAGCCGAAGCCGACGCCGGGACGGCGGCGCCGGCGCGAAATGCCTGGGAGCCGGGCTTTGCACGGCGACCGCAAGCCGAAGCCGACGCCGGGACGGCGGCGCCGGCGCGAAAGCAGCATGCCCGAAGGAAGCGTCTGGCGATGTGGCACGGGCAACACTGGTGCTGTAGAAACGGCGGCATGAATTCCTCGCTTGCAATGCCCGTCACCACCACGAACCTGCCGCTCGGCGAGCCTATCCGCGGCAAGGTTCGCGACTGCTATCGCCATCGCACCGAGCAGTTCGGCGACACGCTCCTGATCGTGAGCACCGACCGGATCAGCGCCTTCGATTGGATTCTGCCCACGCCCATCCCCGACAAGGGCAAGGTGCTCACAACGATTTCTGCTTTTTGGTTTGACCTGCTCGCCCGTGGCCCCGACCCGACCGCCCACCATCTCCTCACGACCGACGTCAACGCGATGGAGCTTCCCGATGGGATCGACCGCGAGCCACTCCATGGTCGCACGATGCTCGTCAAGCGGGCGGACGTGATCCCATTCGAGTGCGTTGTCCGTGGGTGGCTCGCCGGCTCCGGGCTCGTCGAATACCAGAAGAGCCGCACCGTCTGCGGCGTCCCTTTGCCCGCAGACCTCAGACCCGGCGATTGCCTCCCCTCGCCGATCTTTACGCCTGCCACCAAGGCGGCGAGCGGACACGATGAGAATGTGTCGTTCGACGTGATGGCTGCGGCCATCGGAGTTGAGATTGCCGCTGAGCTCCGCGACCGGAGTATCGCGGTCTACCGACGTGGCGCCGACCATGCTGCCGCCCGCGGCATCGTGCTTGCCGACACGAAGTTTGAATGGGGCCGGCTTCCAGACGGCTCGCTCATCCTCGTGGATGAAGTGCTCACGCCCGATAGCTCGCGATTCTGGCCGGCGACTGGTATCGGCACCGGCCGCATACCCGACTCTTTCGACAAGCAGTTTCTCCGCGACTGGCTCGACCGCAGCGGCTGGGACAAGGCGAGCCAGCCACCTGATCTCCCAACTGACGTCGTGAATGGCACCCGCGACAAATACCTCGAGGCCTGTCGGCTCATCACAGGCCGGCTGCCAGACGGCGTGAAATGACCGTTTTCGCGGTGCGAATGGCCTAGGGACTCTTTCCTGTTCGCAACTAGAATCGACGGGCTTCCCCTTCCCTCGCGCCACCACTCATGCTTCGTTACTGGACCGCCGGCGAATCCCACGGGCCCGCACTTGTCGCACTCGTGGACGGCTTTCCCGCAGGCCTCACGGTCGACACCGCGGCCATCGATGCAGAGCTCAAGCGCCGCCAAGGTGGCTACGGCCGCGGCGGCAGGCAGCGGATCGAGACCGACACCGTCACGTTTCTCTCCGGCCTCTGGAAAGGTGTCACGCTCGGGAGCCCGCTGGCCCTCGAGGTCATCAATAAGGATGCGAAACTCGAGCGGCTCGAAGAGGTAGATCGGCCGCGGCCAGGCCATGTTGACCTCGCCGGCGCCGTCAAGTACCTCGGCGGAGTACGGGCCGTGCTCGAAAGGGCAAGCGCCCGAGAAACGGCCGCCCGTGTGGCCGCCGGTGGCCTCGCGCGGCAGCTCCTGGCCGCCTTCGGCATCGAGGTGGCCGGCTGGGTGACTGAGCTGGGCGGCATCGTTCTCGGCGATCGAACTGGCACGCTCGCCGAGCTCCGCACGATTCGGGACACGAGCAGTATCTATTCGCTTCATCCCGAGCGCGATGCAGACGTCGAGGCGCTCATCGACCGCGTCGGCAAGGAAGGCGACACGCTCGGCGGCATCGTTGAAGCCCGCGTGACGGGCTTGCCGATCGGCCTCGGCACGCATGCTCAGTGGGACCGCAAGCTCGACGGCCTCCTGGCCCAGGCCGTGATGGCGGTGCAGGCGATCAAGGGCGTTGAGATCGGCATGGGGTTTGAAGCGGCTCGCCTTAGCGGATCGCACGTGCATGACCCGATCGGCTACGACGCTTCCACGGCCGACGGGCCGACGCAGGGCTTCACGCGGCCCACGAATAATGCCGGCGGCCTCGAAGGGGGCACCACCAACGGCCAGCCGCTCGTCGTCCGCGCGGCCATGAAGCCGATCAGCACGCTCCGCAAGCCGCTGGGCAGCGTCAACCTGACAACCAAGCAGCCCGAAGAGGCCGCCTACGAACGCAGTGATGTCTGCGCGGTGAGCGCCTGCAGCGCCATCGTCGAAAACGTCGTCGCCTTCGCCGTAGCCCAGGCACTCATCGACAAGTTCGGGGGCGACAGCCTCGCCGAAATGAAGGCTCGCTGGAGCCTGTATCACGACATGGCTCGCAGCCGCTGAGCCGACCGCCCGCACACACTCAGCCGAGGAACATGGATGTTCGTCGCTCGCTCTGCCAACCGTATCCGCCGCGCTCGCCTGGCCTTCCTGGCTGCGGGTCTCATTCCCACGGTTGTGCTCGTGGGATGGGCGGTGCACCTACGAAGCGACGCCCACCGAGCAACGGTCGAGCGACGCTGGCAGGAATCGCTTGGCCTACCAATCGCCGTAGGCCGCATCGAGCACCCTAGGCCCGGCGTGATCCGTGCCTACGACTGCGTGCTCCCTGCGGCGGGAAGCCGTCCGGCGGTCGCCGTTTCGGTGCTCGAGATCGAGTCGTCGGCCGATGAGGATCGGTTGCGGCTTCCGTGGATCGCCGGCGATACCGGCACAGCAGCCGTCGCCATCGAGCTTGCCGGCCGCTGGCTGACCGACGACCTCCGCTTCCGACGGGCATGCATCATCGACATTGCCCGCTTCTCCTGGGGCGATGCGGCGACACGCGACGGTGACGATCCCGGCACACCACTCCATCCGCTTCGCATCGAGTGCGTACGGCATGACGGCTCCCGGGCGATCCGTATTGTCAGGCGAGGTACCACCGACGACGAATTCCGGATTGTCCGTCACCCGCCTTCCTCGCCTGATGGCACCAACACCTACCAGATCGATGCCGTCCTCAGGACGCCGGTGCCGCTTGCAGTCGTGGCGCTGACGGCCGGTCGCCCGCCGAGCCTGGCCGTAGGCGGCCCACAGGCGACCGTGACCGGCTCGATCGAAGCGCGATGCACGGAGTCCGGCTGGCAGGGTGATGCTCGCGGCACACTCGTCGGGCTCGATCTCGCCACGGCCGCAGCAACGCTGGGAGATCGGGCGGCAGGGACCGCCACCGTAGAAATCAGCCGACTCGCGTGGAACGAAGGCCGATTGACCGACGCGCTCCTCGAGGCCGTGGCCGGTGAAGGATGGATCGATCGTCGCCTCTTCGATCGTATCGTGCTTGCCCTTGCCGCACGACCGGGCGCGGCCGCGGCGCGGGTGCCGCCCACTGAGCCGTTGGTGTTCGACGCAGCAGGGTGCATCGTCGCCATCGGCCCGCATGGCGTGCAGGTGCAGCCGTCGGCCCGCGTGCCGACGGGCCTTGCGACCACGCGCGGAGAGATTCTGCTCGCGGCGCCCGCGGGCCCGGTATCATCTGACCGTGTTGCATGGCTCTTTTCGTCCCCTGGGACCACATTCGGCCCCACGGCCGGCCCCGGAGCCTGGCTCATGTCCGTGCTGCCACCCCTCGTGCCTCAGCCTGCCCCAACCGAGGACGAACGACGATTCTGACGCAAATTTGACACAGCCCCGACCTGAAAATGACCGCCCACCCCTGCCCGAAATCTTGTCCTCGTGCGAAAGTAAGCCCACGGCCGATGCGGCCGTGAGACGAGGCCCCGCCGCCTACCAAGGAACCACACCATGACGCCCCCGCCTCCCAGCGCGCCTGTTCTTGACGAGCCACTTGATCCGGCTGCACCGGGTGCCTTGGATGCATTCGCCGCCCCCGTGGCCGAGACCGCGTCCGGTGATGACGGCCTGGCTGAATCCCGTCGTGAAGGGCCAGAAGCGAGCCATGATGGGCTGGATTGGCCCACCATCATCTGGATTGGCGGCGTCCATCTCGCCGCACTCGCTGCCCCGTTTTATTTCACGTGGTCGGGTCTCGCGATCTGCCTCGTCCTCTATTGGGTTACCGGCGGCCTGGGCGTGTGCCTCGGTTACCACCGCCTCCTGACGCATAGCAGCTTCCAGACCTTCGCACCTGTCCGCTTCATTTTCGCAATGCTCGGAGGTATTTCAGGCGAAGGCTCCGCGCTTCTCTGGGTTGCCAACCATCGCAAACACCATGTTTTCAGCGACCAAGATGGCGACCCGCATTCGCCGCGTGACGGGGGTATGTGGTCCCACATGCTCTGGCTCTTTCCCGGTCACTCCCGCGCCGACATCGACGCGCACACGAAACGCTGGGCGCCTGATCTCGCGCGAGACCGTGGCGTCTACTTCCTTCACGTGACGTTTCTGCTGTGGCATATCCTCATCGGCGTCGGGCTCTTGGCCTCGGGCTGGGGGCTCTACGGCCGCGATGTCGGGATCTCGTGGCTCATCTGGGGCCTCGCCCTTCGGATGGTGATCGTGTTCCATATCACCTGGTTTGTGAATTCGGCGAGCCATATTTGGGGCTACCGCAACTACGAGACCACCGATGATTCGCGGAACCTCTGGTGGGTGGGCCTCCTCGCCTTCGGGGAAGGCTGGCACAACAACCACCACGCGCACCAGCGGATGGCGGCACACGGCCACAAATGGTGGGAGTTCGATCCAACCTACTGGGTGATTGTTGGCCTCGAGCGGCTCGGGTTGGCGTGGAATGTCGTCCACACACCTCACGGAACTGGCGGGAATCGTAGCTCGCAAAAGGGCTTCGTGGCTCCTGCAGACAAGGCTTGAACCGCCTCGTCGATGCACCCAGTTGCAAATTTTGAGTCGATCAGTACACTCCCCCCATCCTTAGTTCCAACAATCAATGCCATCCGTCGTGGATGGAAATATCGGCTGATGTCGCTGACAAAAGAACGCAAGATCGAGTTGATCGGTACCCACCGGCGCGGAGACGCCGATACCGGGTCTGCCGAGATCCAAATTGCCCTCCTCACCGGGCGGATCACGCACCTCACCGACCATTTCAAGAAGCATTCGAAGGACTTCGCCAGTCGGCGAGGCCTCCTGATGATGGTGAGCCGTCGTCGTCGGCTTCTTGATTACCTCAAGCGGGTTGCCCCGCAGCGTTATCTCGACATCATCCAAAAGCTGAGCATCCGCAAATAGCGATGATGCCTGTCGCATTCGGCGACTGATGGCGTTGATTGGGTGGCTCTTCCGCGTCCGGGTCTCCGGCGGTCTCGCGGCGAGCATTCCTGGACGAGGTTGGTCGGGGCATCGTTGTTCCGTCCACACGCTCGAAGACCATGCCCGCGCTCGGGGGCGGCCGTTTGAACGGCAGCACAGCGATGGGCCGAAGGAAGAAAGAAACGAATCATGAAACAGCGCGTTGAACGACAGATCGGCGACCAGGTTCTTGCCATCGAGACTGGATTTTTGGCCAAGCAGGCGGCGGGCAGTGTGCTTGTCACCTTCGGCGACACGGTGGTTTTGGTGGCCTGCGCAACCGGCGCGCCTCGTCCCGGGATCGATTTCTTCCCCCTCACGTGCGACTACCGAGAGCGGGTCGCCGCCGCGGGCAAGTTCCCAGGTGGATTCCTCAAGCGGGAAGGCCGCCCAACACTCAAAGAAACGCTCACCAGTCGCATCATGGATCGGCCGATTCGGCCACTCTTTCCAGCGGGCTTTGTTGACGAGGTGCAGGTGCAGGCCAATGTCCTGGCCAGCGACCGGCAGAATGACCCCGACGTCCTCGCGATGAACGGCGCCTCCGCGGCGCTGAGCATCTCCCCCCTCCCCTTCGAGGGGCCGCTCGGCAGCGTGCGGCTGGCGCAGGTAGACGGCCGTTTCATTGCCTTTCCCACGATGGACCAGCTCGAGGAGAGCGATCTCGATCTCGTCGTCTCCGGCAGCAAGTCGGCGATCCTCATGATCGAGGGCTTTGCTCGCGAGATGCCGGAAGCCCGGATGCTCGAGGCCCTCGACGAGTGTCACCGGATCATTCGGATCCTCTGCGAGATGCAGGATGAGCTCGTCGCCAAGGCCGGCAAGCCCAAGAAGGAGTATGTGCTTGCCGACTACTCCGCTCTGACCGAACGGCTCACTCGCGAGTTTTACGCGGATCTCAAGGCGGCCTGTGCCACCCAGAGCAAGCAGGACCGCAATCAGACGGTCAAGTCGCTCAAAGAGCGGGCCAAGGCCGCGGTCGCCCCAACGGAGCCGGCCTTCGACTTCAAGCCAGGGGCCGCTGGCGGCATCGCCGATGCCGACTTCAACCACGTGTGGCACGACCTGCATGAGAAGGCCATTCGCGAGCTGATCCTCGAGGGCACACGGCCTGACGGCCGAGGTCATGCGGCGCTCCGAGCAATCCAGTGTGAGGTGGACGTCCTTCCGCGGGTCCACGGCTCGGCCGTATTCCAGCGGGGCGAGACCCAGGCGCTCGTCACGATCACGCTCGGCACCGGCAAGGACGAGCAGCGCGTCGATGGCCTCATCGAAGAGTACTCGAAGAAGTTCATGCTCGACTACTACTTCCCTTCGTTCTCGGTAGGTGAAGTGCGACCGATCCGCGGCCCCGGTCGCCGTGAGCTCGGTCACGGAGCGCTCGCCGAGCGGAGCGTGAAGCCGGTCCTCCCCGACCCGGACGTGTTCCCCTACACGATCCGCGTCATCTCCGACATCCTCGAGTCAAACGGCTCGAGTTCGATGGCGAGCGTCTGCGGTGCGACCCTTGGCCTCATGGCGGCAGGTGTGCCCATCAGCCACCCGGTGGCAGGCATTTCGGTCGGCCTGGTCAAGGAGAACGACAACCACTGGACGCTCCTCACCGACATCATTGGTGACGAGGACCACTACGGCGACATGGACTTCAAGATTGCCGGGTCGCAAAACGGCATCACCGGTATCCAGCTCGACCTGAAGATCAACGGCATCTCACGGGAGATCATTGCGGCAACGCTCACGCAGTCTCGCGAGGCTCGCCTGGAGATCCTCAAGGCGATGCTCTCGGCGATTCGTCGGCCGCGGCCGGAGATTTCGGTGTGGGCACCACGGCTTCTGCGGACCCGAATCAATCCTGAGAAGATTGGGCTCCTGATCGGCCCTGGCGGCAAGACGATCCGCGCGATCCAGGAATCCACGGGAGCGAGCATCGACGTCGAGGACGACGGCACCGTCACGGTGGCCAGCCACGACGCCGAAGGGGCGATGGCTGCCATGGCACAGGTGGAGGCGCTCACAGCCTCGATCCAGATCGGCCGCGTCTACGAAGGCCGCGTGACGAGCGTGAAGGAGTTTGGTGCCTTTGTTGAACTCGTGCCTGGCAAGGATGGCCTCTGTCATATCAGCGAGCTCTCCGACGAGTATGTCTCAAGCGTGGGCGATATCTGCCGCGTGGGCGACACGATGCGGGTGAAGGTCATCGCGGTCGATGATCAAGACCGCGTCAAGCTCAGCCGCAAGGCAGCCATGCGTGAGGCAGCCGAGACAACAGCGGGGACCGGCGCGCCGACGGAATGATCCGCTGGCCGCATTGGTGGCGGTAGGGAGCGGACACGTGGCCCCTGACAACAAGCGGGACATGCCTCCCGCGGAAACCTATGCGGAGTTTGCGGCACTCGTGGGCGGCCTCGCCCACGAGATCCGCAACCCGCTTTCGACGATCCGGCTCAACATGGAGCTGCTCGCCGAGGACTTCGAAGAAACCGACCCCGAGTCACCAACGAAGCAGCGGGACCGCCGAGCCAAAGCCAAAATTGATCTCGTGCGGCAGGAGTGCGACAGGCTCGAGAAGCTCCTCGGGGATTTCCTCGACTTCGCGAGACAGGAATCGCTCACTCCTGAGCCTGGCAACCTCAACACCGAGCTCGAGCAGCTCCTCGACTTCTTCGCGATCCGTGCTGCCGATGCCGGCGTGGACATCGTCCGTTACCTCGATCCGGAGCTTCCCAGCGTCCGACTCGACCGCGAGACGTTCCGCTCTGCAGTCTTGAACCTCCTGCTCAACGCCGTGCAGGCGATGGACGCGGGTGGGCAACTCGTGGTCCGCACTCGTGCCGCTGGCCTCGGGGTGCTCGTCGAGCTCATCGATACAGGTCCTGGCATGGATGCCGAGACGCTCGGAAAGGTGTTCCTTGCCTTCTACACGACGAAGCAGGGTGGCTCGGGGCTCGGTCTGCCGACCGCCCGCAAGATCATCGAAGCTCATGGAGGTACGATCGACGTTGAAAGCACACCCGGGCGAGGCACGAAGGTGACAATCTGGCTGCCGGCTCCACCGCGGCTCCCCCCATCGGACCGCGGCGTCCATCCGCGGCTGGACTGACCCGCTCGCCCCCCCGTACCATCCGACTCATGCCATCGTCCCCACCGCATGCCCGGCCAACTGAACCTCCAGCCACACGCTCCGGTGCCGAGAGCGTGCGGCTCCTCGTTGTCGACAACGACATCGTCCACGCTCGCACGATGGGGGAAGCACTCGGGAAGCTCGGGCTCGATGTGACGGTGGTGGGTAGCGGCAGCGAGGGGGCTCGGCGAATCGGGCAAGAATCCTTCGACGTGGTCGTCACCGATCTGATGATGAACGATATCGGCGGGCTCGAGATCCTCGCTCGGGCCAAGCAGGCCTCACCGGATACCGAGGTCATCGTGGTCACCGGCCACGGCACAATTCCCTCGGCCGTCCATGCCATGCAGCAGGGGGCGCTGACCTACCTCCAGAAGCCACTCGATCTCGGCCAGCTGCGGGCGGCCGTCGAGAAGGCCTCCGAGGGGGTCCGCCTCAAGCGGCAGAACCTCGAGCTCAATCGCCGCCTCGACGAGAAGTTCGGCTTCGAAGGAGTGATCGGATCGAGCGTACCGATGCTCGCCCTCATCGAGCGGATGAAGCGAATCGCCCCGACCGATGCGACCGTGCTCATCCAGGGAGAAACGGGCACCGGCAAGGAGCTCGTTGCCCAGGCGATTCATCAGAATAGTCCGCGCAAGGCCAAGCCGTTTGTGGCTCTCAACTGCGCCGCCCTGAGCGAGCACATCCTCGAGAGCGAGCTTTTTGGCCACGTAAAGGGTGCGTTCACCGATGCCTCGAGCGACCGTATCGGCAAGTTTGAGTATGCCAACGGCGGAACCCTCTTCCTCGACGAGGTGGGGGACATGCCGATGGCCACGCAGATCAAGCTCTTGCGTGTGCTCGAATCGGCAGAGATCACACGAGTGGGCTCGAACACGCCCGTGAAGGTGCATGTGCGTATCCTTTCCGCAACCAATCGCAACCTCGAGGATGCCATCGCATCGGGCAGCTTCCGAAGCGACCTGTATCACCGACTGAAGGTCGTCACCGTGGCGATTCCGCCCCTTCGCGACCGCGCCGGTGATACTCCCCTCCTCATCGAGCACTTCGTGAAGCAGTTTGCCAAGCGACATGGAAAGGGAATCAAAGGGGTCTCCCTCCCGGCGCGGGTCAAGCTCGGCTCCTACGCATGGCCGGGCAACGTCCGACAGTTGCGAAACGTCGTCGAGAGCATGGTGGTGGTGGACTGTGACGAACTCCTCGACGTCGATGATTTGCCACTCGAGCTCGAGCCCGATGTGCCGGCAGCGGCAAGTCCGGCGGGAATCGAGGCGGGCCTCTCTGCCTTGGTCGGCAAGCCGCTCGAGGAGATCGAGAGACTCTTCATCCGTGCGACGCTCGCATTCACCGGGGGCAATCGGGAGCAGGCGGCGTCCATGCTCGAAATCGGTGAGCGGACGCTCTACCGAAAAATCAAGGAGCTCAACAAGTCATGACTGCCGCGCGTGCCACGACGGTAAGGCAGCGGATCGCGAAGCTCTCGCCTTCAGTGGTCAATCGGATCGCGGCTGGTGAGGTCGTAGAACGGCCTGCAAGTGTCGTCAAGGAACTGCTCGAGAACGCGCTCGACGCAGATCCATCCCGTATCGATGTCGAGCTCGAACAAGGAGGCATCGCGCTCGTCCGGATCGTGGATGATGGGGGTGGCATTCCCGCGGACGAGTTGCCCCTGGCGATCGCTCCTCACGCCACGAGCAAGCTCCGGACGGCCGAGGATCTCGACCGGATTGCCACACTCGGATTTCGCGGCGAGGCGCTGGCGAGCATCGGCGAGGTGGCCAGACTCACCATTCGCTCGCGGCCGGAAGGCGAGGCGGGCGCATCGATCACCGTGGACGGTGGCCGCATCGGCGAGGTCATTCCCGACGGCTGCTCAGCGGGCACGATCGTTGAGGTACGTCAGCTTTTCGGTAACGTGCCGGCGCGGCGGGCATTTCTCCGAGCCCCGCAGACGGAATGGACACACGCCGCTGAGGCATTCGTGAGAACGGCCCTGGCCCATCAGGGGGTTGCGTTTTCGCTGACCCATCAGCCCTCGGCCTCAGCCCGGCCGCGGCGCGTGCACGATCTTCCAGCCGTGGGCAGTTGGCGGGACCGGATTGCCGGTCTCTTTGGCCACGAGTTTGCGGACCGCCTCCTCGAGATCGAGGCCGACGACGGAGACATCACGGTGTCGGGGTATGTCGGCCGCCCTGAAGACGACATGGCAAGTCAACGGCTCCAGCACCTCTTCGTGGCAGGCCGGCCCTTCCGCGACCGGTCGATCCTCCATGCGATTCAGGAGGCGTATCGTGGCCTCCTGCTCTCGGGGCGGCAGCCGATCGCGTTCCTCCGATTCGACCTTCCACCCGATGCGGTGGATGTGAACGTTCATCCGGCCAAGATGGAGGTGCGGTTCCGGGAGCCTTCTCGCCTCTACCGGCTCGTCCTCTCGGCGCTTCGCACTCGTTTTCTGGCAGATGGGACAGGGACACGGCTCGTGCCGCCGCTCCCAGCGTCCACGGCCGAGCGATTGAACGACAACGTGCCCTCGTTTTTGCCGTTCTCAAGCGATCCACTCGTCGCTCCTGCGTTCAACGATCAGAGAGCTCCGTCGGCAGTCACTCCGTCTCCTCACCACGCGTCGTTCACGGCTCCACCACCTGCCTGGGAAACCCATACAGGCGATGACGACGGCCTCGCGGTCCAGATGCACGACCGCTACATCGTCGTGGAGACGCCTTCGGGTATCGACGTGATCGACCAGCATGCGCTTCACGAGCGGCTTCTGTATGAGAAGCTCAAGGCCTCGGTGGCCTCAGGCGGGCTCGAAGTGCAGCGACTCCTCGTTCCGGAACGGCTCGACCTCACGCCCGCCGAGCTTGAGCTCGTGGAGGAGCATGGTGCCACGCTCGAGCGAGCTGGCATGCGGATCGAACCGTTCGGCGGATCGACGGTGATCGTCACCTCGAAACCGGTCCTCGCCGGAAAAACCCCGGCTGTTCAGATCGTCCGCGAGGTGCTCGACCGGCTCGCTGCCTCGGCGTCATCCGGCGGTTCCCCTGCCCTGCTGATTGACGAGGTGCTTCACGGGATGTCGTGTAAGGCCGCGATCAAGGCGGGCGATCGTCTCTCGCCGGCCGAGGTTGCATCGCTTGTTCGCGACCGGCGCCTGGTGGCGGAATCACACCATTGCCCGCACGGCCGCCCCACATCGCTCACGCTCTCGCGGCAGGATCTCGACCGCCAGTTCCGCCGCACCTAACGTTCACTTGAGGCCCCATCATGATCTGTGTGAGTATCGGACGCGGCCGGCACCGGCACGTCATAGCGGAACACCACCATCTGGCTGAAAACGACGTGACCCTCGTCGAGCTTCGGCTTGACTACATCCAGGGCGCGGTTCAGGTGAATCGGCTCCTGAAGGATCGCCCCTGCCCCGCCATCATCACCTGTCGCCGCAAAATCGACGGTGGCCGCTGGGAGTACTCCGAGGAGGCTCGCCTCCAGCTCATCAGGCTGGCCATTGCCGAGGGCGCCGACTTCGTCGATCTCGAGGACGATGTGGCTGGCAAGGTACCGCGGTACGGAAAGACAAAACGCATCGTGAGCCACCACGACATGCTCCGCACTCCGGCCGACCTTCCCGCGCTGCATGCCCAGATGGCGGCGATGGATGCCGATATCGTGAAGATCGCCACGATGGCCAACCACCCGACCGACAATCTGCGCATGCTGGAGCTCATCCGGGCCGCGAAGGTTCCCACCATAGGCATCTGCATGGGGGACATCGGTGTGCCGACGAGGATTCTCTGCGGCCGCGCCGGAGCCCCGTTTGTCTATGCCACGTTCAACGACGAGCGGGCCCTGGCGCCTGGGCAGATTGGATGGAAGGCGATGCGGGACATGTACCGCTACGACACCATTCGGCCCACCACGAAGATTTACGGCGTCGTCGCCGATCCCGTGGCCCACAGCCTGAGCCCCGCCGTGCACAACGCCGCCTGCGCGGCAGCCGGCATCGATGCTGTGTATGTGCCGTTCCGCGTTCCAGCCGATCAGCTCGAGGAGTTTCTCTCCGAGGCCCCTCGCTGGCCCCTCGCTGGCCTGAGTGTCACGATCCCGCACAAGGAGGCGGTGCTCGCAACGTGCAGCTTACGGGACGATCTCGTCAAGGCCATCGGGGCAGCCAACACCCTGACTTTCACGCCGGAGGGTATCGTCGCCGGCAACACGGACGCGATCGCGGCGGTGGAAAGCCTCCAGGCAGTGCTCGCGGAAAGCGAACAGACCAAGGGTGAGGACGGCCTCGGCGTGAAGACAGCGCTCGTCCTCGGTGCGGGAGGCGCCGCACGGGCGGTGGCTTTCGGCCTCAAGCAGCGGGGCGTCGAGGTCACGATCGCGTCGCGAACGCTTGAGCGAGGTCGGAAGGTAGCCGATGATGTGGGCTGCAAGGCCATCGACTGGGCATCCCGCCACCGAATGCCGAACCACTGCATCGTGAACGCCACGCCCATCGGCATGCATCCCGACGTGAATGCGACTCCATTCGACAGGGAGCACTTGCGGCCCTACATGGTGGTCTTCGACACGGTTTATAATCCCGAGAATACGCTCTTCATCAAGGAGGCTCGGGCGGTGGGCTGCCGCATCGTGACGGGGGTCGAGATGTTCGTGCGGCAGGCGGCCATCCAGTTTCGCTCGTGGCACGGTGTCGAGCCGCCGCACGCGATCATGCGAGAGGCGCTCAAGCAGGCCACCGCGTCCGCCAAGCAGCCATCCTGACCATCACCGGGGACGACACCAGACACCCATGCCACGCGTGACGCTCATCGGCTATCGAGGCAGCGGCAAGTCGGCGGTGGCCGCGGCCCTCGCGGATCAGTTCGGCTGCCCTTGGTGCGATGCCGACGAGATCCTCGAGCATGAGGTCGGAGTGTCCATCGCGGACCTCGTCGCCCAACGCGGCGAATCAGTCTTCCGCGACGCCGAGGCGGCGATCCTTGATCAGCTTTTGTCGCGTGATTCGGAGGTTCTTGCCACCGGGGGTGGGGTCATTCTCCGTGCCGAGAACCGAGAACAATTACTGAGGCGTGGCAGGCCGGTGGTCTGGCTTTCGGCGCCAGTGGACGTGCTCCGTGGCCGGCTTGCATCCGATCCGTCCACGGCTACCCGCCGGCCGGCGCTCGGGGGCGGTGATGTGCTTGACGAGGTCACCGCGGCCGTCGCTCACCGTGAGCCCTTGTATCGCGAGGTCGCCAACGGTGTCATCGACACCGCTGTGGATACGCCCAAACGCATAGCCGAGCGAATCGCTGCCTGGCTCGACAGCCCTCGGTCGGAGATCATTCCATGAACGGGCAGCTCCTCACTCCCTGGTTTCTATCTCCCCTCATGCTCCTCGCCATCCTGCCCGTGGCAGCGATCGCGGCCCGGCTCCTCACGCGGGGTGTGTCTCGTCTCGTCGAGCCGCAACGCGGTGATGCCCGCACCCACCGCATCGTGGAAGTGGCCACCGTGGTGACGGCCGCGGCTCTGTGGTGGTGGGAGGTGATCCTTCAGGGCCAACTGCCGACGGGTGTGGTCGCTTCCACTGGCGAGCTTGTCATCCGCTATGCAGCTCACATGACCCTTTTCCTATTCCTGGCCGCTGCCGCGTGGGTCGATCTCCGAGATCGCGTGATCCCCGACGCCATTACCGTTCCAGGCGTTCTTGCCGGCGTCGGATGGAACGCGATGTTTCCCTTCACGCTCCTGCCGATTGCCACGTTCGTCGAGCGCTCATTCGCAACGCCCGCGATCACACCTGACGTTCTCGCCGTTGGTGGTGGCCTCGCTGCAACCGCTTTGCCGGAATCGATGACAGGCAGCATCGGTCTCGTTCTCGTGGCTATTGTCTTCGCCACATGGTGGTGGTTCGGGACCGCACCCGACGACAGACCGCCGTCATCGGAGGCTGATGCAAATGTCCGTCGAACGCTCAGTATCCGAGCGCTCGTTGCCATTGCCGGGAGTGGCATGCTCGTTGCGGCCTGGTGCGTGGGCGGCGACCACTGGGCAGGTGCAGTGACGGCGCTCGCGGGCCTCGCCGTGTCGGGGGGTCTCGTCTGGGCGACGCGAACGGGCGCATCGTGGGCGATTGGCCGCGAAGCGATGGGGTTTGGGGACGTCACGCTCATGGCGATGGCAGGCGCCTGGCTTGGCTGGCAAGCCTGCCTTCTGGCCTGCGTGATCGCGGTCTTTCTTGGGCTCGTCCATGGCTTGACCCAGCTCCTCGTGCGCTCGGAGTCGGAATTGCCCTTCGGGCCGAGCCTCTGCCTCGGCCTTGCCGTCGTCGTCGTTGGCTGGCGTCCGCTCTGGGACATGGCCGCGCCACAGTTCGAGAGGCCGCTGGATATGGCCGTCGTGGTCGGCCTGGTGATCGTGATGACTGCGGTCACGCTCTGGGCATGGGCCCGGTTCCGTGGCCTCCCGTCGCAACGGCCCGACTGACGTTTTACGGCCTCACACGCGCCCTTTCGTGGCCTTGCCTGGCCTGCCCGGGCGGCCTACGATCCCCGCCCCTCGCCCGCGGGATCGCGCCATGCGCCCACGCCTCACCCTTCACATCGTGACGTCCTTCGTCATCGTCGCCCTCGGCGTGACGGGCTGCTCCAACAATCCTTTCAAGACCGCGCCTCCGGCTGCGCCGCTGATGCTCGAGCCGCCGCTTGGCGTGTCGGCACCCGCACACACGCTCCCCCAGATGAGCGCGATGCCACCGCTTCCGTCCTACGCAGACCTCGACGGCCGGCAGCTCGAAGCAGCACTCGTCCGTTCCCGCAGCGAGTCGCAGGTCATGCAGGATGAGATCGCCGCCCTTCGTGATCAGCTTGCAAGCACATCCCAGCAACTCGCGCAGGTGAGAACGGCCGGTATGTCGCCGGCGGCAGCGACCGGCGGTGGGGCACCGGGAGCGGCTGCGTCTACCCCGTCAACGACCATGCGTTCGGCTCTCGCCGAGCTCGCGCTGCCAGATCTCGAACCACGGTTCGACGGCACCGTTGTTCGGATCGACATCCCAGCCGACCGGATCTTCGATGGGAGCACGGCCAATCTCCTTCCGGGTGGCACGGCGCTGCTGACACAGATCGCGGGGGAGCTCCAGCGGGTGTACCCAGGCCACTTCATCGGCATTGAAGGACATCTCGACAACGAGCCACTCCAGAACGCGACGTGGGCCTCGCCACACCAACTCACCGCTGCCCGGGCCGCGGCCGTCTTCGACTTCCTCACGACGCGCACGCCCATGCGCGAAAGCCAGCTCTTTCTCGTGGCCCACGGCGCGAACCATCCGCTCGTCTCGAATGCCACGGCTGCCGGCCGAGCCCGCAACCGCCGCATCGAGCTTGTGATCTATCCTGAGCGCATTGGCGGAGACGGCTGACGACCGGGAGGCTGGCGGAATCGGCGACTCCTTGAGGAGCGTTGAAAATCGCGGTCCCAAGGGGTTCACGCGAAGCCGTCGTACGCGTGCCACCCCAGAGACGGTCACCGCGATTTCTGTTCGCGACGAGACTGCTGCCGTTCCGGCGGCCGGCACACGCCCGAAGAGATGCTCCCGCTTTCGGGGCGTCGCGCCGAGCCGTACACTCCCTCCATGATCACCATCGTCGATTACGGCAGCGGCAACCTCCGGAGCGTCCAGAAGGCCTTCGAGAAGTGTGGTGCGGCTGCCGCGATCACGAGCGATCCTGACGCCGTCGCCGCGGCTGAGCGACTTGTCCTGCCTGGGGTGGGCGCGTTCGGCGACGCCATGAATGCCCTTCATGGCCGCGGCCTCGTCGAGCCAATCCGTCGATACCTCATGGCTGACAAGCCGTTTCTCGGGATCTGCATGGGACTCCAACTGCTCTTCGAAACAGGGTACGAAGGGGGCCACCATGCGGGCCTCGCCATTCTGCCCGGGGAGGTCGTGCGGTTCGACCTGCCGACCGGCTTCAAGGTTCCTCACATGGGCTGGAACACAACGCGGTGGCAGGGCGATTGGCGACCATCCGGTGATGACGAGCACTTCTACTTCGTTCACTCTTACTACGCTCGGCCTACCGACACCACGATTGTCGCGGCAGTGACCGACTATGGCGGCGACTTCTGCGCGGCGGTACGTCGCGGCAACCTCTATGCGACGCAGTTTCACCCCGAGAAAAGCCAGGAGGCAGGCCTCCGGCTGCTCACCTCATGGCTTACGGCGACCGAGATCGCCTGTTCCTGACCGGAGACGTTGACGATGGAACTGTGGCCGGCAATCGATCTGCGTGGCGGCAAGTGCGTGAGGCTCCTGCAGGGAGACTACGCTCGTGAGACCATCTTCGGAGATGATCCCGTCGCGGTGGCCCGTGGATTCGTTGAGGCTGGCGCTCGACGGCTGCACATCGTCGATCTCGATGGCGCCCGCGACGGCACGCCCACGCAGGCCAACCTCGTCGCAGCGATGGTGGCCGCAGCGGGTGTACCCTGTCAGCTCGGCGGCGGCGTGCGGTCGCTCGAGACAGTCGGTCGCTACCTGGCCGCAGGTGTCGATCGCGTGGTGGTGGGCAGCGTGGCGATCGAGTCACCCGAGCTTCTCGTGGACATGGCCACGGCGTTCCCCGGACGGATTGTTCTCGGGCTCGACGCCCGTGATGGCCGCGTCGCTGTCCGAGGCTGGCTCGAAACAAGCGAGCTCGAGGCACTCGACGTGGCCCGCCGACATGCCAACCTGCCGTTGGCAGCGATCGTGTTCACCGACATCGCCACCGACGGCATGCTCACCGGCCCCAACCTCCCGGCCCTCGAGGCCATGGTGAAGTCGGTCCCCGTGCCCATCGTTGCCTCTGGTGGCATCGCCACGGCCGACGACATCCGCCGCGTGGCGACGACGGGTGCGGCGGGCTGCATCGTGGGCCGCGCGCTCTACGAAGGCGCGGTCACCATTCCCGCTGCTGTCGAGGCAGCCGGCGACGACTCCTGAATTCGCCCATTCTGCCTGGCTTCCCAGAGCCACTGGGCGGATCACCATTCTCCGCGAAAACCCGCGGGAACCTTCAATTCCACCGTCCATTCCCGCCGACCGATAGCGTGGGCCGTTTGCGGACTGCCACCCTCGCTCCCTACGATCGACTTCCATGTCTACTGACGTGCGCATCAAGGAGCAGTTGCCCGAGCTCACTCGGCGGATCGTCGAGACCTACCAGCTCTCCCCGGCGATCCACCACCTCGGCCACTGCCCCCTGCCGAGTTACGACACGATTGTGAGCGTCTGCGAGGATCTCAAGGAGATTCTCTATCCGGGCTATCGGCGTCGCGAGAATCTCCATCTGGGCAACGTCACCTATCACGTAGGCGACTTGATCGACGGGCTCCACGACAAGCTCACCACCCAAATCGGCCGAGCGCTGCGGCATATCGTCTCGGCAGGCCGGATGGCGAGTGAGGCCGGTATCGAGCCGATACCGATGCCTGATGCGGTTCGCGGCTGCACCGAGGAAGCCGACTTCGAAGCCCTCGGGCAAGCCAAAGCGATCGAGTTCTTGGAGCGAATTCCGGACGTTCGCCGGGTCTTGGCGACCGACGTTCAGGCTGCCTACGAAGGCGACCCGGCCGTGCGGACACTCGATGAGATCATCTTCTGCTATCCCGGGCTTGAGGCTGTGACGATCCATCGTCTCGCGCATCTTCTGCACCGGCTCGAAATCCCACTGATCCCGCGAATGATGGCGGAGTGGTCCCACTCGCGAACGGGCATCGACATCCATCCCGGCGCTACGATCGGCGACCACTTTTTCATCGACCACGGCACCGGTGTCGTGATCGGCGAGACCTGCGAGATCGGGAGCCGTGTGAAGCTCTACCAGGGTGTCACGCTCGGCGCCCTCTCATTCCAGACCGACGCTGATGGCCACCTCGTCCGCGGCACGAAGCGACATCCCACGATCGAGGATCGCGTCGTCATTTACGCCAACGCGACCGTGCTCGGTGGTGGCACGCGGATCGGCCACGACTCGGTGATTGGCAGCAGCGTTTGGCTCACCCGCTCGGTGGACCCGCACACCACGGTCGTCCTCGAGCGGCCCAAGCTCCGCATGCGTGGCGAAGCCCCCGAGCCATCCCTCGACTGGCAGATATAGCTTCACGGCTTCGCGGCCATCCATGGCAATCCTGTTCGGCACGACGATTGCGTGGACGACAGAAGCACCCCGCATTGGTTCGCCGGCGGTGACATGCTCGGAGCCATCGCGACTTTGCGAATGCAGGCTCAGGGATGACTGAGAATTGCCTGGCCGCGCAAAGATGCTCGGCTCCTGCGCGTGCCCCCGACCGGCTCCTCAGCATCGAAATGGTGCTGTTTCACACACTCGGCTACCTGCCAGAGCCTGAAGTTGTCTTGCTCCCGTCGGAACTGGAATTTTCGCGGTGAGGGGTTAGCCTACCCTTTCCCTCGGAGGATTCCATTCCATGACCCAGCCAATCCAGAAGCGCAAGCGGCTCTCCGGCCCTGAGAAGCTCGCCATCGTCAGGCGGTACCTCGTCGACCACGCCCGAAAAACCTATTGACGGCTGTCGAAAATGGCGGCGCGGGGCCTGGAACTGAATCGACTCGCGGACCTGGCTGCGCCATCGCGAAAGGAGCGGCATCGGTATCACGGCACCGCCCGCATCGCGTCATGCAAGCTGCTCGCGTGGATTGCTGAGGCGTTTCCGTTGGTGCGCCCAGCATGCGGCGGCGGCAGACGACTCATTGCATTCACCGTCGATCCGGGGCCGATTCGGAAGGTGCTTGCCCATGTCGGCGAGCCGGTTGAGCCGCAGCCCCATTTGACACGTCGCAGCCGGATACGGGTACGCCGAGTCGCCAGTTGGCCCGCAGCCACACGTTGCGAAAGGGCTGTTGGCTGTCCTATCCCTTACTCCGTGGGAACGGGCCTCCAAAGCTTGCATTCGCGAGGGGTTGCCCGTGCCGTGGAGCCGGCGTAGGAGACAAGCGAAGCCAGGATGACGAAGCGCAGCAAACTCCGAGTGAGCGAAGGGCAGGATGCCCGTAGCGAACGTCCGGCGATGCGGCACGGGCAATACCGAGCCGCCGCCAACCCTCACCGCCCCAACGCTGGAGCCTCTACCGGCCCACCATGCGTCCCATGGAAGCCACGACGTCGAGCAGCGATGCAGACTGGGCGGAGAGTTGCTCGGCCGAAGCCGACCCCTGCTCCGAAGCCGCAGCAGTGTTCTGGCTCACCTGTTCGATCTGGCCGAGCGCCGATCCGATCCGCTCTACGGCTTTGAGCTGCTCGCGGCTCCCGCCGTGAACCTCCTCCACAAGCGACCGCACCTTCGCCGACTGCTCGGCCAGCGACGCAATGGCCGCCGAAACCTCGTCCACCTTCGCGCGACCCGAGTTTGCCCGAGCAATCGATTCCTCGATGAGCAAGGCCGTTTCCTTGGCAGCCTTGGCCGACCGCTGAGCCAGACTGCGGACCTCGTCGGCCACGACTGCGAAACCGAGCCCCGCGTCGCCGGCCCGCGCAGCCTCGACGGCGGCATTCAGGGCCAAGATGTTCGTTTGAAAGGCAATCTCGTCAATGACCCTATTGATCTTCGAGATGCGGCCGCCCGCCTCGTCGATCGCCTCCATGGCACGCACCATTTCGCCAAGCCGCTCGGCGGCCGCGCCAAACTGGTCGCGCTCGCGACCGACCACCTCCGCGGCTGCCTGCGTCCGCCTGGCATTCTCGGTGGCCATGGCACTTGTCTCGCGAGACGACGCGGAAATATCCTCGACAGCGGCCACCTGTTCGGAGGCACCCTGCGCGAGGGACTGACTTCCCGCCGCAAGCTCGGTCGCTCCACTCCCGACATTCTCAGCGGTGGTCGCAAGCTGATCGATCGCGCGGCGCAGCCCCTTGCCGTGGGCGGCAAGAGTGGCCCACGTGGTGACTGTTGCAACCGCCGCCAAGGCGAGGATGAAAATCGCTAGGACGTCGTTTCGCCAGTCGATGGCGACGACTTCGGCCTCGGTGCGGGCGTCGATCATCACTTCAAACTCGGTGATGGGGCCCATGATGGTCGCCTTATCGGCATGGTACTTGGGGTCGTGCATGAGCCGCCGAGCGAGCTCGAAGTCGGCTTCGCCCTTCGTGGTGTAGCCCCCGCGTCCATCTGCGAACTGACCTTTGACGGCATGCATGGCAATCGTCTCGGTCGTGACGAGGGCATTGGAGTTGTCTTCGGCTTCCTCGAGCTTGCCAAACTCGTCGCGCGTAAACCCCTGCTCTTCCATGAGGGTCCGCAAGGCGGCCGTCCGACCGTCCGGCCGTGGAGCCTCACCGTTTCGGACCGCGAGAATGTGCCAGTACTCATCCTCGTACGACGGATCGCCCGTGACCACATACGTGCGGGCGGTGCGGGTGAGCTCGTCCGAGCTGCGCCGTAGCTCATTGGCCAGGCGGTATGAGTTCTGGCGATTCGCGTGTGCAAGGCTCAACGCCCACTGATTCCAGAAGGCGAGAAACGAGAGCACGAGGAGGCCCACGACGGGGCCGATTGTTGTGAGTTTGAGCCGCTGGAGGGTGTTCATGGAACCTGTGCCGATGATTTTCACCGGCGTTGGGAGCGGGCCGGTCGCCAAGTCTAGTTCGCGGTGACGGGCGCGGGCCACGACGGCCACACCACCGGATTTCCCGTCACAACACGACCCCGAGGCCCGTTTTTCCGTCCGCGGCTTTGCGGCGCCTGCGGCAAGCTAGGATTTTCGGATGCCACCCGCGGTGTGCGGAGCGGCAGCGGCTTGGCAGCGAGCGACGATGCCTTCAGAAGACCTGATCGATGGAATCCGTAACCTGCTTCGCAGGATCGGGCTCGAGCTAGCGTTTGTCGACGCCGCGAAGGACGGCAGCACCGGTCCGCTCAAGCCACTGCTTCAGGAGCTCGAGGCCGCCGTCCGTGGCACGGCGCCCGACGCGATCGTCTCCGCGGTAGCCGTCGCTTCGTCCTGGCTCAGCGGCCCCCAGACCGATACGGTCGAGCGGCTGACGATCTGGCATCCGTGGCTCGACGAGGCGATCACCGCCTGGAGTCGTGGCACCTCACTTCCCCCCTTGCCAACTGCGCTGACGCAGCCACCTGCCACGACGTCCGCGGGCCCCGCGCAGGCAGTCGTCCGTCGCCCTGCATCAATCGTGGCAGACTCCGTACCAGTAACGGTTCTGCCCGAAGGGCAAGATGGCGAGATGATGCGCCTGTTCTGCTCGGAAGCAGTCGAGCTCCTTCAAGAAATCGAACAGGGCGTCCTCGTCCTCGAGACATCCCCTCACGATGCCGACACGCTCGCCACGGTCTTTCGGGCGTTCCACACGCTCAAGGGAAATGCTGCCGTCATGAAGCTCGTGGTGCTTCAACGCCTGACGCACGAGCTTGAATCACTCCTCGACGCCGCTCGCCGGGGCGCTCGACCGCTGGATCGCGATGCGATCGAGATCGTCCTGGCCGGGGCCGATGCGGTAGCGGCCTATGTGGCCGAGACGAGCCGCCAGCTCGACGGACATGAGGTGGGCCGGGCGATTCCGCTCCCGGTGCAGGCGATCGTTGATCGCGTTCACGATCTTCTCGCGCAGCCAGCCGTGACGGCAACCAAGGCTCCGCACCCGGGCACGGTCCCACTCCCGGCAAAATCCGCTCAATCTGCTGGCGTGCCCCCGCGTGCGACGATCGCTCCACATGCAACGACTGAACCGCAGGCGGCTCTCGCTGCCACGGTCTCCACTCCGTCACCGCGGGCGCCAGAGTCGCCGACACCCGCTTCTGCTACCCCGCCGCCGACCCCACCTTCCGACGTACCGGGGGCAGCGCACGCCACAGGCTCGAGCGGCTCGGTCCGTGTGGATACGGCCAAGCTCGATGGGCTCCTCGACCTCGTGGGTGAGCTCGTCATCGCCCAGTCGATGGTGGTCGAGGCCGCCGGCGGCGGTGATGAATCGCTCGTTCGGTCCCTCACGCAGTTGCGGGGCATTACGTCGGACCTCCAACGCACGGCCATGGCGATTCGCATGGTGCCGATCCGAGGCGCCTTTCAAAAGATGGGGCGACTCGTGCGAGACACGGCCCTGAGCCTGGGCAAAGAGATCCGGCTCATAGTGGAGGGCGCCGAGACAGAGCTGGACCGCACGGTCATCGAGGAGATCGGTGATCCACTCGTCCACATGATCCGCAACGCTACCGATCACGCGATCGAATCTCCCGCCGAACGGATTGCGGCGGGGAAATCCGCAGTTGGCTCGATTACCCTCTCGGCGTGTCATCAGGGAGGGTTTGTCGTGGTACGGGTCTCCGACGATGGCCGAGGCCTCGACCCGGCACGCATCCGAGCGAAGGCCGTGGAGAAGGGGCTCATCCAGGCCGATGCCGTCCTCGACGCCCGCGACACGCTCGAGCTGATCTTTGCAGCCGGGTTCTCGACTGCCGCGCAGGTGACCGACCTCTCAGGCCGCGGCGTCGGCCTCGACGTTGTACGGCGAAACGTGGAGCGGGTTCGCGGCAAGGTTGAAGTCGAGTCGGTGAAAGGCCGCGGGACGACCTTTACGCTTTCTATGCCGCTGACCCTCGCCATCATCGAAGGGCTTGTCGTGGCCGTGGCCGGGCAGCGGTTCGTGATCCCAGCCCTTGCCGTCCGCGAGTCATTCCGCCCGCTTTCCACGGGCCTGTCTTCGGTCCACGGTCGCGGCGAGCTCGTCGCGGTGCGCGGCCAGCAGGTGCCTCTCGTCAGGCTCGGTCGCCATCTCGGAATCACCGGGGCGATCGAGGATGCGACTCAGGCGATCGTGGTCGTTCTGGAGGCAGGGAGTGACCGTCGATGCCTCCTGGTGGATGATCTTGTGGGCAAACAGGAGGTGGTGATCAAGCCCCTCGGTGAATCCTTCGCCGGACGGACACCCTTCGCTGGGGCAGCGATCCTCGGTGATGGCCGAGTTGGCCTGATCCTCGACTCCCTCGCGCTCGTCCGGCTCAGCCGAAGGTCCTCAACGGAGACGGCGGCTTGACCGCCCAGATGCCATGAACGACACCCGCACCCGCCTCCACGCCGACGAGCCGCAGGCCCGGGCCCGCCCCGGCAAGTACCTCACATTTCGCCTCGCGACGGAGACCTACGGCCTGCCGGTCCTTGCCGTACGGGAGATCATCCGCCTCTGTCCGATCACGCCGGTGGCCAACATGCCCCCCCATGTCCGCGGCGTGATCAATCTCCGAGGTCGGGTTATTCCGATCGTCGATCTTCGCGTGCGATTCGGCCTGACGGTCATGCCTGACCATGACCGCACCTGCATCGTCGTGGCCCAGGTGGCCTCGTCCACCGGCGGCAGCCGGCCGTATGCCATCGTGGTGGACGCGGTGGATGAAGTCGCCGTGCTTGCCGAAGCCGACATCGCCCCGCCTCCTGACTTCGGTGGTGCCGTCGACACCCGCTTCATCACCGGCCTCGCTCGCCGCGAGGGTGGCGTGACGACTCTCATTGATCTCGATGGCGTGGCCTTGAATGAAACATGCTCCGGACAGCCCGTCACCCCCTGACTTTCGCCCCCCAAGGAACGTTTCCATGCTGGCTTGGACCATTCCCCGCCGCGTTGCCGCGGGATTCGCGGTTCTTATCATTGCGGCTCTGGCCGTCGGTGGCACGGCCCTTGTGCGGCTGCGAGGCACCGCAGGCAGTGTTGAACGGCTTGCCAACAACCTGGTACCGTCGGTCGCGACGCTCAGTCGGATCGTCGAGTCAGACCTCGTGGCCCTCTTGGCTGCCCGACGAGTCGCGCATGGCATCGATCCCGCTCTCACGCGACAGGCCAATGAGATCCTGCGGGAGGCCCTCGCCAACGGCGATAGCGATGTCGAGGCCTACCGCAGCCTGATCAGTGACGCCGAAGATGCTCGTCTCTTTCGCCAGGCCCGCGAGGCCCGCGACTCGCTGATCGCCGAGATTCGACGGTCCCAGGCACTCGTCGCCGAAGGCAAGGCCGACGAGGCAAAAGTCGTGGTTCTTGCGAACGCCGATCCACTCGCCGATCGCTGCCTCGAGCTCTTCAATGAATCGATTGAATACAACATCGCACTGACGAAAAAGGAGGCCGAGGCGGCACGGTCCCACCTGAGAACAGGTTTTGTGATCGCGTCGGTGGTGGTTGGCCTGGCAACGCTCACCGGTGTGATCCTGGCGCTCGGCATCACGCGGTCGCTCTCGCGGGCTCTCCTCGCCATTTCTGACTCCCTCGAGCAAGGTGCCACCCGCACAACCGAGGCTGCTGGTCAATTGGCCTCCGTCAATCGAACCGTTGCGTCTGGCTGCACCGAGCAGGGCGCCTCGGTGGCCGAGACGAGCTCGGCACTCGAGCAGATCTCGGTGATGATCCGATGCACCGCCGACAATGCGGGCAAGGCCAAGGACTTCGCCAGCCAGGCCAAGGCGGCGGCCTCTGCGGGCGCCGAAACCATGGGAGCGATGAACGCAGCCATGCGTTCGATCGAGAGCTCGAGCGCGGAGGTCGCCAAGATCGTCAAGCAGATCGACGAGATCGCCTTTCAGACGAACATTCTCGCACTGAACGCCGCGGTCGAGGCCGCGAGAGCGGGCGAAGCGGGAGCTGGCTTTGCGGTCGTCGCCGATGAGGTCCGGTCACTGGCCCAGCGAAGCGCCCAGGCGGCAAGGGAGACGGCAGAGCGGATCGAGGCGGCCATCGCGAGCAGCCGTGTGGGAGCCGCAAACTGTGATCGAGTTGGGAAGTCACTCTGTGAAATCGCGGACCGCGTGACGGCTGCTGACAAACTCGTTGCCGAAATCGCCACGGCCGCCAAGGAACAGGCCGAGGGGATCCGACAGATCGGAACGGCCATGACCCAGCTTGACCAGGTGACGCGCGACAACGCCGCCCGTGCCGGCGAGGGGGCCGCCGCTGCCGGTGACCTGTCGGGGCATGCTGCAACCGTCCGGGGCAATGTTGACCGCCTGCGGGGGCTTGTCGTGCCAGGGCACGCGAGGGCAGCGACTCCGGTTCCTGGCGTAGCCCGTGAGCACGCTCGAACGCACGCACAGACCTCCGTGACAACGACGCCTGCTCCCCGAATCCCCATGCCCGGTGACAACGCCCGTCATACTGCCAGCCACGACGCCGAAGATCGCCACTTCGCCGACTTCTAGTTGTACGTGGGCAAGGCCATCCATGGCCCTTGCCCACTTGGCCGACCGATGGCAAAGCCAAGGTTTGCCATGGTCGCCGAACGCCGCGTCGTGCGGCGGCTGATTGGTTCCTGAGCCTGATAGAAATATCTGGACAAAGCCTGCCTGATGCTCCAACCCGACCCCGAACCTGATCAGCGGTCGTACGAGTTCCTCGCTGACCTCGTCTATCGGCGGAGCCACATCCGTCTGGGGCCAGACAAACGAGCCTTCGTGGCAGGGCGTCTCGCAAGCCGGCTCCGGAGTCTCGGGCTTACGAACTTCGGGGACTACTGCCGCTTGCTCGCAACAGGAAACGTTGATGAGGCCGAGCGGCTCATCGATCTCATCTCAACAAACCACACGGCATTCTTTCGAGAGCCGTCGCACTTCGACTTCCTCGCTCGCGAGCTTCTGCCCGATCTGACTCGTCGGATAGTCGCTGCGGGGCGGCCGCTCGCTGTGTGGTGCGCAGCAGCGGCCTCTGGCGAAGAGGCTTATTCGATGGCCATCGTCCTCGCCGAGCACCAGCGGGCGACGACCACGTTCGGCTGGAGCATCATCGCCTCCGATATCTCCCGTCGGATGCTCGAACGCTGCCGGCGTGGCGTCTACGAGGCCGATCGCGTGCAACTGCCCGATGCATCCTGGCTGCGGCGCTACTTTCGACGCGGCTTCGGTGAACGGGACGGGTTCTATCGGGTGAAGCCGGAGCTTCGACAACAAGTGCGAACCCTCGCGATCAATCTCTTTCAGGACGAGTATCCGCTCGCGCCTGGCCAGGACGTGATTTTCTGTCGGAATGTCATGATCTATTTTGACGAGGCGTCTCGACAGACACTCGTGGATCGGCTCTTTAACCAACTCGCTCCCGGCGGTCACCTCTTCGTAGGGCATGCCGAGAGCCTTCTGGGGCTCACGCACCGCTTCCGGCAGGTGCGGCCTGCCGTCTACGAACGGCCAGCGTGAGGGGTGGCGGCATGATGACAAACCCCAAGCGACCAATCCGCGTGCTGATCGTGGACGATTCGGCGCTCGTGCGCAAGGCCATCAGCGAAGCGCTGTCGCGTGATCCGGAGATCGAGGTCGTGGGCACCGCCCCCGATCCCTACGTGGCCCGCGAAAAAATCGCTCGGCTCGATCCCGACGTCATCACGCTCGACCTCGAGATGCCGCGCATGGACGGGCTGACCTTCCTCCGAATCCTCATGAAGCACCATCCCCTGCCCGTGGTGGTGGTGAGCTCGCTCACGCAGGCGGGCTCGCAGGCGGCAGTGGAGGCGATCGAGGCGGGAGCCGTAGATGTCGTGGCGAAGCCAGACGGCACGATGTCGCTGGGCGCCGTGGCCGACAGACTCGCCTGGCACGTCAAAGCCGCCGCCGAGGCGGGCAGCCGCCTGCGACGACATCCTGAACGGGCTCCCTCGCAGACTCCTGACCCCGTCACGCCCATTCGCTCCACGGGCCGCCCGCCCCACGATCGGCAGATCATCGTGATCGGGGCCTCCACAGGGGGCGTCGAGGCGCTTCGCCGCGTCGTGCCTCTCCTGCCCACCGTGCTTCCGCCGGTGGCGATTGTCCAGCACATCTCCGCGACCTTTTCTCGTGCTGTTGCCGAGCGGCTCGACAGCCTCGCCGGTCTCAAGGTGCGGGAGGCCGGCGATGACGAGCCGTTGTTGCCAGGCGAGTGTGTAATCGCGCCGGGCGACGTTCACCTGGCGGTCGAGCATCGCGGGGGCCGTTTCCGTACCAGGCTTGTCCGCTCGCCACCGCTCCACCACTGCCGGCCGGCCGTCGATGTGCTCTTCCGTTCGGCCGCCGAGGCAGCAGGGCCGCATGCCGTGGCCGTGCTTCTCACGGGCATGGGGACCGACGGGGCCCTCGGCATGCAGGCGGTTCGCGAAGCCGGTGGCACAACCATCGCGGAGCATGAGTCGAGCTGTGTCGTCTACGGCATGCCGCGGGCGGCCGTGGAGCTCGGGGTCGTGGACCGAGTCGTACCCCTTGCCGACATCCCAGCCGCTATCGTCGATGCCACCATCCGGCGATGACAGTTGCCTTCCGTCGTTATCTGGACCGCTCGGCGATGCGGACGATTGCCCGGGCGGCCTCTTGGGCTCGCAGCTTGGCACCGATGGCCTCATCGCCAGCGGCAGGCTTGGCAGTGATCGCGGCCAAGTCGGCACGGGCCCGCACGAGGTCAAGCTTTTCGGCCGGCACCGCCCGCTGCGTGATGACCGTCACGAAATCATGCGCCACCTCGACAAAGCCCCCTTCCACAAAGGTCCGTCGCACAGACTCGGCTCCCTCGGCGGATACGATCCGAATTTCACCCGCTCCGAGCCGGCCAATGAACGGAGCATGACCGCGGGCTACGCCACGTTCGCCATCCTCGAGCGGCAGCACCACTGACTTGGCCGTCACATCGAGCACGGTGGTCTCGGGGGTGACCACCAGGCAGCGGATGCCGGAAGTTTTTTTGGGGTCGGTCATGTGGACTTTCTTCTCGACGGAGAAGGGGGACAGCCACGGCGTGCTTGGCACGACGAATCAGCCCCCTGGGATCAGCTCTTGGCGACCATCTTCTTGGCCTGCTCCTCGGCCTGCTCGATCGTGCCGACGTACATGAAAGCCTGCTCGGGGAGATGATCCCACTTGCCGTCGGCGATCTCCTCGAACGACCGAATCGTGTCGGCCAGGCTCGTGATCTCACCAGGCTTGCCGGTAAACACCTCGGCCACGAGGAAGGGCTGTGACAGGAATCGCTCCATGCGGCGGGCCCGGTGCACGATGAGCTTGTCCTCTTCAGAGAGCTCATCCACGCCGAGGATCGCAATGATGTCCTGAAGTTCGCGGTACCGCTGGAGCGTCCGCTGCACGCGGCGGGCGATCGCGTAGTGCCGCTCGCCGACGTACTGTGGGTCCAAAATACGACTTGAGGACGCAAGGGGATCCACCGCCGGGTAGATGCCCTTTTCGGAGATCGACCGCTCGAGATAGAGGAATGCGTCAAGATTGCCGAACGCGGTCGCCGGGGCCGGGTCGGTGGGGTCGTCAGCCGGCACATACACCGCCTGCACGCTGGTGATCGCCCCCTTCGAGGTCGACGTGATCCGCTCTTGGAGCGCACCCATCTCGGTCGCGAGCGTCGGCTGGTAACCCACGGCGCTCGGCATGCGACCCAGGAGCGCGCTCACTTCGCTGCCTGCCTGCGAAAACCGAAAAATGTTGTCAACGAAGAGCAGCGTGTCGGTGCCCGTCGTGTCGCGGAAGTACTCGGCCATCGTGAGGGCCGAGAGGGCCACGCGGAGGCGGGCTCCCGGCGGCTCGTTCATCTGCCCAAACACCATGCAGGTCTGCTCGATGACGCTGCGGCCGGTGTCACCGATCTTGGCCTCCTGCATTTCGAGCCAAAGATCGGTGCCCTCGCGGGTCCGCTCGCCGACGCCGGCAAACACCGAGTAGCCACCGTGCGCCGACGCGATGCGGGCAATCAACTCGGTGAGAATGACCGTCTTGCCGAGGCCGGCACCGCCGAACAGGCCCGCCTTGCCGCCGCGGACGAAGGGCGTGAGGAGGTCGATGACTTTGATGCCGGTCTCGAAGAGCTCGGTCTTCGTGGAGAGCTCCGAGATGGGCGGCGGATCGCGGTGGATCGGCCACCGCTCATCGGCTTCCACCGGGCCACGCTTGTCGATGGGCTCGCCGAGAAGGTTGAAGACACGCCCGAGCGTGGCCTTCCCCACTGGCACAGACACCGGCGCCCCGGTATCGACCACCTCTTCGCCACGGATCAGGCCGTCGGTGCTGCCCAGGGCCACGCACCGCACCTTGCCACCACCGAGGTGCTGCTGCACTTCACCGACGAGGTGCAGCTCCACCCCCTTGTGGTTGGCATCAATACGGACCGCGTTGTAGATCGCGGGAATGGCGTCCTCCGGAAACTCGACGTCAAACGTCGAACCGATGATCTGGGTGATGCGGCCTGTTGAAGTTGCAGTTGCCATGTTGCTCTCGTTCACTCCTACTCGTTGTCTCGTGTCACTACTGTTCAGGGGCACCGGCGATCTGCGGCCGAAGGTCGGCAGCAGCGACGGCTCTGTGTGTTCTACGCCTGTCGGCGCACCAGCTATTGTTTCAGGGCCTCCACGCCACCGAGGATTTCCATGATCTCGCCGGTGATCTGGGACTGCCGGGCCCGGTTGTATTGCCGGGACAAACTCTTGATGAGGCCGCCGGCGTTTTCCGTCGCCGCCTTCATGGCCACCATGCGTGCCACCTGCTCGCTGACAGCCGCATCGAGGAAGCACTTGAAGAGCCTCGCCATGAAACTGGCTGGCAGCAGCTCCTCGAGAATGCTCTCGGCCGATGGGTAAAAGTCGTATTCGTCGCTGGCGAGCTGCGCCGTGCTCGCCGTCGCCTCGGGAGGCGTCAACGGCAGGAGCATTTCGGTGACAGCCTCCTGCTTGGCGATGCTGTGAAACCGCGTGTAGGAGACATCGAGACGGTCGATCTCACCGGCCGCGTAGGCCGCGAGATAGGCCTGGCCAATCGGCACTACCGCCGCGAACTCCGGCTTGTCCTCGAAGTTTGTATACCGCTGGGCCATCTCGACGCCACGGAATTTCAGGGCCGCAATGCCCCGCTTGCCGGAGACCGCCACGCTCGTGGTGACATGCTCGCTCTTCCATTGGCCCAGGATCGCCGCCGTCTGACGAACCACATTGCCGTTGTACCCGCCACAGAGCCCGCGATTGCCAGTGAGGACGAGCAGCGCCGCCCGCTTCGTGGGCCGAGTCTCGAGCAGAGGATGAGCCACATTTGCCCCCACCGCCGCAATGTTGCCGAGGATCTTCGCAAGCTGCTTCGTGTAGTCACGGGCAGCAATGGAGCGGTCCATCGCCTTCTTGAATCGCGCCGTCGCGATCAGCTCCATGGTGCGGGTGATCTTGCGGATATTCCGCACCGATTTCCGCCGCCGGTCGAGTGCTCGGGCCTTGGCCATTGCCGCTGATTCCTCTTCTCTTTTTTGTGCTCTTAGCGGCCTGTGCCGACAGCCACACGGGCCTGCGTGCCCGCCGCTGCCCGCTGCCGCTTAAACTCGGCGATCGCCGCCTCGAGCTGCCGCTCGCCCTCGCCGTCGAGCTCCTTGGTATCCGCGATTCGACTCCGCAGTTCCGGAATCTGATCCCGAACAAACGTCAGGAAACCCTTCTCCCAGTCGGCGACCTGGTCGCGCGGCACATCGTCGAGATGCCCACGGGTGCCGGCATACATGCTCATCACCTGATCCACGACTTCCATCGGGGCAAACTGCCCCTGCTTGAGGAGCTCCACCATCCGGTAGCCGCGGTCGAGCCGCTGCTGCGTGGCGGCATCGAGATCGGTGCCGAGCTGAGCAAAGGCTTCGAGCTCTCGGAAGCTCGCGAGGTCGAGCCGGAGGCCGCCGGCCACCTTCTTCATGGCCTTCGTCTGAGCAGCACCACCGACGCGGGAAACGGAGATACCGACGTTCATGGCAGGCCGCTGACCGGCGAAGAACAGGTCAGGCTGGAGATAGATCTGGCCGTCGGTGATCGAAATCACGTTCGTCGGAATGTAGGCAGACACCTCGCCTTCGAGTGTCTCGATGATGGGCAGGCTTGTGAGCGAACCGCCCCCCTTCTCTGCCGACAGCTTGGCCGACCGCTCAAGCAAGCGGCTGTGCGCGTAGAACACGTCGCCGGGGAAGGCCTCGCGGCCCGGCGGCCGACGCATGAGGAGCGAGAGTTGCCGGTACGCCACCGCCTGCTTCGACAGATCGTCATACACGATGAGGGCGTGCTGGCCGTTGTACATGAAATGCTCGGCCATCGCCGTGCCCGAGTAGGGGGCGATGTATTGCAGCGGCGCAGCCGTGGACGCACCCGACACGATCACCGTTGTGTAGTCCATGGCGCCGTGCTTGCGGAGGACGTCGATCACCCCCGCGACAGAGGAGTCCTTTTGGCCGACGGCGACATAGAAACATTTCACTCCACTGTTTTTTTGGTTGATGATCGCGTCGATGCCGATCGCCGTCTTGCCCGTCTTGCGGTCGCCGATGATCAGCTCACGCTGGCCGCGGCCGATCGGGGTCATCGCGTCAATCGTCTTGATGCCAGTCTGGAGCGGCTCGCGAACCGGCTGACGTTCAGCAATACCAGGGGCGAGTGTCTCGACCGGTCGCCGAAGCTCGGTGACCACCGGCCCCTTGCCGTCGAGTGGATTGCCCAGCGGATCGAGCACGCGGCCGATGACGGCATCGCCGACCGGCACCGAGAGCAGCTGGCCGGTGCTCTTCACCTCGTCTCCCTCAGTGACCTTGAGATAGTCGCCGAGGATGATCACGCCGACCGAGTTTTCCTCGAGATTGAAGGCGAGGCCCGTGACGCCACCGGGGAACTCGACCATCTCGCCGGCCATCACACCGGAGAGCCCCCACACGCGAGCGATGCCGTCGCCCACCTCGAGCACCCGCCCGACTTCGCGGACGTCAATTCCTGACTCGAACTGGGTGATCTCCTCACGCAGAAGTGAGGCGATCTCGTCCGTATTGAATTTCATGAATGGTCCTCCTGTGCAGATTGCCTGCCAGCCGGGCAAGTCCGGTGGCGATGGATTGGTCGTAGACGGTGTCGCCGATGCGGACGACAAGGCCGCCGATGATGTCGGGGTTCACGATGAAGGATGCCGTGAGCATGGAGCCCACGACCTCCGCGACCTCCGCGACGATGCGTTCCCGCTCTCCGCTCGCCAGGGGCATCGCCGTGGTGAACGTTGCCTGTCGTCGTCCGGCCCGTTCGTCATCGAGCAGTCGGGCCGCGGTAGCGACTTCCGCGACGATTCCGAGTCGATCATGCCGGGCCAGGACGCAGAGGGCATGGAGCGTCGTGGGCCGCAGCCGGCCGCTGGCCACACGGATCACGATCGCCTCTTTCTGCTCGGCCGACACCCGGGGCGACGCGAAAACCGCCGCCGCACTCGGGACCGTAGCCAGCACGTCACGGACAAAGCGACCGAGCTCGTCGATCACCTCGCCACGGCACCCGGCCGCGTCGGCGGCGTCGAGGATTGCCTGGGCATAGACCCGCGCAATCCGATCGGCGGATGGGTTGAAGACCGTCTGGGAGTCGGCGTCAGCCATGCGAGGTCGCTCGGTCGATCAGTTGATGCTGGGGGTAGAGCGGATCGAAGCCACTGAGTCGCGAACCAGCCGCGACTGATCATCGGCCGAGAGTTTTTCGCGGAGGAACTTGCCGGCCACACCGACAGCGAGCTCCCCGGCACGTTCTGCAATCGTGGAGAGAGCCTCGTCTCGGGCCAGGCCGATCTCTCGCTTGGCGCGAGCCTGCTCGTCGTCGGCAGCCTTCCGGGCTTCGGCAACGATGGCTTGCTTCGTGGCCTCTGCATCCCGCCGGGCCTCTTCGAGCATCCCGCGCACCTCGTCGGCGGCCTCGGCCAGCCGCCGCTCGTACGAGGCGAGCATGCTCTTGGCTTCATCGTTGGCGCGATGTGCGGCGGCTATCGTTTCGGCGATGCCCCGCTCACGCTTCTCGAGCCCGTCCATGATCGGCTTCCAGGCGAACTTCGTGAGGATCAAGAGGAGCAGCGCGAAAACCGCGAGCGTCCAGAGAGCGAGGTCGGTCTGAAACCATGCCGGACTCTCAAATGCTTCCTGGGACCAGCCAGCAGGCAGATTGTGGCCGATGGCCGGACCGCGGCCTTGGTCGTCGGAAGCATGAGACGGAACGGCGAAAGCCGAGACCGCGAGAACCGCGATGGCAACGCTCGCCCACCGAAGCCCAGAAGTGCGAAGATGGTTCATGAAAATGTGAATAGACCGTGTGGACCAGGCAACATGACAGTATCGCGACCGACCGTCGCCCTTCGAGGCGGGACGGCAGCCCATGAGGACGCCGTCCCGCCCGATGGCGTGTGAGAGCCCTGACTAATTACCGGAGCAGATGAACAGGGCGTAGAACGTGAAACCCTCGATGAGGGCCGCCGCGATGATCATGGCCGTCTGGATCGTGCCGGCCACCTCGGGTTGCCGAGCCATGCCCTCATAGGCGGCCGCGGCGAGCTTGCTGATGCCGTAGGCGGCACCCATGACCGTGAGGCCGACGCCAAACGATGCGAAGTCGAGGAACGAATGCGCCGCGGTCGTGTCATCGGCAGCCGACGCCACATCGGCACAGAGCACAGAGAGAACGACGACCGCGATGGGGGCGAGCGTGCGGACGGAGAGAAGCGAACGGATCATGCGACGTGAAACTCCTTGGGGCGTGAAGAAAAAACGAGTTGAAGAGAACCAGAAAGGACGGGTGACGGACCCCGCGGCCCGAGTGGCGGCAAGCCTAATGTTGGTGAACGGCCGCGCCAATGAAGAGGGCCGAAAGAAACGTGAAAATATAGGCCTGAAGGAACGCGACGAAGAGTTCGAGGATGCTGAAAAGCGTGCTCGACACGACGCTGATACCGGTCACGGTGGCCCACATGCCCAGCGAGTAGGTGGCTGCCGTCGTGATCAGGCCCATGATTCCGAGCAGCACGAGATGGCCGGCCACCATATTGGCCAGGAGCCGCACCGCCAGAATGAGATGCTTGATGCACAACCCGACCATCTCGATCGCGAAAATCATCGGCTTGAGGAGGATCGCCAACGGCAGCGGCAGATCCATGCTTGGCACTTGATTCGTGAAAAAGCCGACGACGCCAAACTTTGCCATCCCGGCAATCACCACGGTGCCGAACGTGACACCCGCAAGGGCGAGCGTCACCGAGAATGACGCCGTTGGCGAGCCGGCCCAGGGCACCATTCCCAAGAGATTGCAGCCAAGGACAAAGAAGAAGAGCGTCAGCAGGAGCGGAACGAATCGATCGCCTTCATGGACGGCGACAATCGCAGCGTGACCGTGCCCGCCAGCGTGCCCATGGTGCTCCGAGTGATCGTCATGCCCGTGGTCGTCGTGGGAATCGATGGCTGGTCGGGCGATGTTGTCGCGGATGTAGACGATGACCGCCTCAAAGAGATTGGCGAGCCGGCCCTGGGGCGCAGAGCCTGACCGCAGCCTTGACGCAAGTCGCCCAAAGACGAACAGGAAAATCGCGGCCAGCACGAGCTCGAGGATCATGTATTTCGAGATGCAGAAGCCCGACTTCTTTTCGTAGAGGCTGTCGAGCTCGCCGAACGGCTGCGGGATGAGAATCTTCCCATCCATCGCGGCGTTGAACTCGGCCACGCTCGGCATCGTCGCACCGTCGCCATCGAACGGCGTCTTGAGGAAGGCCGGCACGTCGTTGTGCGTTTCCCATCCCTGCCTCCACAACGGCTTGGGCACCTCGAAGTAGAAGGCGTCCTTGAGGTGGTAGATCGGGTTGTGGTCGGACATCGGGGCGGGAAAATCAGGAGCGGGACGATCAGGCCGGAGAGTGTGGGGTAACCGGGCCGCCCTCGTCAATTCGCCGTATTGGCGCCGCCGTTTGGGCGGCCTCTCGGTCCTGTGAGAAAGGTAAGCGCGATGTCCACGGCGAGGAGGGGCAGATAGAAGGCCACAAGCCAGCCGGCCGCGCCCGCGGCCCGTATGCCCCCCTCCTGGGTGGAAAGCCACACTAAGGCGGCGAGCATGGGGGCGAGCCGCATGAGCGTGGCACCGAGCCCTCCGGCCATCGCCGTTCCAGGCCCTTTCCCGCGGCTCCAGCGGTTGACACACCACCCTGCGAGGGCGGCGCTCCCGGACACGGCTGCTGCAAACACGATGGCCTGGCGGCGGAGCGGATCATCGCCAGCGAAGGTCATGGCGATGGCCGTCACGGTCGCAAGCACGCCACCGAGGACGGCAATGCCGACAAGGGTCACCAGCGGGCTCGCTGTGCCTCTGCTCGCTGTGCCTCTGCTCGCTGTGCCTTTGTCGGTCATGGGTGCTGCCGTCCCGTGGCCATGCGCACGAGCCATGTAAGGCCGGTCACGAACCCGAAAACCAGGCCAACTGGGCCGAGAAACGACGTGCCTATGCGGGAGTCAGCCCAGCCGCCGGCTACGGCAGGAAGGAACATGACGAGCCCCACGGCCACGATCCGGCTCGCCCAGGAAAGTGCCTCGCCGATACCGTCCTGCCTGGCCATGCCTCCGAGCATACCGCCTGGCACGATGGATCGCCGGCGCGTGAGGTCGCAAGACGCTCTACCCCGGTGCCTAGCAAGCCCACCGGCGCGTGAGGTCGCAAGACGCTCTACCCCAGTGCCTGGCAAGCCCACCGGCGCGTGAGGTCGCAAGACGCTCTACCCCAGTGCCTGGCAAGCCCGCCGGCGCGTGAGGTCGCAAGACGCTCTACCCCAGTGCCTGGCAAGCCCACCGGCGCGTGAGGTCGCAAGACGCTCTACCCCGGTGCCTGGCAAGCCTACCGGCGCGTGAGGTATAAGACTGGGGAACTAGGATTTGAACCTAGACTAACTGGTTCAGAGCCAGTCGTGCTACCGTTACACCATTCCCCAACGGTGACGATCGACGGAAGTTAGCGTACCTGTCCGGACGGTCGTCGGCAATTCCGCCTCGTGCGGGCGAATGCAGTTGGGAAAGCAGCGAAGGTATCTGTCCTGTGGCCGTCCTTGCATTCCAAAACGGCTCCCGAAGCGGGGAGCGGCTCGTGCTTGCTGCGGGGCGGCTTGTGCTCGGCCGCCACCCCGACTGCGAGATCGTCCTCGACGTCGCAGCGGTGAGTCGCCAACACGCCGTGCTCGTGGTGTCGCCCGACGGCGTCATGATCGAGGACCTGCGAAGCCGCAACGGCACCATCGTCAACGACGTTCGCATCGCAGCCCCGCGCCAACTCGACGACGGCGACATGGTGACGATCTGCGGCCAGCGGCTCGCCTTCGATGCCGATGCGGGAGGTGCGCATACGGCGACGGCAGACGCCATCGACGGTGGTTTCGATGACAGCGAGGGCGACCTCGATTCCGAATCCAACGCGGTCATCGTTTCCCAGGTGGCCATTCCGCGGCTCTCTGACGACGTGGAGTTTGGCCAGCACACGGAAGCAAAACTCCGCGCTGTCCTCGGCCTCAACCGCGCGATCGGGGCGTCGCTGTCTGTGGACGAAGTGCTTCCACGGCTTCTCGATGGGCTCCTCGACGTGTTCCCGCAGGCAGACCGAGGCTTTGTGCTCCTGGCGCAACCACCGACGGGAAAGCTCAAAATCCGCGCCCGTCGCATGAAGGGAGACGACCGTGGCCCTGCCCGACTCAGCCGCACCCTCATCGATCGCGTGGCGGCGTCGCGGCAGGCGATCCTCTCGGCCGACGCTGCGACCGACTCGCGATTTCAGTCCAACGCGAGCGTCATGGTGGGATGCATCCGTTCGGTGATGGCGGTGCCTGTCACTGACCGAGACGGCCGGCTGCTCGGTGTGATCCAGGTCGATTCCCGAGATCTTCGCGACGGTTTCAGCGACGCCGACCTCGACGTTCTCGCAGGCATCGCCGGCCATGCGGCTCAGGCGATCGAACAGGCCATCGCCCACGAGGAGCGGGTGGATCGAGAACACCTCGCTCGCGATCTCGAACTGGCCCATCGCGTGCAGCAAGGCCTCTTACCCAGCCGGCCACCCGACATCCCAGGCTACGAAGTCTTCGACTTCTATGAACCCGCGAGGCTGGTCGGCGGTGACTTCTTTAGCTACGTACCGCTGCCGGGAGGCCGCATGGCGGTGGTCCTCGCGGATGTCTCGGGAAAGGGTGTCGCCGCCGCGCTCCTCATGGCCGCGCTCTCGTCCGACATCCGCTACTGCCTCGCGAGTGAGCCCGACCTCGGTCTGGCCGTGGCGCTGATCAACGAGAGCTTCCTCCGAGGAGGCTGGGACGATCGGTTCGCGACACTCATCGTGGCAGTGCTGGATCTCAGCCGTCACTCCGTCACGATCTGCAATGCTGGTCACCTCCCGGTCTTCCTGCGGGACTCTGGCGGCGTGCGTCAGATCGCCGGCGATCTCGGTGGCCTGCCGCTCGGAATGCATGCGGGGCATGAGTTCCACTGCTGCACGGTCGAGCTCCCTCCGGAGAGCGCGATTGTCGTGTGTACGGACGGCGTGACCGAAGCGATGGATCACGCCAGCAACTGCTACGGCCTCGAACAACTCGAGATGATCCTCGCCGGCCCCGCACCATCGGCAGGCGACATTGGCCGGCGAATCCTCGCCGATGTCGAGCGTCACGTCGCGGGCGCCTCGGCGACGGACGATATCTGCCTCGTCTGCGTGAGGCGCCTGGCCACTGGCGAGCCGGCATAGCCTTCCCAGAATCCGGGGCCCGTCCTGCGGATCGAGCTGATGCAGGCCATGGCTGGCCGAGCCGATACCACAAGTGGAGGGCCGGCATTTGCACGGCTCTGGCATAGACGACATGAGGGGAGGACGGCGATGAGCTTTTTCCACTGGGTGCGTGAGGGCGTGCGAGAGGCCGTGGTGCTCGGGTTCGTGGACGCCATCGAGGACATCGGAAACCGAAACCGTGACGAAGACCTCGGGGCCTCGCTGGCCCAGTCACTCCGCGACCGGTTGGCAGTGAAAAGCGACCCGAACGTGATCGAATCGACGACTGGTAAGGGACGCCGCCGCCTGGGTCGCTCCCTCGATGCCATGCAGAAGGCTGGCTGAATCAGTCAGGCCTGATTCGGACGTGGGATGCGGCCTGGGCCTCCACCGCCCCGGCGACTGCGGCCGCGTGAGCCTTGCCGCCCGCGGCCTTCCCGAAGCGCCGCGATCTCGTCTCGGATCCGCGCGGCCCGCTCGAAGTCGAGCGCCGCGGCGGCCTCCATCATGTCGGCCTCGAGCTGCTCGAGCAGTTCCTCCTGGTGGCGACAATCCTCATCCCCCTGCCCCACCGCCTCGAATGCGACCGCGCGCGACGCCGACTCTGCCTCGATGCCAGCCCGGATCTCTTTGCGGATCGTCTCCGGAGTGATGCCGTGCTCTCGGTTGTAGTCCTCCTGGATCGCTCGCCGTCGCCGCGTCTCGTCCATCGCCTGCCGCATCGATTCGGTGATGGTGTCGGCGTAGAGGATCACGCGGGCATCGACGTTTCGTGCCGAGCGGCCGATCGTCTGCATCAGCGAGGTTTCACTTCGGAGAAAGCCCTCCTTGTCGGCGTCGAGGATCGCGACGAGTGACACCTCGGGGAGATCGAGCCCCTCACGAAGAAGGTTCACCCCGATGAGCACATCGATTTTTCCTTGGCGGAGGTCGCGCAGGAGCTCGACCCGCGCAAAGGCATCAAGCTCGCTGTGAAGCCAGCGACACTTGACCTTTCGCTCCTGAAAGTAGGTAGTGAGGTCTTCGGCGAGCTTCTTGGTGAGCGTCGTCACGAGCACTCGCTGCCCGGCGGCCACGACCTTGTCGATCTCACCGGAGAGGTGCACCACCTGCTGCTTTGCCGGCACGACCTCGATGACGGGGTCGAGCAGGCCCGTCGGCCGAATGACTTGCTCGACGACCTCGCCGCCTGTGCGGGCCAGCTCCCACGGGCCGGGCGTGGCCGAGACGAAGACTGTCTGTGCCAGCCGCTTCTCCCACTCGTCGAACTGCAGCGGTCGATTGTCGAGGGCGCTCGGCAGCCGAAATCCGTGATCGACGAGCGTCAGCTTGCGGCTGCGGTCACCGGCGTACATGCCGCGGACCTGTGGCACGGTGACATGCGACTCATCCACAAAGAACAGGAAGTCGTCTGGGAAGTAGTCGAAGAGCGTTGTTGGTGTGCTCCCTGGAGCCCGGCCGGAGAGGGGTCGCGAATAGTTCTCGATGCCGGGGCAGAAGCCCGCCTCCATGAGCATCTCGATGTCGAACCGCGTGCGGGCATTGAGCCTTTGGGCCTCGAGGAGTTTGCCCTGGCTTTTGAGCTCCTCGAGCCGCGCGTCGAGCTCGGCACGGATCGTCCCCACGGCCGCCCGCACCCGATCCTCCGCCATGACGAAGTGCCTCGCCGGATAGAAGTACATCTCGTCCTTGCGGGCGGCCACCTCGCCACTCGTGGGATGGATGATCGCGATCGACTCGAGCGTGTCTCCCCAGAACTCCACCCGCACAGCCAGCTCGTCGTATGGCGGCCAGATATCGATCGAGTCTCCGCGCACGCGGAACTTGCCCCGCTCCAGGGCCATGTCGCCTCGCTCGTAGTGGATCGCGACGAGCCTCTCCAAGAGGGCGTCCCGCGAGAGCGGTATCCCCGTGGCGAGCCGAATGACCATCGACCGGTAGTCATCGGGCGAGCCGAGCCCATAGATGCACGACACGCTCGCCACGACGACGACATCCTGACGGCTCACGAGGGCGCTGGTGGCCGCAAGCCGGAGGCGATCGATCTCCTTGTTGATCGCCGCATCCTTCTCGATATAGATGTCCCGCTGGGGGATGTAGGCCTCGGGCTGGTAGTAGTCGTAGTAGCTGACGAAGTAGTGGACGGCGTTGTGCGGAAAGAAGTCGCGAAACTCGGCGTAGAGCTGGGCCGCGAGCGTTTTGTTGTGCGAGAGCACGAGGGTCGGCCGGCCGACGCGAGCGATCACATTGGCCATCGTGAAGGTCTTGCCCGAGCCGGTGACGCCCATGAGCACCTGCGACGGCCGCCCTTCCACAACGCCTCGCACGAGCTCATCGATCGCGGCCGGCTGGTCTCCGGCCGGCTCGTAGGGGGCCACGAGCTCGAACACGCCGGGCTGGAGCACCGTGGTTGTCATGGGGCCTCCTTCCGCTGACGGATGGGCCGGAGGTGAGGCCGGAGGCTCTCGAGGGTGACCGGCCCGACGCCCGGCACGGCAAGGAGATCCTCGTGGGTAGCAAACGGGCCGTGGGTGCGTCGATGGTCCACGATCTTTTGGGCCGTGATGGCCCCGAGGCCCGGAAGCTGGGAGAGCTCTGCGACACCCGCGGCGTTGATGTTGACGGTGAACGTCTGCGTGGCCGGCGGTGGGGCATCGTGGTGCACGAGCCCGCCACGAAAGCCCCCCGAAACGACATACCATCCAGCGATGGCCACGAGCCCGATCACGACCCCCGCCGCGATGAGCGGCTGGCTGCGGGAGGGCACGAGCGGGGCGGGAGGTTCCGAAGTGGTCATCGCAGCCATGGGGTGGGGAGTGGGCGGCGCGGCAACGCCTTGCATAGGATAC
>Ga0163153_10000900_pt1 | contig 49102 bp, 45 predicted proteins | sample OliLakLV19MP6IB1_FD_148629 | JGI IMG/M metagenome (GOLD analysis project Ga0163153, IMG submission 148629) | Freshwater microbial mat bacterial communities from Lake Vanda, McMurdo Dry Valleys, Antarctica - Oligotrophic Lake LV.19.MP6.IB-1 | ecosystem: Environmental > Aquatic > Freshwater >... | reverse complement strand
AACCCAGATCCATGACGTCAAATTGTTGAGGGATTTTGGTCCAGGTGTAAAATCGGAAATGTTTTACATCGGCCCGTATAAAATTGACATTCCAGGTCATGACACCGGGATCGTAACGCAAGATATGAAAGGGGATGGCGATCTCTACGGTCCATCGGTCACTATAGGATTTTACTGCGGAATACCATTTGCTATCCCAGTTGGCATCAAAATCAAACCGGTTTAAAAGGGCTTCACCCTGGACTCCGGTGGGTGTAACAGAAAAAAAATATGCGGTATTTTTCTGGCCTGCGGGGTCAAATAAAACCGAAATCGCATCGTTGCCATCCAGTTCAAAATCCCGCTTCAACGATTTGATAATATATTTTTTATCCGGATCGTAGCAGGTAAAAGCGGCATATAAAAAATTGTCATCGGCCGTGATCATCGCTTCGGTATGCAGCAAGGGCGCCCGCGCATTTTGGGGCCAATGCTCCTGGAACGTGCTTGCCTTTTCACTGGTATGCCATATCCCTTCATTCAATTCGCCATCTATGATTATTTTTTCCTGGGTACCCGAAGCCCGGAGTACAAATGTATTGGCAGTATTCGTAGTATCCGACGCAAAAAGTGGACGGATAAAATAAAAAACAAAAAACAACAGCGAGCCCGTTCTCATACGTGAAGTCAAATGTATAACTTGCTTATGACAGCCTCCTTTATGCCGAACGCGGTTAACTTTTCTTTAGGATATACTATCCAAGGCCTTCAGGATATCCTGATACAAATATTCAGGTTCTTCCAGACCGATATAGAAACGGACCAGGTTCCACGGGAGCTCAGGATCCGGTTGTCCCGGGATATCATAAAAAGTCACCACCGGCATGACCAGGGATTCATGTCCTCCCCAGGAAACGGCCAGTAAAAAAACCTGAAGTGAATCGCAAAACCGTATGACGGATTCTTTATTATCCACCTTCAGGGCAAGGGTAAACATACCTCCGCCCTTCATCTGGCTGACTGCCAATGACTGTTGTTCGTTGATAAACGGGTAATATATTTTTTCAATTTTTGGGTGGGGCTGGAGCCGGGTGACCAGGTCACTGCAACTCTGATGTGAACGGTGGACTCTGAGCGACAGTGTGCGCAATCCCCGGATGGCGAGAAAGGCATCGTGCGGACCGAGCACATGGCCTATATTCATGTATTCGCTGTAAAATATTTTTTTAATCATATCCCGGCAGCCACAAAGCACCCCCATGACCACATCACTATGGCCGTTTAAATATTTAGTACCTGAATGGACAACCAGGTCTATCCCAAGCACAATTGGGTTCTGAAACAGGGGTGAACAATAACTGTTATCGGCAATGGTGATCAGCTTATGTTGTTTAGCCAGGGCAGCACAGGCTTTCAGATCCTGCAATTCGAATACGATGGAGTTAGGACTTTCCAGGTAGAGAATCCGGGTATTTGGTAAAATAGCCGTAGCGATCTGATCAGGATTCCTGCCATCGACAAATGTATGACTCACGCCGAACCTGGGAAGATAGTTTTGTAATAAGGTCTTGGTCCAGCTGTAAGCCGATTTGACGCAGACGATGTGGTCACCGGACTGGATGTTTCCCATTACTGCAGCAGCAATAGCAGCTACTCCACTGGAAAAAACCAGACAATCCTCCGCATATTCCAAAGCGGCCAGCTTTTTACGTAAGATGGCTAACGTAGGGTTATTACCCCTTGAATACACGTGGTTTTCAAATTCAGAAGAGATCTTGGTTCGAAAGTCCAGGACCGATTCAAAACTAAAATTACTGGTCTGAATGACTGGAGGGGAGACCGCATTAAAATAATCTTCACGGGTTTCACCCAGGTGATTGAGGATATAACTGAGTTCCATCATCAAATGTATTGAAAAGGAATCAAGGATATGAATGGAAAAACCTGGTCCGGCACATCTTTTCGTTTGGACGGTGTCCGGTTTCCGGTTAGAGTATAGTTAAAAAATGTATAATACCAGGTTCAGAGTGAAAGGATATACCGATTTTTGCGGCTTAGACTTGCAATTATGATTGGTTTACAATTCCTATATTGGTCTTTGCTGGCTTTATTCCCTGGAGTCAAAGGGTATGATATCCGGGTACAGATTAAAAATGCCGCTTCCGACACGTTGTTGTTGGCTTATTATTATGCAGAAAAACAATTCGTAAAAGATACTGCAATTGCCTCCAATGGAATCTTTCAGTTTAAGGGGGATAGTACCCTGGAAGCCGGGGTTTATATCCTCGTCATGCCCCCTAAATATGAACCTATCCAATTGTTTATTAATGAAGAGGAGCAGCATCTAACGATAGACCTGGATGCCAAACAAATTGCCAAATCCTTTCAAGTCAAGGGGTCCCGGGACAATGAATTGTTTTATGATTATCTCCGGTACCTGGAAGAAAAGCGGCCGCAAGCTCAGGCCATTTCCGATAAAATAAAAACAGAAAAGGAAGCAGGCAGAGATGTGGCTGTGCTTCAGGAAAACCTGGAAAAGATAAATGGGGAAGTAAAAAACAAACAATCAGAAATCATTAAAAATTTTCCGGCGTCGATGACCGCCATTCTGATTAATGCATCGATAGAGGTAACGATTCCAGAGATGAAAGGCACGCAAGAACAAATCGAAATGAACCGGTATTTATATTATAAAGCCCATTATTTTGACCACCTCACACTGGAAGATCCAAGACTATTGAGGTCACCGCTCATTCATGAACGTATAAATTATTACCTGGAAAAACTGACGCTTCAACACCCTGATTCCATTAAACATTCGCTCGACGACATCCTTCGTCGAATACAACCTGCAGAAGAAACATTCAGATACTATCTGGTGCAGTTTTTAAATAATTATGCCAATTCCAAAATCGTTGGTTTTGACGCTTTATATGTTCATCTGGTAGACGAATATTATTCCAAAGGGTTTGCACCCTGGGTCGCAGCAGAACAATTGGAAAAAATTCAAAAAAATGCATCTGCGTTGCGTCCCATCCTGATCGGAAAAACAGCTCCGGAAATCCGGTTAACCCGGTATCCGGAACAAACCCCGATCACCTTACATGGCATTCGATCGCCCTATACCGTCTTATTTATCTGGGACCCGGAATGCAGTCATTGTAAATCCTCCCTGCCTCACGTCATTGATTTTTACAATAAGTATAAAGCCAAGGGAGTCGAGGTTTTAGCCGTCTGTAGCCAGTTTTCAGACAAAGTGCCTGCCTGTTGGAAATACCTTGAAGAGCATAACATAAAGCCGGGATGGATCAATGCAGCAGATCCTTTCCATGCTTCAAAATATAAGGTTTTATATGATGTCAGGACAACGCCTCAATTGTTTATTATGGACGCCAAAAAAACTATTCTTTCTAAAAATATTGGAGCAGAACAACTCAGTGAAGTGATGGACAATATTATTTTGAGAAATAAATCCTGACCGCTGGTCATTTAAAAACCACATGGTTTTTAATTCCATTGATAAAATCCCTGGCCGGCATACGCTTTTTCCCTTCCTGTTGCAGTTCCAATATCTCTAAAGCCCCATCGAAGGTATGCAGATATAATTTTCGCCCGATGATCTGCATGCGTCCGGGCTCGCCATGCGGCGGTAAAATGGCAGGGATATGAGTACGGTAAAACAGATATTTTATGTCATGAAAAATCATCCATGCGGTGGGTTGAGGACTATGTCCCCGTATAAAATTGTGTATTTCCTGATTTGAAGTTTTGAAATCCAGTATGGCCTGATGATGGAAAAGTTTAGGTGCAGGGCTTACCTGGGTCGGATCCTGGAGCAGATAGGTTATTTGGCCGGATTCCAGCTGTTCCAGGCTTTGTATCAAAGTACTTGCACCGATCAGTTTGAGTCTGTCGTACACATCGCCGGTCGTTTCATCAGGACCTATTTCGGTGGCGGCTTGTCGGATAATATCCCCGGTGTCGATTTCATGTTTCAACCGGAACACGGTTACCCCGGTAATTTTTTCACCGTTGATCACCGACCAGTGAATGGGGGCTGCGCCCCTATATTTAGGCAACAAGGATCCGTGGACATTGATCGTACCCAACCTGGGCATATTCCAAACCAGCTCTGGCAACATCCGGAAAGCTACAATGATCTGAAGATCGGCTTCAAGTGATTTTAATTGATTTAAAAATTCCCTTGACCGGAGTTTTTCAGGTTGAAGGATCAGGAGGCCTTTGTTTAAGGCAAACTGTTTTACTTCAGATTGAATAAGCTGCTGCCCCCCCCGGCCTCCTTTGGCATCCGGAGCAGTTATCACTGCAACTATCTCATGTCTGGTCTGGAGCAGGGCAGCCAGAGACGGTACAGCGAATTCAGGGGTCCCCATAAAAACTATCCGCATACTGTAAAAGTCGGGGTTTATGATTGAATCCTCTAAAATTAAGGAATAAAAGGACTATCCCCTTTAAAAGGGTGATTTGCCATTCCTCCCGCTGGATATCCATATTCCAAAAAACTATATATTGTCACCTAATTATAAATAAATATGAATGCTGCTGAATTTCTAAAATCCCTTCCTGCAAAAGTAAAGCCTGAACTACTGGAAGGCATCGACACTATTTTCCATTTTGACCTGGAAGGAGAGGGTGGCGGTCAGTTTACAGTATATGTAAAAGACAGCAAGGTGACTGTGGATCAGGGTTTAGTCGATGAACCCAAATGTGTAGTCAAAGCCAATACAGAGACCCTGATGAGCATTGTAGAAGGCAAAACGAATCCTATGATGGCCGTGATGACCGGTAAAATTAAGATCAGCAATCCCGGGGAGATGATCAAATATGCCAAAATATTCGGTTTAATGTAATTTATAACTAAACCCTATTGCGGGGCCGGGGACGCTGGGCGAAGTCAATATCAATCCCAGGTCATCATCTATATTAAAATTTTTTAGGTGTGCATCGACGAAGGCCTCCAGTGCAGTGAGAAAATGTATCCCGATCATCAGAAATACTGCGCGGTCTTTATCATCTCTGAACCGATCACGGTAGGTTTTGATTTGCCGTGAATCAAAATCTATTCCGGGAGCAACGGTAACTTTTTGCCCTGTTTCTACCGCTTCCAGAAAATAGTTATCCCATTCTTTATATCTTTTTCGGGTATCATTGATCCGGTAAACGGCAAATCCATAAGCACCATATGCCAAAGGCAATTTCCACCATCTTTTATTGAATGCCTGACCGGCCCCGGGAATAAGTAAGCCGAGAAACAAAGCCGTACGTGGTTTTTTGTCCAAATAACTCGTAATGCTGTCAATATTGTCTTCAGCGGTTTGAATGGAATCCGACTGAGCGGACGCACAAAAACAAAATACAACAGTTAAAATACAGACCGGTATGGTGTCTTGAAACATGATCTTAAGCCAGGGTGACAACGGCCTTATGATAAACGATCCAAAAGCTCATTCAATTCGTCCAGATTGTTAAAAGGGATTAAAAGTTGACCCTTCCCCTTTTTATCGGACTTAATGGTAGTACGTCTGCCAAAGAGGGCGTTGGCTTTGTCCTGATAGGATCTCAGGAGATTGGATTCATTGATCGGAACATCCTTCTGGGGTTTTGATTTTTTATCCTGATAGGAACGAATGGTTTGTTCGAGTTGCCTTACTGACCATTCATGAAGAAGGGTTTCCTTGAATAATTTGAGTTGCAATACCAGATTGTCTATACCTGCCAAAGCTCTGGCATGACCCATGCTCATTTTTTTCATTTTGACCGCATGCTGGATATCGGGAGGGAGTTTGAGCAGCCTGAGGTAATTGGTCACCGTACTTCTGTCTTTGGTCACCCGCACCGACATTTCTTCATGCGTGAGCTTACATTCTTCAATCAGTCTGGACATGGATATGGCCACTTCTATCGGATTGAGGTTTTCACGGTGAATATTTTCAATCAATGCCATTTCAAGCATGGATTGATCATCCGCAGTTCGAATAAAAACGGGTATTTCGGTTAAACCAGCTAATCGGGCTGCACGGGTACGTCGTTCTCCGGATATCAATTGGTATTGATGATCATTTAATCTCCGGACAGTAATCGGTTGAATAAGACCGTGAAGTTTAATGGTAGCTGCCAGATCCTCCAAAGCCACAGGATCAAATTCAGTCCTGGGTTGAAAAGGGCTGGTCTCGATATAACTCAGAGGAATAAAACTGACACTGGACAAAGCAGGCACTTTAGGAAGGGGTTTTTGACTGTCCATATTGCCCAACAATGCGCGGATTCCTTTTCCTAATTCTTTTTTCTGGTCCATAAGTCAAAGTTAAGCAATGATCATTCCGATTTGTTTTCTCAACAATTCGTCTGCCAGATTGAGAAAATTGATGGTCCCTTTCCCGGCTGCATCGTATAACAACACGGGTTTGTGAACACTGGGGGCCTCACCAATTTTGGAATTGCGGTGAATAATCGTGGAAAATATATAATCCTGGGCATTGGACCGGAGCTCGGTGACCACCAGGTTAGCCAAGCGCAAGCGCTGATCAAACATGGATAATACAATTCCTTCTATTTCCAAATCCGGGTTGAGGTTTTCCCTTACTATGGAGATTGTTCGTTTGAGCCGGCTCAATCCTTCCAGTGCAAAGATTTCACATTGAATTGGGATGAGTACAGTATGCGCGGCGGTCAGGGCATTGACCGTAATGAGCCCCAGGGATGGCAGACAATCTATAAGTATAAAATCATAGAGGTGACTAATAGGATCCAGAATGCCTTTTAATAAATACTCGCGGTTGGATTTATATACCAATTCAATTTCAGCTCCGACCAGGTCCGGATGTGCCGGCAGGATAAATAAGTTGGGGGTCTCTGTTTCTAATATGACGGTCAGGGGGTCAGCTCCGTTAATCAGGCAATCGTAAAGCGATAAAGTCAGGTCATCGACCTGGATACCCACACCCGACGCTGCATTGGCTTGTGGATCGGCATCGACCAATAATACTTTTTTGTCCAGTATGGCCAGGCTGGCTGCCAGGTTGATGGCCGTAGTGGTTTTACCCACTCCTCCTTTTTGGTTCGCTATTGTTATAATTTTGGCCATATCGGGTTTGAATGCTGAAAGTAAAATTACGTTTTTTAACGTTAGCCGCGATTGAAGGTTAAAATTAAGATCAATCGGGTTAAATCAGCGTAGCAACGGATTGCAGTAAGTGAAATTCTTTCTTTTTATGGAATCCTGCTGTTATCCTTAGTTTTGTATATGGTTAGCCTAATGTATCGCATCTCAATTTCCGGAATAGAATTTTATTTTGGAGGCGATAAGCAGGCAACCTGATATTTTCAATCAATCAGCATTTTTATGGATCAGAATTATCAAACTTTATTACTGGAGGATTTTAATAACATATGTTTGTTGACCATCAACAGGCCCGCCACATTAAATGCGTTGAATAGCCAGGTTTTTTCCGAGCTCCATCATTTCTTTCAGGTCCTGGCCCCCGGCAAACCTGAATTAAAGGGTATCATTATAAAGGGAGCAGGAGATAAAGCTTTTGTAGCTGGTGCTGACATCACGGAATTTAAAGGAATTAGTCCCGGACAGGCTAAAGAATTTTTGAAAAAAGGTAATGAGGTAATGAACCTGATCATGTCATTCCCCAAAATCGTGGTTGCAGCTGTTGGTGGTTTTGCTTTGGGCGGAGGATGCGAACTGGCTATGGCCTGCCATCTCCGGATTGCAAGCGAAAAAGCACGGTTTGGTTTGCCTGAAGTAAATCTTGGTATACTCCCTGGATATGGCGGTACCCAGCGATTGCCACAACTGGTGGGTAAGGCTAAGGCCCTTGAATGGATGATGACCGGCGACTTGATCTCTGCTGAGGACGCCCTCAGGTTTGGTCTGGTCAATCAGCTGACTAAACCAGGAGAGGAGCTGACGGTGGCTCTGGAATGGGTAAATCGGATATCGACAAAAGCACCCTTATCCATAGCCCGGATCATAGAAGCAGTAAATTCATATTACCCTAATCTCGAAAATGGTATTGAAAGAGAAGGCGAGCTTTTTAATGACCTTGCACAAACGGAAGATTTTAAAGAGGGGGTGGATGCTTTTTTAGAAAAAAGAAAAGCGGTTTTCCATGGAAGGTAAGAGAGGGTGAAAGGTGAAAGGTGAAAGGTGAAAGGTGAAAGGTGAAAGGTGAAGGGTGAAGGGTTAAGGGTTAAGGGGTAAGGGTTAAGGGTTAAGGGTTAAAGGTTAAAGGTAAAGGGGTAAAGTGGGTTAAAGGTTGACAAATTCAACAATTCAACAATTCAACCTTCAGGAAAATAGCTCTTTAATATGTTTTCCATGTCCGTCGGGGGTCGTATAGATAGGACGTCCTTCCACTTCATAATGGGTGTCCGGAGAAATTCCCAAGGCATGATAAATGGATTGATGCACCTGATCAATTACAATGGGTTCAGTGATTGCACTGAATGGCCTTTCCGTCGCGGTCTCGCCAATGACGAACCCTTTTTTGACACCGCCGCCCCAAAACAACATGCTGCACCCATCTGTAAAATGGCGATGCATTCCATAATTTTTGAGGTCCTCCACTTTTTCTGGCACGTCCACCTGATCCAATACCTTCTGATCTGGTCTGCCTTCAATCAGCATATCCCGGCTAAATTCGCTGGCCAAAATAACCAGGGTTCGATCCAATAAACCTTTTTCCTGCAAGTCTCTGATCAATTGACTGACTGGCCGGTCGATCAGGTTTTTCATCGCTTTCAACCGTATATGGCCGTTTTCATGCGTATCCCAACCCAGGAAGGGCTCATATTCTGTGGTGACACTGATAAATCTGGCGCCTTGTTCAACCAGTCTTCTGGCCATCAGGCAACCCAACCCAAACCTACCCGTATTGTATTCTTCATATGTTTTAGCAGGTTCTTCGTTCAAATTAAAAGCCTTGGCTTCGGGTGATTTAAGCAAGGCATAAGAATTTTCCATTGAACGGATCATAGATTCCTGTTGATAAGAAGTGGCCTTATGCAATGGGCCGGAAACTGCCAGTTCCTTAAATAGCTTGTGGCGACTTTCAAACCGTCTCAGGTCCATGCCTTCGGGTGGTGAGATACTCTCTAATCCATTTGCAGGGTCAGGAATAATAAATGGCCCGTATTCAGAACCTAAAAAACCGGAGGAGTGGAACGCTTTTAATTCTTCACCTTCGCCGACGGTAAATCGTTGGCCAATATCAATAAAAGCAGGCATTACCGGGTGTTTAGGTCCGAGTTCTTTGGCGATCCATGCCCCGATATGCGGGGTTTGAATAGTTTGTGGTGGCTGGTAACACGTATGCCAGTGATATTGATGCCGGGTATGTAATATGAATCCCAGGTCGGCTGCCCGGTAAGAACGAACCAGGGTGCCAAGATGCATCGTGTCAGCAATTCCTTCCAGGCCTTCGGTAAACCGGATACCATCCAGGCTGGTCGGGATGGATGGGAAGGTAGTCAATACCTTTGCACTGAGCATTCCTTTCTTAAAAGGCGTATATTTTTTAGGGTCAAAAGTTTCGGTATGTGACATTCCACCTGCCATCCAGAGTAAGATTACTGAATCAGCCGTAAGGGTATTTTTGGGTGCAGATTTACAGGAGGAAAAAAATGGAAGGGTAGGGAGGCTGGTCGCAAAGCCTGCCATGGTAGCCAATTTCATTTTTTCAATAAATTCCCTTCTGCCGTGGTCCATTGCTTAAATAAATTGAAATTCCGGTGAAACAATGATAGCCCAAATCATATCGGCCACCGAATCCGCTGTCGGATTATTTTCAAAATATTTCATCATTTTATTTTTTTCTGTTTTTGAGGCCGGGCGCACCATTAATTGCAGAAAAAGTTGATCGATGAAAACATCCGGTTGATTTCGATATTTTTCCAACCAACGAAGGGAGCCTTCCTGGATCCTCCGGTGCAATAAGGGGTCATTGGTCAATGCGATACATTGAAGTAGTCCGGGTTCTTCACTTCGACGCGAGGTGATGTTTTCGCGGGTAGGCCGTCCAAGGGCTTTAAGCAAGGGGTCTGCAGCTAAGAGGGAGGCCCGCGAAAACGATGAAAAAGATGCGGTATCAAAATTGAAACGCCTTAATTTTCCCCAATTGCTGTTGGAATAACTCCCATACCGATGGACCATTGACCAGGCTGTATCTGCGAATTTTAGTTTCTTCCAATGGTCAAGATCGTTGACTTTTGAGGATACCCACGTAGTGTCGGAGTATACATTAACAGTGTCACCATTGACCCCAATGGCACGTAAATGAAATAATACTCCGGATGGATTGGGCAATTTGCCTTTGTTGACCGCCTGAATGGCGAAAATATTTTTCCCTTTTTTCAATTGCTGGCTAAGGTCCAGAATTTGAATGTGCCGATAGTCCGATCCCTCCGCCAATAGTTGTTCATTCAGATAACATTGAAATTCATCATCTGCTGTCAATCTCAATTCAGCTTTTTGTATTGAAGGTAAATTGATGATTCTGCGCAGAAATACCGTATCCGGTTTGGGCAGGGTAATCCTGTCAAAATCTTTGTCCGGATACCAAATCCAATAGGCGGGAATAGTATAACCGGCCGGATCAAACGATACTCCGGGATACATGGGCTGAATAGTGGCACTTAGAGCATCCAGCATTTGTTCTGCATGCAGTCTTCGGATAGCTGGACCTTTAAACACAAAGCCAGGATTGCACATTTCATCATACGTACCATAGTCCACGGGTTGAGACTGGTATATCCGACTGGTCAGGATATATTGGATAAAGTCTTTGATATTTCCTTGATTGTCCCTGAATTCAGCAGCTAAAAAATCGAGCAGATCCTGGCTCCAGGGTTTCTGATCCATCTCATCTACTTTACCGATGATACCACGGCCCATCAGTTGTGCCCATACCCGGTTTACAAATGTCCGGTACAATCTTCCATTAGATGGTTTGACCAAAAGATCCGACAGTTCGGCCAACCTGTCATTCAAACTGTCCGCAGTTATTGCACCCAGTTGGGGATAAATAAATGATGGCTGGGCCCTGATTCCCATAGCCACATCACAACGGTGCATTTCCAGTGGTTGCCGGGCAAAAACACTGGCAAAACCATAGGATTGTTCCAGTGAAAAATTGTTGACAAAACTATTATGACAGGAGGCACATTTGAGATTCATGCCTAATAAAGCCTGAGATACATTTTGAGCAGCCTGCATTTCAGGACTTTGGCTCGAATTTACTTCTCCCCGCCACTGGATACCTTGTATAAACCCTGCAGAACCGGGATGCGGGTTAATCAGACTCCTCACGATTTCAATATAACTACTGTCTTTTTTTAGCGAATTATAGAGCCAATTTGATATTTGTTTACGCCCTCCGGTGATAAATCCAGTGCCGGAATAATCGTTTCTCAAAAGATCATTCCAAAAACTCATCCAGTGCAGGGCATAATTTTCGTCATCATTCAATAATTGTTGGATGAGTTCATTTCTTTTGTTTGGTTTAGTATCCTGAATAAATTGATCTACAGCTGAAGGAACGGGGAGTAGTCCGGTAATATCCAGGTAAACTTTTCGGATAAATTGGTGGTCTGATAAAGGTTTGGGCCACTTAATGCGTTGTTGCTTAAAATAAGGATGGATAAAGCGATCGATATCATGATCTGAAGCGGTTTTTGAGGCTGGCAATTCCGGTTTAATCAAACGGAGCGGAGCTTCATAAAAAAGTTTAATCGTACTGTCTACCCAATAGGCCCCGTGGTCAATCCAGGTTGCGATAGCATTGATTTGCAAAGGAGATAAGGCGGTGCCTTTAGGGGGCATAGCATCTTTATCTCCTCTGGGTAGCTTTAATCTGCGTATAATGTCACTTTTTGCACTCTGTCCCTTGACTAAAATTTCACCATCTTCACCACCGGCCAGCACCCCTTCATAATGATCGAGTGCAAGTTCCCCTTTCCTTTTTTCCGAGCTATGACATTGAAAACATTTGTGGGTCCAGATCGCCCTGATCTTGATATTGAGGGCGGACAATAATGCCTGATTTACCTCCTTACCGCTGCGGTTTATTTTTTGAAGCAATTCCATCAACTCCGGGTCTTCCTTCAAATCAGGTGCCCTATGATTTACCGCAAGAAAACCAATCAGAATAATATTAAGTAAAAGCAGTAAAACCGTATACTTGGAAGACATGGATCACAGCAGGTTTATCGCCATTAAGATAGAAAAGAATTTCACAACTAACCAGACATGGAAAAATAAGACCCCCATGAACTAAGACAGATTTGGGGCCATGATTAAAAGGACTGCCTAATTATGAGCATCAGCGGTATTAATAATTCATCCAGGCAAACGTAAACCCGCGTACTTATAATTCGTATTCTAACTTATCCCCATCCCGGGAATGGAAGGGGAGGAAATATCCAGTTCTAGCCTGTTTTTAATGTCATCCTCATCAGCTTTACAAGCAACCCCTTTTCCGGTTTTTTCGATCATACAATAATCTGAATCAAGGTCCCCAACGACCACTGCGTCCTGGATTTGAATGCCGAATTTTTGAAGCATTTTTAAAAGCACATTCGTTTTACACACCGGATGATTGCAAATACTGTCCTGGCCTTTTAAAAAATAGGAAGGGATTTTAATTTCCCCGGTGCAGATGCTCTTCGAGAACTCCAGCTCGTTAGCAATAGAAAAATCCATTCCCAGTTTATTCTTGATGTGATTGGTAATGATATCATAACTGTCGGAAATGATCCCGACAATAAACCCCCTGCGTTTGAGATCAATGATCGTTTCGACAGCTCCGGAGACAATCGGTATACCATCGACGACCTGCAAGATCTGATCCAATGATTTATCGATCAGGAGGTTGGCTACCTGTCTGGCCAGGATGAAAGGATTTCGTTCATTAGATTGAATTTCTTTCAACTCTTCGAGCAGTCCAAAAGAACCTGCAAAATGATCGATGAATTTTCCTTTGATGATCGTATCATCCATATCAAAAACGACGATTTTATCCAGTTTAGCCAGGTTGGCCTGGTCCGCCACATCCAACTGTGATCTTAGATGAGATGCCCATATCGATTCATCCATTTCCAGGTTTGGAATATTGACACCCGCTTTGAGTATAATGGTTTGGGCAACTTCTTTGCTCATTTTACCCAGGGCTTCCCAGGGTTTGCTTTTGTTTTTAATATAACCGATATCGACCTGCAGGGTAGGGATATTCAATTTAAAATGGTCAATAAGGATCCCGATATCGACCCCATAGTCGTTTCGAAAATCAAAATCTTTGAGGATGGATTTTCTACCGGCAATCATTCCACTGAGGGGCTGTTCAAAATTTACCAGTGCGGGGAAAAAAAGGCTCATCAAAGGTTTAGCCACCAACTCCGTTACCCGGCCAGCATTCCGGTTAAACTTTGATTTGACAAACTGGGCTTCGCCATTTATGATGGGTGCCGTCAATAGTCGAATGGTATCAGCAGGATAAGGATCAATATCGCCGTCCAGAAAAACAACTATTTCGTTGTGGGCACACAACACCCCTTCCCGCATACTGGCACCCTTGCCCAATTGGGTACTGGTGATGACCGTTGCGCCATGTGCACGGGCTATGGATACCGTTTGATCCAGTGATTTGTCGTCTACTACAATGATCTCAGAAACGTCAGGATGTCCTTGCGCAAATTGGATCACTGAGGCGATGTGTTCTTCTTCATTCAAAGTGGGTATAATTACGGTAATCATAATAAGTAGTTTTAAATGATTCAAATGGATAACTATACTTACCCGGATCCATTGATCCGGTGTTAATAATTTTCAAATTAACAGGATTATAACGAAGAATTGATCAGTGGAGTATTTATTAATATTTTTTTAATGTTTGATGTAAACCTTTCAAATGCGGTTGGTTTTTTGATTTCCTTGTTGAATCAAAATATCTACCGTCATAGGAGTTACCGGATTAATGTTTTTCATCTTTACACAATCCGACTACATCATGAAATACATCATGCAGAGCAGCAAGTGATTTGGTAATTTGCGGGTCAGTGGCCTTGTTGGATTGAATGACTTTGTCCAGGGCTTTGCTGTCTTTGTTCAAATGTTTTACCGCTTTGCGTATTGCCGGTGAATCAAAATCGGTTGGAATAGTTGATTTTGCTACCAAGCCGGCTTGCGTTTTTAATTCCCCGGAGCGTTTTTTAATAGGTTCAAGGTTTCCGTCTTCTGAAGGATGAAAAGTCTGAGCCATCACTTTATGGTATTCATCCAGGGCCGGCCACTTGGAAAAAATGGACTGGCTATACGCTGTAATCGAAAAGAATAAAATGGTCAAAAGAGTAAGAATGTTTTTCATTGAATAGATGATTATTTATTATGGAGCAAAAGTAAGGGTTTAATAGTTTAGGTCAAAGGTTGAGGTTGAGCCCCGATCTGTCGGGGGAGGTTGAGGAGGATGGGTTGTAAACTTTATTTTGACCCCGGTTGTTTCTTTTTGAAAGTTAAATCAATATGGATTTTTATTCAGAAATGATCATTCAAGCTGTGGACAAGGTAAAATCTGCGGTGGTGAAAATTGAACGACTGACCGATCAGAAGAATAAAAAAATGCCGGCAGGTGTCGGCTCGGGGTTTTTATTTTCTTCAGATGGCCTGTTGTTTACTAACAGCCATGTTATTCATCAGGCTAAATCGATCCGTGTTACCCTTCATGACGGGAGCTTTTATCATGCGCATATTTTAGGTGAGGATCCGGCAACCGATTTGGCCATACTGAAGATTTCAGCCCCTGATTTTACTCCGGTTGAACTGGGTGATTCTGAAAAACTCAGAGTGGGACAATTGGTGATCGCTATAGGTAATCCATTAGGACTCCAGCATACCGTGACGGCCGGGATCGTCAGTGCCCTTGGGCGCACGATGCAGAGTTTTGATGGACATCCAATGGATTCTATTATACAGACGGATGCAGCACTAAATCCGGGCAATTCGGGCGGGCCATTAATCAATGCATCTGGTCAGGTGGTTGGCGTAAACACGGCCGTAGTCAACGGCGCTCAAGGCCTTTGTTTTTCAGTCAGCATCAATACGGCCAAAGAAATTGCCAATCAATTGATTCGGCATGGCAAGGTTAAAAGGGCTTACCTGGGCATCTCGATGCAACAAATCGATTTGATCCCAAAATTGAGATCCATGAATAATTTAAAAAATCAAAGTGCCTTGTTCATCACGCAGATTGCCAAAAACAGTCCGGCAGAGAAAGCAGGATTATTGGATGGGGATATCGTCATTGAATTTAATGATCGGATCATTGAAACTTCAGACCAGTTGTATAAAGCATTGACCACGGATAAAATTGGACTTTTTCAATACATTGCAGTGTTGCGGAATAATATTAAGCGTGAATTCAAAATTACGCCTGCGGAGAAAAAAGCAGCATAGTGGCGGGATCAGTCTCTTATTTTCTGTTCGTTCATCCAGTTGTGAAATTTCCTGGCATTCTGGCTATGGGCAGACAAAGTAGAAGCGAAAGCATGTTGTCCGGCAAAACCGGGTTTGGCACAAAAAAAGATGTAATCATGATTTTCAGCCTTCAGCACCGCATCTATACTCTCGATGGATGCAATCGAAATAGGTCCTGGAGGTAAACCATCGTTCAAATAGGTATTGTACGGCGAAACAAATAGCAAGTCATTGAACTTGACCCGTTGCAGGGTATAGGCCTTTTTAGCAAAAATGACGGTCGGATCTGCCTGTAAACGCATTCCCTTTTTTAAACGGTTGAGGTATACACCGGCAATGATAGGTTTTTCAGGGGCATGGTTGGTTTCTTTTTCGACGATGCTGGCCAGGGTATAGACCTGATTGGTCGTCAACCCCTTTTTTTCAGCCAGGGCTTTACGGTCATTTTTCTTCCAAAATTTTTGAGCCTCCTGGTGCATCTTGATTAAAAAATTTTTAGGGCTGATGTTCCAATACACTTCGTAGGTATTGGGAATGAATATACTCATGGCATCATCTCTAGTGCGCCCGATGGATTGAAGGAAATGATCACTGTAGAGGGTATCCAATAACTCCTCCGGGTCAGCTTCCAGATTTTCTTCGGCCTTGCGCAGGATATCATCAGGTGTCCGCCCTTCATAAATTACAATTTTTACCGGGGTCTGGTTACCACTGCGCAATAAACGGACCAACGAAATATTGTTCATTCCGGGAGAAAGGATGTACCTGCCGGGTTTTATGCTTTGATCGGTATAACCCATTCGCCTGGACAGCCATTTAAAACCGTTCAGGCGCTTGATCTGGTTGTTTTTTTTTAGTTCGTACAGGACATCTTCAAATACCGCACCTGTTTTTATTTTAAGTTCGGTACGGTCAAGTTTTTCGAATAATACCGGAGAAAATAACTGCTCATAATAATAATAGCCTAATGCGGCACCAGCAATTATTCCAAAAATTAAGACCCCCAATAGAATTTTTTTCATTCAATATTGTTCTTGATCATTTGGGAAAGAAGAGGATTTTACATCGGCGATGTACCGGGTAGTGGCCTCCAGAATCGTTTCATATAAATTGGCATAACGCCGTAGAAAACGGGGAGAGAATCCTTTATTGATCCCCAGCATATCATGTGAAACCAATACCTGCCCGTCCGTACTCCCTCCCGCTCCGATTCCAATGATGGGAATTGAAATGGATTCCGTGACTTCTTTAGCCAGACTTGCCGGAATTTTTTCTAAGACTAGCCCAAAACAACCTATCTCTTCCAGTAACCGTGCGTCCTGACGGAGTTTATTTGCTTCATCTTCTTCTTTAGCCCTTACCGTATAAGTCCCAAATTTATAGATAGATTGAGGGGTCAGGCCAAGATGGCCCATGACGGGTATTCCGGCTGTCAGGATCCGTTTTATACTTTCTTCCACTTCCTGACCACCTTCTAATTTTACTGCATGTGCGCCGGCTTCTTTCATGATCCTGATTGCACTTTCCAGGGCCAAACGGGAATTCCCCTGATACGATCCAAACGGCAGGTCCACCACGACTAAGGCTCTTTTGACACCCCGGATTACGGAGGCTGCATGGTAGATCATTTGATCCAGGGTGATCGGCAGGGTAGTCTCATGACCGGCCATGACATTACTCGCCGAATCGCCTACCAGCAAAATATCCATACCGGCAGCGTCCAACACCCTGGCCATAGAATAATCATAAGCTGTGAGCATGGCTATTTTTTCCTTGTTGGTCTTCATCTCCTGAAGGACCTGGGTAGTGACGCGTTTTATTTCTTTTTGTACAGACATGAAGTTGATTCAATAACGAAAATTGGGCTGGAAATTTACAAGGAATTTGGCACACCATACGGACAAGGATGTTGCGCTCTGCTGTGGCATCCAGAAATAAACCGGCACTGCGATCATAAAGCGCAGGATGCTTGATTAACATTACTTATTTTTGCCCTATGCAAGCCTATCTCAACCTTCTTGAAAAAATACTGCTGGAAGGTGTTCAAAAAAGTGACCGCACAGGCACTGGGACCAGAAGTTTGTTTGGTTATCAAATGCGGTTTGACCTTCAACAGGGTTTTCCTCTCCTGACAACCAAGAAGTTGCATTTAAAATCCATCATCCATGAACTCCTCTGGTTTTTAAAAGGGGATACCAATACTGCTTATTTAAAGGAAAACGGGGTGCGGATTTGGGATGAATGGGCGGATTCCAAAGGCAACCTGGGCCCGGTCTACGGAAAACAATGGAGAAGCTGGCCAACCGTTGATGGACGCACGATCGATCAGATTCAAATTTTATTGGATACTATAAAAAAGAACCCGGATTCCAGAAGATTAATCGTCAGCGCTTGGAACGTGGCCGAGCTCGATCAAATGGCCTTATGCCCCTGCCATTGTTTATTTCAGTTTTATGTTTCTAACGGAAAGTTATCCTGCCAGTTGTATCAGCGGTCAGCCGATGTATTTCTGGGGGTACCTTTTAATATCGCCTCGTACGCCTTATTGACTGAAATGATCGCGTTTGTTTCCGGACTGGAACCTGGTGAGTTTGTGCATACTTTCGGTGATGTCCACCTGTACAATAATCATATCGAACAAGCTGAAGAACAATTAAAACGGAAACCAAAACCTCTGCCTAAGTTAAAGTTCAACCCGGATCGACGCAATCTTTTTGATTTTAAATTTGAAGATTTTGAGATCCTGGACTATAATCCGGATCCGGCAATCAAAGCGCCGGTATCTGTATAGAGATCAGGTCGATGGGGATGACCATTTCATTTTTCCCAGAAAATGCAGACCTCAAAAAGAACAAATGGTCTTACCCAGGAATTTGCAAAAAACCGACTTAAAAACCGCAATGAATGGGTTTTATTTAGACATTATCTAAATAGGAAAAATAGTCTTTCTTATATGTTAAATGAATTAACCATTATCTATTTTTGCGTCGCTATTTTAGTAGATATGACTAATTTTTTAATATAAGTTTTCATGATATATAAATTATTCAGATTTAGCTTTTTGATGGCTTTTTGTATGGGTTGGGCCTCATTTGCTGTTCTGGGTCAGGGTAATCCCGATGAAGGCAAAACTTTATTTGCCAATAACTGCGCTCAGTGTCACGCAAAAGACATGAAAACTAATGCTACGGGACCTGCCTTAGCTGGCTTCTTGGACAGATGGAGTAGTTTCCCGACGGAAGATCTAAATGCCTGGATTCGCAACTCTCAAGCCTTAATATCCAAGGGTCATCCAAGAGCAACTGAACTGTGGAAACAGTACGGTCCGGTTGTTATGACTGCTTTTCCCAATTTGACGGATGGTCAGATTCAATCCCTGGAGGCTTATATTCAGGGAACTGCCGCTGGCACCTATGGGGTAATAGCACCAACTCAAGCGGAAGTCCTCCCAGTGGAAACCAAACCCAAACCGCTAAGCTGGATCTGGTTTGCTCTGTTGGCCATTTTAGTTTTTATGGCGGTAATCCTTAGCAGATTGATTACAGGACTCACCCGGTTAAGCAGTTTGCAAACAGGCGAACCAGTCCCACCGTCCAAAACGTTCTGGGAAGTGCTGTCTGGAAAATCGATGGTGGTCACCTTGATCGTATTAGGGGTGATTCTGGCTGGATATACCACGGTAAAAAACGGAATTGCCTACGGACGGCAACAGAATTATCAACCCGATCAACCCATTAAGTTTTCCCACGCGACGCATTCCGGATTAAATAAAATAGATTGTCAGTTTTGTCATGACGGCGCCCGCAGAAGTAAACACGCTGTTATCCCTGCCATGAATACCTGCATGAGCTGCCACAAAGCCATTGTAAAGGGATCGACCTATGGGACAGCAGAAATTTCTAAAATCTTCGCATCTGTCGGATATAATCCCAACACCAGTCAGTACATCCCCAACTATGATAATATGGACGAAAAAGAAATTGAAGTCATCTTTAAAAAATGGATTGGCGACAATTACCTGAGCGAAAATGAACTCAAGGCTATGGATGCTGAAGGCGAGCGGTTAATGAATGATGAATGGAACGCCATCAAATCCAGTCTGACCAATAAAACCAAAACCAAAATTCAGGGACCGGTTGAATGGACGCGTATCCACAATTTACCCGACCACGTTTATTTTAACCACTCACAGCACGTGACTGTCGGGGGTGTAGCATGCCAGCAATGCCACGGTAAAATTGAAAACATGGAGGTGGTCAGACAATATGCTACCTTATCGATGGGATGGTGTATCAATTGCCATAGAGAAACAGAAGTCAAAAGTTTTAGTACAAATGATTATTATCTTGGAAAATATGAAAAATACCATCAGGCGCTGAAAGATGGTTCCAAAAATAAAGTAACGGTAGAAGACATTGGCGGGCTGGAATGCCAAAAATGCCATTATTGATTTAGCTATAACGTATAATTATCAATTGAATCAAATCGTTTTATGAAAGACAGAAATGCCGGAATCTGGATAGGGGATAAAGATCTGAATCAAGACCTTGCTTATATTCAGCAAGCGGACACACAATCCCGGATCCGTCCTGATGAAACTCCAACAGAACCCGAACAGGAGAGCGGGCTACAATCCAATCGCAGGGATTTCCTGCGTTTTATGGGGTTCAGTGTAGGAGCAGCTACGCTGGCAGCGAGTTGTAAAACTCCGGTACGCAAAGCTCTTCCTTATCTTATCAAACCGGATACCATCGTTCCCGGAATTGCCAATTATTATGCTTCATCGTATGTAGACGGAGGAGATTATTGCGGTATTTTAGTCAAAACCCGGGAAGGCAGGCCAATAAAAATAGAAGGTAACCCGCTGTCACCGGTAACTCATGGTGGAACTTCAGCGAAAGTACAGGCACTTGTACTCTCCTTATATGATACTCACCGGATCCAGGGTCCAATGGTAAAAGGAGAACAAAAATGGGAATCTTCCTCCTGGAATAATCTGGATGATAAATTAACCGGTTTACTCACCCCGGCATCGAAAATCAGGATAATCTCCAACACTATTTTATCACCTACTTCCAAAAAAGCTATCGCCGATTTTAAATCCAAATTCCCCAATACGGAATCGATAGCATATGATCCGATTTCCAGTGCAGCTATATTACTGGCCAACGAATCCAGTTTTGGTTTGAAAGTGATCCCTTCGTACTATTTTGATAAAGCCAAAACAATCGTTAGTATCAATGCGGATTTCCTGGGTACCTGGATATCCCCTATAGAATATGCCAAACAATACATCGTCAACAGAAAGATTGACGAAGTGAGCGGTGCTAAGATGTCCAGGCATTTTCAAGTTGAAAGTTATATGTCCTTGTCCGGCTCCAATGCCGATAACCGGATCTTAATAAAACCTTCTGAACAAGGAGCATCCATTGCCTTTTTGTATAATGCGCTGGCTGCCAAATCTGGTGCTCCGTCTGTCGCGGCACCATCAATTCCGGAGAAAACAGCTGGAGCTCTGGCAAAGATTGCGGATCAACTGCTTGCTCAAAAAGGAGCCAGCCTGGTGGTATCCGGATCAAACGTAAAAGACGAACAAATCCTGGTCAACAAAATCAATGAAATACTTGGCAATTACGGCATTACAATAGATCTGAGTTTACCATCCTATCAGCGCCAGGGTAATGAAGCTGACCTTGTCAAATTGGTCGGGGATATGGAAGGCGGTTTGGTTGATGCCATAATCCTTTTTGATCTGGCAAATCCTGCCTACGATTATCCTGCCTTACAAAAGTTCCAGGAAGCCTTTGCCAAAGTAAAAACAAGGATAAGCTTTTCAGGCACCTTAAACGAAACGACAAACCTTTGTAATTATATAGCCCCGGCCCATCATTTATTGGAGTCCTGGGGTGATGCAGAACCTAAAGAAGGGATACTCAGTCTTATCCAACCTACGATATCACCATTATTCAATACCCGTCAGGGAGAATTAAGTTTATTAAAATGGGCTGCAACGGATAGTGTCAACTGGAAATCCGATTCCCCTTATTATGAATACCTTAAGTCCAATTGGACGCAACATTACCTGAACGGGACTTCGTGGGATAAAGCACTCCATGATGGAGTATTTTATTATCCATGGACTTCAGGTGTTGTGCCAAAACCTGCTGAAGTCAGTGTAGCATCACTCAAAATAACGCAGCCGTTAACTTCAGGTACCGAGATAACATTTTTTGAATCCGTAAATATTGGGGCAGGCCAACATGCTAATAACCCCTGGTTACAAGAGATGCCTGATCCCGTTACCCGATGCGTATGGGGTAACTACCTGGCGGTTCCGGTTGCATTCAACGGAGTGAATAAATTTATTGGAGCCTATGATCTCGAAAACGGAGACCATGTCAACCTCGCCATTGGTGCAACAACGCTGGAATTACCAGCAATTCAACAATTTGGACAGTTGGAAGATACGTTAGCGATCGCCCTGGGTTATGGGAGATCTGTTGCCGGACCTGCAGGGATTAATATAGGGACCAATGTATTTTCATTTTGCCAACAGACCGATGGCCTGACACAATATTACAATACGGTCACTACGTCGCCTTCTAAATCTGGTAAAACAGAAAAACTGGCCACTGTGCAATACCACCATACCATGGGGGTAGAGGACCTCGATAAAAAAACAGGTCAAAAAATTAATGCAGACGAAGCGGCAACGGTGTTTTTTACTTATTTCGGGCTGGCAAAACAAGGATTTCAGGGTTCCCTGGTGGATCGTTCGGTTATCCGGCGTAGTAACCTGTCCGAACTGGATGCTTTCGCCTCAGCGTTGAAAGCTGAAAGAAAAGAATTTCAGCACCTGAATGATCAAACCCTGTATCCCGATTATTCTGAGATTTATGCAAAAGGACATCAATGGCATATGCACATTGACCTTAATGCCTGCATAGGTTGCGGTGCGTGTGCGGTAGCTTGTATGGCCGAAAATAATGTGCCGGTGGTAGGTAAATATGAAGTTAGCCGCCATCATGAAATGAGTTGGCTGAGAGTAGACCGGTATTATTACGGGGATGCAAAAAATCCAAATGTTGTATTCCAACCTCTGATGTGCCAACATTGCCACAATGCACCCTGCGAGAATGTCTGTCCGGTAAATGCTACCAACCACAACAGCGAAGGGATCAACCAAATGGTATACAATCGTTGTGTGGGGACCAGGTATTGTGCTAATAACTGTCCTTATAAAGTTCGCCGGTTCAATTGGTTGGATTATACCAAGGCTGATCTTTGGCCTATCAATGAACCCGCAGTGGTAGAAGGGGAGGAGACCCCTTTTATGTCCGATAACCTTACCCGCATGGTACTTAACCCGGATGTTACCGTCAGAGCCAGGGGTGTTATTGAAAAGTGCAGTTTCTGTACCCAAAGGATTCAGGAAGGTAAATTGACGGCAAAAAAAGAAGGCCGTATGTTGGTAGATTCAGATGTGATGACGGCATGCCAGACAGCCTGTCCTACCGGAGCCATCACATTTGGAGACATCAACAACAAAGACTCAAAGGTTTACCATAAACACAGTGATCCCTTAAATTACCAGGCGCTGGAGGAAGTCAACACCAGGCCATCTGTAACTTATAAATCCAGAATTGTAAACCGGGATGAAAGCATTGAAGTATAATGATGAATTTATTATTAAGCAGAATATAAAGTAAAAGATATGAGCGTTGTAGTTTCTCCCATCCGGGAACCATTGATACGCGGAAGCAAGACATACCATCAGATCACGGAGGATCTGTGTGCCGCTACAGAGCGTGCACCGAGTCTGGCCTGGGTATTGGCATTTATAGTTGCAGGAGGGGCGCTCTCCTTCGGTATGTTCTGTATCATTTGGACCATTTGGGTTGGAATAGGAAGCTGGAACCTCAACCGGACCATTGGATGGGGTTGGGACATCACCAATTTTGTATGGTGGATCGGTATTGGACATGCAGGCACTTTGATTTCTGCAATCCTTTTACTCTTCAGACAAAAATGGCGCACCGGGGTAAACCGCGCTGCAGAAGCGATGACCATATTTGCCGTAATCTGTGCGGCATTGTTTCCAGGTATTCACGTCGGCAGAATGTGGGTGGTCTATTTTTTCTTTCCATATCCCAATACCCGCGGCCCGCTGTGGCCGAATTTTAATTCGCCTTTATTGTGGGATTTATTTGCGATCTCTACTTATTTTTCTGTCTCTTTGTTGTTTTGGTATACCGGTTTGGTACCTGATTTTGCAACGGTAAGAGACAGGGCAAAAGGGTTTAGAAAAAAATTATACAATTTCCTATCCTTTGGCTGGACTGGTTCTGCTAAACACTGGCAACGCTGGGAGGCTTTATGTTTGGTATTAGCCGGGATTTCCACGCCGCTGGTATTATCGGTACATACCATTGTAAGTTTTGATTTCGCGACTTCCGTGATACCCGGATGGCATACCACGATATTTCCACCTTATTTCGTAGCCGGTGCTATTTTTTCAGGATTTGCCATGGTTCAGACCCTCATGTTGATGACCCGCAAAGTGCTTAAACTTGAAGATTACATTACCCTGGAGCATATAGAATCCATGAATAAAGTAATTCTCCTGACGGGTACCATTGTGGGCGTTGCTTACCTTACTGAACTGTTCATAGCCTGGTATTCAGGTTATGTTTATGAGCAGTTTGCTTTCTTCAACAGGGCATTAGGGCCATACTGGTGGGCCTATTTCGGAATGATGACCTGTAATGTTTTATCTCCGCAGATTTTTTGGATAAAAAAATTCCGCAGGAGTATTTATTGGACCTTCCTGTTGTCCATATTTGTCAATATCGGAATGTGGTTTGAACGCTTTGTCATTATAGCCACCACCCTGGCCCGGGATTATTTGCCATCCAGCTGGAGCCTGTATTCACCATCCTGGGTGGAGATCGGTATTTTCATCGGAACGCTCGGCATATTTTTCACCTTCTATCTGATATTTGTCCGGTTGGCTCCGGTGGTCGCTATCGCCGAGATCAAACACATCTTAAAAGCAGCCGGGGACCAGTATGTCGATAAAAACAATGCCCATGCTAAACAGGCCGCATTACATCCTCCGGTGCATCACGAAACGGCTGAACACCATTAATTAATTTTATAAGTAATCACGATATGTCATCACATAAAGAAGTTATATACGGGTTGTACAATGACGAAGAAGAGTTGTTGAGCGCAGTAAAAATCGCCAATGACCAGCACCTGCCGATTATGGATGTGTATTCTCCTTTTCCGGTGCATGGTCTGGATGGCTTATTGCACCTCAGCGAATCACGTTTGCACCAGGGTGGGTTTGTATATGGTTTTATTGGGTTATTGACCGGTTTTTTAGGCATGACCTGGATTTTTACCAAAGACTGGCCAATCATCATTGGTGGAAAACCGTATTGGGCTGTGCCTGCATTTATTCCCATCACGTTTGAAATGACTGTATTGTTTGCTGCCTGGGGGATGACCATCACGTTTTATATTATTTGCGGTATGGGGCCGGGTGTTACCAATCCCGTGTTGGATGAACGTATTTCAGACGATAAATTTTGTATAGCTTTTAATAAAGCCTCGCTGGATGGAAATACCGGAAAAGTAAATGATTTTTTCAGGTCGACCGGAGCTGCTGAGGTCAATACTAAAGTGTTTTGAGACATGATACCTAAAAACTTATCACGGATCTTTATTATAGCAGGCCTTGCGCTGGTGTTAGCCTGTTCACCGGCAGGTGGCAACCGCACCGGCCATGAGTTTATGCCGGATATGGTCCATCCGGTAGGCTACGAGGCCAACTATTACGTATTTTATTATTTTAACCGTTGGGGATCAGAAGCAGAATACAAAAAATTTGCCCTGCCCAGGGTTCCGGTGAAAGGGACTATAGCCAGAGGCTACACCGGTGAAATTGTACCAGGGACAACACCAAATGGTTCTGTGCCCTATTATTATGCCGATACTGAGGACGAACGAGGTAGAGCAGCCACGGAAATCCTGGAGAATCCGTTCCCAATTACCGAAAAAGCCTTGGCCAATGGAAAACTGCTGTTTACCATCAATTGTGCTATTTGCCATGGTGATAAAGGAGACGGAGCTGGTTATCTCGCCCGGGATGGGGGTAAATATCCGGTAGCCCCTGCCAATTTTTTACAAGACACTTTTTATAATTCCACCAACGGAAGATATTACCATGCCATTATGTACGGCAAAAACCTGATGGGCAGCTATGCGGATAAGTTATCCTATGAAGAAAGGTGGCAGGTGATCCATTATATCCACGCCCTGCAAGCCAAGGAAAAGAAATTACAATACAACGAGAAGGAAAATACGTTCACAAGGCTGGACATTCCGGGAAGTCAGTGGGTAAAACCCGACAGCGGGACTACCCAGGAAACCAACTTGCAGGAAAAACCTAAACAGGATCCTGCACACACCGATTCAAATCCTAAACATTGATTTATTAACCACCAGACATGGCTGATCATCATCCAATATCAACCCTTCACGCTGCCGACCGGCGGTTTGCACTGAGCCCTACTGCAAGAACAGTTTTGTTTTCCGGTCTGGGTTTGGGCGCGCTTTGTTTGTTATTGATATTTTTCAATGACGACCAATTACATACCCGGTTTTGGACCAATATTATACACAATACCGTATTCTTTACCGGAATCGCATTATTTGCCTTGTTTAAATATGCAGCCGGGGTGACCGCTCTCGGGGGATGGTTTGTAGGATTTAAACGAATATGGGAAGCATATGCTTTGTTTTTAATGGTAGGTTTAGTCCTGTTTTTGATCATAATTGGTGGATTGTATTTTGGTTACCATCACCTCTATCATTGGAATGATGCGGTGACTGCTGCGGAAGACAAAATCATCCGGGGTAAATCTGGTTTTTTAAATAAAAATTTTTATACCCTCTTTACGCTGATCGCCATGGGTATTTGGATATTCCTGGCCAGAAAAATCAGGTCGGTATCCTTAGATGAAGATATACATGGTGATGCTTCGTTTTCACATCATATCCAATTAAGAAAATATTCTTCGATAGCACTTCCGGTCATTGGTTTTTTAAGTGCCGCTGCACTTTGGTTGTGGGTGATGTCATTGGATGCCCACTGGTATAGTACCATGTTTGCCTGGTACAGTTCAGCCTCGCTCTATGTCTCCATGATTGCCTTGACGATCAGTGTAATTGTTTATGTCAAATCCAAGGGATATATGACAGAAGTGACCCAAGAACATTTACATGACCTGGGAAAATTTATGTTTGCATTCAGTATATTCTGGACTTACCTGTGGTTTTCACAGTATATGCTGATCTGGTATAGTAATATAGGTGAAGAAACGATCTATTACAGGGAACGATTTGATAAATACAAAGTTTTATTTTATGCCAATCTGGTCCTCAATTTTTTACTGCCTTTTTTAATCCTGATGCGCAATGATACTAAAAGAAAGGTAGGCACCTTAATCCTGGTATCCGGATTGGTGTTTATGGGACACTGGATTGATTTTTTCCAAATGACCAAACCGGGTCCATTGCACACTGCGCATGAACTTATGGGACACCATCAGGAAGTAGGCGATGCAGGCCACACCGAAACGATGCCCATGGCCGGTAATGATCACGCTGCTTCAGATAGTGCATCAGCTCATGCTGACGTCCCTGCTGAAGATTCAGCCCATGCAGGTGCAGCGGCCGTTTTAGCAAAACACGATTCCCCTGCAACGGATGGACATGGTGCTACAGCCGGACATGAAGAAGAGGCTTCCCTGTTTCAACCGGGATTTACCTTGCCCGGCTTGTTGGAAATAGGTGTACTTCTTGGCTTTATATCCGGATTTTTGTTATTTGTTTTCCGGGAAATGAGTAAAGCCTCGTTGATACCGAAAAATGATCCTTATTACTCAGAGACCTTACATCATCATGTGTTGTAAATCGATAAATTGAATTAAAATATTATGACCGCTTTAGTCATTTTTGGAATCCTTGCTTTACTGGCCATCGTGGTGGTACAGATTGGGAAATTGAGTGATCTCCGTTCCAAGATCATGGGAGAAGAAGATATCGCTTATCAGAACAACGACATCACCGGGAAATTGTTGTTGTTTTTTATGATAGGGTTTTTGGTCTTTTGTGTGATCACAGCTATCTATTATAAAAACTGGATGCTGGGTTATGGACCATTAAAATCAGCTTCCGAACATGGTGGCAGTATTGACGGTTTGTTTAATACGACGTTGTTCTTTACGGGGATCGTATTTGTAATTACCCAGATCTTATTGTTTTGGTATGCTTTTAAATACAGAAGCCAGCGAGGCAGTAAAGCGATTTATTTTCCCGGAAGTACCAAACTTGAACTCGTTTGGTCTATAGTACCTTCCATTGTACTAGTCATCCTGGTAGCCAATGGTTTAATTGCCTGGAATGACATCATGGCCGACACTACTCCGGAAGACAATGCCCTGGAGATTGAAGCAACCGGTTACCAATTTGCCTGGAATATCAGGTATCCCGGCCCCGATGGAGAATTAGGGACAAAAAATTTCAAAAAAATCACCGGATTAAATGGCCTCGGTCAGGACTGGACCGATGTCAAAAACCTGGATGATTTTAATGCAGACGAAATCGTTTTACCCGTGGGTAAAAAAGTAAGAGTCAGGATCAACGCCAAAGATGTGCTCCATAATTTTTATCTTCCTCATTTCAGGGTAAAAATGGATGCGGTACCCGGGTTGCCAACCTATTTCGTTTTTACACCGATTAAAACCACCGAAGAGTTCAGAGAAGGATTAAGACAATATAAAGAATATCATGCACCAAGTGATGCCAACGATCCGACCAGTGAACCTATGTGGAAAACATTTAATTATGAGTTGGCTTGTGCCGAATTGTGCGGTATCGGACATTATTCCATGAGAAGATTGGTGCGCATTGTATCGCAGCAAGAATATGAAGCCTGGCTGGCCACTCAAAAATCAACCTACTTGTCTTCCATCCGCAATACGGAGGAAGATCCATTTAAAGGACAGATACTCAACGTTGAAGTTCAGGAAAGGCGCTCTCGTTTTTTTACCGAAGTGGATAAATTACTCAAAGTTGACAGTCTGACCGCTAAGCAACCTCTAAACCTTGAATATATCCAGTTTGAAGCCGGAAGTGATAAACTTACCCCGGATTCCAAATACGAACTTGATAACCTCATTGAATTACTGGTCAACAATTCTTCCATGACAGTTGAATTGAGCGGACATACCGACAACACCGGAGACCCAGCTACCAATCTTGAATTATCTTCTAAAAGGGCCCAGGCCGTTAATGAATACCTGGTTAGTCGCGGCATTAGTGCTGCCCGTCTTAAACCAATAGGTTACGGACAGACCAGACCGATTGAAACCAATGATACAGAAGCCGGAAGACAAAAAAACCGGAGGACTGAATTAAGAATTTTATCTAAATAAAAAAATAACCTTCAACCCAATGGCAGAAGTATTGGATAAGCAAGACCACCTTCCTGATGTAGATCAACTGATCCGCGAACAAGGATTTGACGATCATTTTCATGAGCACCATGAAGGTGATAAATATCAGTCCGGGTTTATCAGCAAATATATTTTCAGCATGGACCACAAAATCATTGCCAGGCAATTCCTGATCACAGGAATGATCTGGGCGGTGATCGGTGGTTTGATGTCTTTGATTTTCCGGTTACAGCTCGGTTTTCCCGCTGAAAACTATGCCTGGTTGAAACCCATTTTGGGACGTTGGATTACAATAAGTGATGCAGGAATGGGCAGTATAAGCCCTGAATTTTATTACGCTATGGTTACCATGCACGGTACGATTATTGTGTTCTTTGTATTGACAGCTGGGTTGAGCGGTACATTTAGTAATCTGTTGATTCCACTTCAGGTAGGGGCGCGGGACATGGCCTCACCATTTTTGAATATGTTGTCCTATTGGTTTTTCTTTTTATCCGGCATGGTCATGTTGTTTTCTTTGTTTCTAAGCACGGGACCATTTTCCGGAGGCTGGACAGCATATCCTCCTCTTAGCGCTCTGCCTCAGGCTTCGGATGGCTCAGGCACCGGTATGACCATGTGGCTCGTCAGTCTTACGTTGTTTGTGGTCTCGGTACTCTTAGGAGGCATCAACTATATAACGACCATCCTGAATTTAAGAACCAAAGGAATGAGTATGTGGAAATTGCCCCTTCCGATATGGGCCTTTTTTACAACAGCAGTGCTTGGATTATTGTCCTTCCCGGTATTGGTATCGGGTTTTTTATTGTTATTTTTTGACAGAGGTTTGGGAACGAGCTTTTATTTGAGCGAAATTTTTATTGGAGGTAAGGCCCTGGATTTTGCAGGTGGAAGCCCTGTTTTATATCAGCATCTGTTTTGGTTTTTAGGGCACCCGGAGGTGTATATCATTATCCTTCCCGCAATGGGGATTGTATCAGAGGTGCTTTCCGTCCATAGCAGGCGCCCCATATTCGGTTACCGGTTTATGGTATATTCCATCCTGGCAATCGGTTTTCTTTCATTTATAGTATGGGCACATCACATGTTTATGTCCGGGGTAAACCCATTTATCTCTAATTTTTTCGTAATTTTTACTTTGATTATAGCCGTTCCATCTGCAGTAAAAGTATTCAACTGGCTGACTACGTTATATAAAGGGAATATACGGTTGAATTCGGCTTGTTTATACGGGATCGGGTTCGTCAGTATGTTTATTTCAGGTGGGCTTACCGGGATATTTTTAGGAAATTCCGCAATCGATGTTCAGCAACACGATACCTATTTTGTTGTGGCCCACTTTCATATCGTTATGGGAATAGCAGCGATGTTTGGAATGTTTGCAGGTGTATATCATTGGTTCCCAAAAATGTTTGGCCGGTTTATGAATGAAACCCTGGGAAAAATCCACTTTTGGGGTACGATCATCGGTGCGTATGCCATTTTCTGGCCTATGCACTATATCGGAATGGCAGGGGTCCCCAGGCGATATTACCGGTTTGATACGTTTGAAGCCTTTAAACATTTTGGAACGATCAACAAGTTTATGACGATTGCTGCTATTGTGGTCTTTGCCTGTCAGCTCTTGTTTATCATCAATTTTTTCTACAGCATCTGGAAAGGTAAAAAAGCCGTCAACCGCAATCCCTATGGAGCCAATACGCTGGAATGGACAACTGAAACCATGATACCTGCACATGGAAACTGGGTTGGCAATATCCCAACGGTTCATCGTTGGGCTTATGATTACAATAAAGATGAACGTGAATTTATTCCTCAGTATGTGCCCATGGGGCCTGAAGAAAAGGATGAATCCCACTAACCGTTTTGAGTCGAATAGAAATGAATAACAAGATTCAAAAGGCTACTTACCTCCCCTTATGGTTCAGTAACGTTACTGCCAAAGTGGATGATTTGAAACAACTCGTCAAATTCGGATTGACTTTTTTTGTAGTAATTAGTGCTTTAGTTGGTTATTTGCTGGCAGCTCAGGGGCAAATTCAGTTGTTGCAACTGTTGTATTTAACCTTAGGTGGTTTTCTCATTACCGGTTCAGCCAACACCCTTAATCAAATTATAGAAAAAGACTATGATGCATTGATGATCAGAACCGCCAAAAGGCCTTTACCTGCCGGCAGAATGGAAGTGACTGAAGCTATAATATGGGCTGGCATAATGGGTATTTCAGGTATCCTGTTTCTAGCGCTTTTCAATTTGATCACCGCGGTATTGGGAGCTGCTTCCCTTATTCTTTATGCGTTTATTTACACGCCGTTGAAACGCATCACGCCGTTATCGGTAGCTGTAGGAGCTATCCCCGGTGCCTTACCGGCAGTGATAGGTTGTTTTGCCGTGGAAGGCAGGGTTTCGATCCTGGCCCTTGCTTTGTTTGGAATACAGTTTTTCTGGCAATTCCCGCATTTTTGGTCGATTGGCTGGTTGGGTTTTGATGAATATAAAAAGGCAGGGTTCAACATCATGCCACTGCCTTCAAAAGAAAGGGATCACAGCATTGGGATGTACAGTCTGATCTATGCCTTGTTTCTTATACCCATCAGCCTTTTGTTTGTTTTTTACCCCAAAGTAAGTAGCTGGGCGATCGGAGCTCTATGTATATCGGCTTTAGGATATGCATTTGCAGCATGGGGTTTATTTAAATACAATGACCAGTACCATGCCCGTCGGTTGTTGTTTGCCTCGTTATTTTATCTTCCATTGATTCAAATCATTTTATTGATCGATAAATGGCTATAACCCCAATAAATTCGATTAACCGATTTGGCATACATCCTCAAAAGTTTGCCTTATGGGCTGCATTAGCCAGCATCACCATGATGTTTGCCTCACTCACTAGTGCTTATGTGGTGCGAAGGGGAGCGGGCAACTGGTTGGAATACAAACTGCCTCAATTGTTTTTTCTTTCAACCGTGGTGTTATTGATTTCCAGCCTGACACTGCACCTTTCTTATACCTCCTACAAGAAAGGAGAAGAAACCCGGTACAAAGGCTTTTTATTGTTAACGATGTTGCTAGGAATGGCTTTTGCCGTCTTACAATACCAGGGCTGGTTGACTTTATATGGTTATGGAATTGAAATGAAAGGCAACCCTTCGGGTTCGTTTTTTTATGCAATTTCCGGCATCCATCTGGTCCACATTTTAGGAGGACTGGCAGCACTCATCACCGCTTTAGTGCACGCCTACGGATTGCCATTTAAAGTCACCGAAAAACGCCGGCACCGGTTCGAATTGGTTTGCCACTACTGGCATTTTGTAGATATTCTATGGGTTTACCTTTTGTCATTTATGATTATTCAACAATAATTTATTCAAAACAGGATTCATGACCACTGATACGATCAAACACGAAGTGCATTCCGACCATCATCCTGCAGATGGCCAAAATTTATGGGGTGGGGGCAAAGAACCATTTAAAGCGAGTTATGGTAAACTCATGATGTGGTATTTTTTAATCTCGGATGCGTTTACTTTTTCAGGATTTCTGATTTCTTATGGTGCGCTCCGGTTTAGTATGCCTACCTGGCCATTACCAGACCATGTATTTGAGTCTATACCGTTTTATACCGGAAAAGCTCCCCTGATTTTCGTTACGTTTATGACCTTTGTATTGATCATCAGTTCGGTGACCATGGTACGGGCGGTTCAGGAAGGGCATCGTGAAAATAGGAAAGGTGTTGTTTTCTGGATGATCCTGACCATATTGGGTGGGCTGACTTTCCTGGGTTGCCAGGCCTGGGAATGGACAACCCTGATTAAAAAGGAAAACGTTACGCTGACCCGCAATCCCTTTAGCCGTCATATGGAAAATGGGGTCTATCTCGCCGCAGATGGTTCTGTGGCAATGAAGGATGGCAATGAAGAAACTATAAAAGCAGGCGACTCCTATCTGATCCATAAACATGATGAAGCGTGGGATCTCAGAAAATACCGGGTGACAGAAGGCCAGGATGCCGGAGTAGTCAAACAACTGTCTTTCGGGCCAAAAGCATTTGGTGCTTTGTTTTTCTTTATCACGGGATTTCACGGATTTCACGTGTTTTCCGGAGTGGTGTTTTTGGCGATCATTGCCATCAACGCGGCCAGTGGGGTGTATACCGCGAGAAAAAATGGATATGAAATGATAGAAAAAATCGGGTTATACTGGCACTTTGTAGACTTAGTATGGGTGTTTGTATTTCTTGTATTCTATTTGTTGTAAATTTTCCACGGACTATTATCACATGATCAATCAGAAATAAATAATATATGTCAGCACATCTTAGTTACGAAGAAAGCAAAAAGCTTGTATTTAAAGGCCTGATTCTGCTCGGGGTGATTACCCTGATAGAGGTGTTTATTGCATTGATAGGTAATGGACATATCATTTCAGGATTCCGTTTGCCAAAATACATTATGTACCCGATGATGATTGGGTTCAGTATGTATAAGGCCTATTTTATTGTTTATGAATTTATGCACATGCGTTATGAGGTCAAATCCCTGGCAATGGCTGTGCTGTTACCGATGACTTTGTTGATCTGGGCTATGATTGCCTTTTTTAGTGAAGGGAACAAATGGTTTGATTATAAAAACTATGTGAGGACCAAAAATAAGGTAGAGGTAAAAACATCCATTCAGCCCCAGGGAGCAGTCAAGCCCTCCACAACCTATGAAATCCAGGATGTGCATTAAATCAAAACCAAGCCCGTGGTGAGAAACAACAAACTGGCTTTTATACTGTCTCTGTTTATACTTATAGCCCTTCCTTCCATTTCTTTGTACTATTCTTTTCAGGGTTCAAAACTCCGGAAAGATGCCATGGCTGAACTTGTGCCGAAAGGTCAATTGGCCGATTCAATCACCCGTCATTTTACCGGTGAATTTACTTACCGGATCATAGGACAAACCTGTTCGGATATTTTTTTACTGGATTCCCTGATCGACCAGTTTATCCAGGAAGACCTTCAATTTGTTTTGTTGGGTGACAGTATTTTTGAACAAAATTTTGAAACCTCCAGGATAGCGCAATGGAACAAAAAAGGATCTATAATAAAAAACAGGCTTCCTTTTTTATCCGGAGTGGAAGATTGGATGCCTTGTCAGTTTAAATTAATAGATAAACAGCATCAGGTACTCAATACGTATGACCTTAAGAATGCTGTAGCGCGCCGCAAAATGGTAGAGCACATCGCTTTACTGGTAACCCGGAAATGATTTAAACCATCAGATGGGAAAGTTGTCTTTTGCCCGTCCAGGAATTTTTAACAACAGCCTGGTAACTTTCTGGAGGCGACTGGCATTGATTTTTCTGGCCTATACCTTCTGCAGGATTTTATTTTATCTTTTCAATATCAAAAGTCTGGGGAATATACCTTTCCGGGAATGGCCGGGGATACTGGTAGGTGGGCTGGTTTTTGATACTTCCGCTATTGCCTACACAAACGTACTGTTTTTAGTGTTGGCCTTATTTCCAGTACGATCCGTCCTGCAAAATAAAATTTATCAAGCTTTTTTTGATTTGAGTTTTTTATTGGTCAATGGGGCCTGCCTGCTGTTGAATGTCATTGATTTTTATTATTTCGAATTTAACCTCAAGCGGATCACTGCCGATTTTACCCATTGGGCCGGAGAAACCAACCTGCCGGGCATCCTGTTGAGTTTTATTGCAGAAAATTGGTTCTCCTTTTTAGTGATGCTGTTGTTGATGTATCTTTTTTATAAGTTGTACCGGAGGATTCCAAGATATCATACCCCTATTGAAAATTCCTGGCTTTTTGCCCTGGTTCATTTAGCCCTCCTGGTCGTATTTATAGGATTAGCTATAGCGGGAATGCGGGGTGGATTCAGACATTCCACCAGGCCAATCACCCTCAGCAATGCGGGTCAATATGTGTCCAGACCAGAACTGATGCCGGTCGTGCTCAACACCCCCTTTAGTTTGATCAGGACCTTTGATAAAAAAGCTTACCCTGGAGAAATCTATATGCAGGAAGAAAAAGCTATTAAAATCTTTAATCCTGTTAAAAACTATGCTGATACGATTCCATTTGTCCCAAAAAACATAGTGATCATCATCCTGGAAAGTTATTCGAGGGAACATTCCGGCAGACTAAACCGGGGACTTGATTCCGGCCATTATCAGGGGTATACCCCATTTCTGGACAGTTTGATGGATCACAGCCTAGTATGCACCAATGCATTTGCTAACGGGCGAAAATCCATAGATGCCATGCCTTCGATTTTAGCCGGTATTCCTTCACTTGTACTACCATATGTGCTTTCTCACAACAGCCTGAACAAAATAAATTCACTGGCTTCCCTGCTCAAACCCAAAGGATATACTTCTGGATTTTATCATGGCGCTCCGAATGGTTCGATGGGATTCGAAGCGTTCAGCAAAATTGCAGGGTTTGACCGATATGTCGGGATGAATGAATATGCCAATGAAGTGGACTATGATGGTCTTTGGGGTATCTGGGATGAAGAGTTCCTTCAATTTTTTTCCAGGCAATTGGATACCCTGCCACAACCCTTTTTGGAGGTTTGTTTCACGCTGTCCTCGCATCACCCTTTTAAATTACCTGCCCGGTATGAAGGGCAATTTCCTACCGGGAAATTGCCGGTTCACCAGACCGTAGGGTATACAGATATGGCTTTGCGTAAATTTTTTGAATCAGCCGCTAAAAAACCCTGGTTTGACCAGACATTGTTTGTAATTACTGCTGATCATTCAACGGTGGCCTGGTCAGACCAGTATAATAGTGCGGTAGGTGCATTTGCCATTCCCCTGATTTTTTATTGCCCCGGAGATGACTTGAAAAAATTTTTTACCCCGGTCACTCAACAGACCGATATCATGCCCAGCATATTGGATTACCTGCACTTTGACCACTCGTTTATTGCATTTGGTAACAGTATATTTGATTCTACTTCCAGCCCGTTTGCCCTGAATTACCTCAACGAATTGTATCAGATAATTGATGAACACCACCACCTTACCTTGTTTGATGGTAAAACCATCCAAGGTATCTTTGATGTCGGCAAAACCTGGACCCTCAGTGATGCAACGGTTATCCGGGACCCTAATGTTTTGAATCACGCGTTGTTGTTCCAGCAGGCCATCATTCAGCAATACAATCAACGAATCCTGAATAATCAACTCACCTCTCCCAATTGACCAAATATGAATATTTCATCTATTCCAGAATATAATCCCCGGTTAGCTAAATCATTAAACCGAATTGCCATCGTTTTTTCCATTATTGTTGTCCTGATCGTAGCTTCTTTGCGAAAGTGGCATATTGAAACCAATTTCGATTTCAGGTTTTTAGCGCCTTTTCACTCCAGTCTCAATGCCATCACCGGCATGGGATTGCTCTTAGGCTATTACTTCATCAGGGTCAAAAACATCCTTTGGCACAAAAGGATCATGATCTTTAATATGTGTTTATCTGGCTTGTTTCTGGTGTCTTATGTCGTGTATCACCTGACTACGCCGGAAACCCATTATTGTCACGAAGGCAACATCAGAATGGTCTATTTTTTTATCCTGATCACACATGTGGTCCTGGCTACCTTCATCCTGCCTTTGGTGCTGTTTACCTTTATCCGTGCTTATACGGGTCAAATCATTTTACATCGTAAACTGGCCAGATGGGCCTTTCCGATCTGGTTATATGTCGCATTTACCGGTCCGCTTGCTTATCTCATGTTAAGGTCGTGTATGTGATGTTTTATTCTGCACAGAAGCCATTATCTTTGTCCATCATGAAATCGATGCGGTTGTTTTTTGTTTTAACCTTACTCCTGGTGGTCAGCATAGTATCAGCTCAATGTCCTATGTGCCGCATGTCCCTGGAGTCCAACTTAGCAAACGGCGGGACCATGGGCAGGACCATCAATGCCGGGATTCTGTACATGCTCGGTATGCCTTATTTACTGGTCGGCGCCCTGGGCTATGTCTGGTACAAAAACAAGAAAAAAATGGAACGGCTCGAAGAAGAGGCAAAAGCCCAATTGAATTAATCGCCTTCATCTTTGGCGTTACTTTTCTGTTTATAAGTCCGGTTGCGATCTTGGAAACAAAGATTAAAGTTCTATCTTTAATCATCAAACTGTTATTTATAAAATCTTCATTCATCTATTAACGGGCAATCACCTAAGTATTAAACATTGATCCATGTTATTAGAGGGTAAAAATATAATCGTTATAGGTGGTTCTGGTGGATTAGGGGAAGCGGCAGTTCATCTGTTTATCCAGCAAGGTGCGAGGGTATTTGCAACGGGCTATGACACCTGGGAGAAGGCCAAAGACTTTGGGGCTAATCTTACTTATGCGACCCTTGATGCAACCCGCGAATCTGCGGTCAGCCTTTTGATTCCCATGGCAGAAAAAGCTTTTGGGCCGATTCATGGGTTATACCATATTGCCGGCGGTTCAGGAAGGAAAATGGGTGACGGCCCTTTACACCAGCTGACAACAGAAGGCTGGGATTATACCCTCGACCTGAATCTCCGATCCGTCATGCTTACCAATAAAACCATGATTCAATATTGGTTGGATAACAATTTACCCGGGACTATTTTGAATATGGGATCTGTGCTTGCTTTCTCTCCCTCTGCGCACTACTTTGCCAGTCATGCCTATGCCGCTGCTAAAGCGGGGATAGAGGGATTTTCAAAATCCATTGCAGCTTTTTATGCCTCTCGTCAGATCAGGGTAAATGTATTAGCCCCTGGCCTGATTGCAACCGCTATGTCTGCGCGTGCACAGGTCGATTCCGGTATCCGGGAATTTATCAAAACCAAACAACCTTTAAACCATGGCAGAATTGGCAAGCCGGAAGACTGTTCGGGAGCGGCTTTATTTTTTATGTCCGACCTTTCTTCCTTCGTTACCGGGGAAGTTTTGCATATCGATGGTGGCTGGCATTTATCTGATGGCCAATTTATTAGCTAAATTTGATTCAATTAAAGATATTATCATTAATTTATTATGATTGCAGGCATTGACCTCGGAGCCAGTTTTATCAAAGCGGTAGTTTTAGATGATCATTACCATATCCTGACCCAACGCCAGACCCCGACGAATGATGATCATCTCACAAGCGCATGGATGAAAGAAGTGGGTAATATGTTTTCCGGTTTGGTACAAGATTACCCGGAAATCACCATGGTGGGAATGTCTGCTCCAGGGATACCTTCAATAGACAACAGCAGAATACAATTTATGCCGGGTCGTTTGCCCGGGTTAGAAGGACACGATTGGGCAGCCTATCTGGGTTATCCTACATTTATTTTAAATGATGCCAATGCAGCTATGCTTGCTGAAAGCAAGTTGGGGGTTGCCCGGGGTTACGACCCGGTGATTTTATTGACCCTCGGGACAGGTGTGGGAGGCAGTATTTTGATCAATGGCCGACTATTTACCGGCTACAAGCAGGTCGGGGGCCATCTGGGGCATCTTACGGTTGATATGCACAGTAAGGTCAAATCCATAACAGGTATGCCCGGGAGCCTCGAAGATGCGATTGGAGAAGCCAGCCTGAGCCATCGTACCAAGGGATTATATCATTCCACCAAGGACTTAATCACAGACGTAAAACTGGGGGATGAGCCAGCCAAAAAAATTTGGACCGATTCTGTATTTGCCCTGGCCATTGGGCTGGCAGCATTAGGCAATATAATTTCTCCGCAATTGGTCGTCTTGGGCGGAGGAATTGTAGCGGCCGGAGATTTATTGCTCGATCCCCTTAGTGAGTTTTTAAATGAATATGAATGGAGGCCAGGAGGAAAACAATTTGAACTAAAATTAGCCACTGCCGGATCTTATGCCGGTGCTATCGGTGCAGGTATATTTGCATCGGAAAAATTGAATATATGAATCTAACCAACCAGTATCTGGTCAAATGTATGTCGCTGGTGGAGACGGTAAGGTCCCAACAATCCTCTATTGCAGAAGCAGCCTCCTGGTTTGCCCAATCCATCCTTCAGGGAAGGGTAGTCCATCTTTTTGGTTCAGGCCATAGCCGCATAATGGTAGAAGAAATGTGGCCGCGATACGGCTCCTTTCCAGGATTTAATCCAATCGTCGAACTTTCGATGACCTTCCATAACCTGGTCACCGGAGCCAACGGCCAGAGACAGGCTATGTTTATAGAAAATACACCAGGGCTGGCAGACAAAATACTTTCTAATTTTAGTCTTTCCCCGCTGGATACCGCTTTGATCATTTCATCTTCCGGCACCAGTGTCGTGCCTTGTGAAATGGCTGAATTGTTTCAACACAATAAAATTAAAGTGGTATCGATAGTTACCCGATCCCATCTAGCCTGGAGTGAAAGTAAACGGGGAGATGGCAAAAAGCTCATTGATTTCAGCGACCTGGTCCTGGATAGCGGGGCACCAGCCGGTGACGCTATGATTCAAATTGAAGGAATGGAAATGCCAGTCAGCCCCGGAAGTACGGTGGGAAGTGTAATGCTAATCAATTGTCTGAAAGCCGAATTAGCACAACTGCTCACACAACAGGGATTACCTCCAAAAGCACTGGCAGCAGCATGCTCAGTAGGCAAGGAGCGGTCAGCAAATATTTTTGAAGAAGCCTACAATGAACATTCCACGCGTATGTCAGCACTTTATAATTTTTCAAAAAAAATAAGCATTGAATGAGTAAACTCCAGGCAATTCGAACCACAGTGGTTGGCAGTTACCCTTTTCCGGCCTGGCTGGAATATGCCTCAAAAAACCTGTCTTTATTTGGTAAATCAGATATCGAGGAAATGGTCGAAGATGCCGTCACGGTTGCCGTAAAGGACCAGCTAAACGCTGACCTGGATGTTATTACGGATGGAGAACAAACGAGGTTGGATTTTAATTTGTCCTTTTATGGTTACCTGGATGGCATTGAACGGGAAGCTGAGCCTATGCGAAAATGGGGCCCGGCAGCACACGACCAGCGCGGTAAGCATAAAATAACCCAGGAAATCACAGCAAATAAAGGCTTAGGGGCAGTATTGGAATTTCAGCGGCTGGCCAGGGTCGCAGGGCATTCCGGTAAAATCCTCAAATGCAGCATCCCGGGTCCCTACACCTTGAGTGGAAGGCTGGACCCCAATGGAGTTTATACCGACCGGTATGCAGTGACTGAAGCGCTGATGCCAATTGTGAGTAAAGAACTGGAAGCCCTCGTAAATGCAGGTTGCCAGGAAATTACGGTGGACGAACCCTCTATGAGCTGTTATGCCTATAAGGAAGACCCATATCGTTTTGTAGATATTTTTAACCGGACAACGCGTGGTGTTCAGGGTAAATGTTTTTTATCCACCCACCTTTGTTTTGGAAATTTTAAGGGAAGGCCGGTTGGGAAACGAAGTCTGGCCCCTATGCTGCCTGCCTTTCTGGACCTCAAATTGGATGAAATACATATAGAAATGGCCAACCGGGAATTTGCAGAAATGGAATTGTTGTCGGCTTTTGCAAATAAAATGAGAGTCGCCGTGGGACTAATTGATGTTAAAAATTACTACATCGAACCGGTGGAAGAAGTGGTGGAGAGGATTAAAAAATGCCTGAAATATATTCCGGCAGATTTGTTGTCCATTGCTCCGGATTGTGGTTTAAGCCAGACTGCACGATGGGCTTCGAGGCAAAAATTGAACAATATGGTAGCCGGAGCAAAACTAATGCGGAAGCAGCTGGGATTGTAAATTGTATGTATTTATTCTAAACAGCTTATCCGCGCCGTCCTATAAACGATAAAAATGATTAAGGCCTATTTAAAAGACCAGGACCTGCTCACGGACATCAGCCAGGTGCATCCTGACCCAGATCAATTGAGCATTTGGTGGTTAGGTCAAAGCGGCTATTTAATTTACTGGAATGGTAAAAGGATCATTTTAGATCCCTATTTGTCGGAATCCCTGAGTATAAAATACAAGGATACCGATAAACCACACGTCAGGATGAGTGAAAAGGTTATTGACCCGGGGAAACTGCCCCATATCGACTTTCTCACCTCCAGTCATTCGCATACGGATCATTTGGACCCCGATACGATTTCGGTATTGATAAAAAATAACCCGGCAATTCGTTTTATTATACCTGAATCTATTCGAAACCTTGCTTGCCAGCGGGGCCAATGTGCAGGGTACTTTCCATACGGTCTGGACGCTGGTGAATCCTTTGTTGAAGGAGATATTTCTTTTATTGCGCTACCGGCTGCCCATGAATCCCTGGATAAAGATGATGCAGGAAAACATCTATACCTCGGTTATATCCTCCGGTTGGGGGCCTGGACCCTTTACCACAGCGGGGATACTGTTTTGTATCCTGGCATGGTGGAATGGATAAAGCCATATGCTCCGGATGTTATGTTTTTACCGATCAATGGATCAGATCCGGGGCGAAAGGTAGCGGGTAATATGAATGCCAGCGAAGCGGTTTATCTGGCTGCTCAGACCGGTGCGAAGCTCACGATCCCCGGCCACTATCATCTATTCGAATTTAACTCTGCTGAACCCGAAGAATTTGTATCGCTTGCTGCTGCACAAGGCCTGCCCATCAGGCTGTTAGAGCATGGAGAACGCTTAAATTTAAAACTTTGAGTATTAACGCCTATTTTAGTCGACTGATTTTCTAATGTGAATATTCCTGAAAGCTCATTACCCCGGATCGTAATAATAGGCGCCGGCTTTGCCGGCTTAATGCTTGCCCGCAAACTAGCCAAAAGCAAGTACCAGGTCGTACTGATCGATAAAAATAACTACCATCAGTTTCAACCGCTTTTTTATCAGGTCGCCATGGCCGGGTTGGAGCCCAGTACGATCTCCTTTCCGTTGCGGCGAATCCTGCGATCCGATGACAAAGTATTTATACGGATTGCCGAAGTAGTCTCTGTTCAATTGGATCAAAATGAAATTCTCACGGATATCGGCACACTGAAATATGATTTTCTGGTGCTGGCTATGGGGGCAAAAACCAATTTTTTTGGCAATAAAAATGCAGAGGAAATTTCCCTGACTTTAAAATCGTTATCCGAAGCGTTATTGGTCCGCAATACCATCCTCGATCACTATGAGTCTGCGCTGGTCGAATTGGATGACAATAAAAAACAAGGTTATGTGGATATTGTCATTATCGGTGGAGGGCCTTCGGGGGTTGAATTGGCAGGTTCTTTAGCAGAAATGAAACGGTTTATTTTACCTAAAGACTACAATGAACTTAACCCAAAAGAAGTGGATATCTACCTGATTGAAGCCAATAATTATTTATTGTCGTCCATGTCAAAAAAATCATCCCTGGCAGCCGAACGATACCTCAAGAAAATGGGTGTATTGGTGATGAAAAACAATCGGGTGTCCAATATCGATACGGATTTTGTGTATTTACAGGACGGATCAAAAATCCTGAGTAAAAATGTGATCTGGACGGCAGGGCTGGAAGGTGCCTTGATACAGGGTATACCCACAGAAGAGGTGGTTAGAGGAAAAAGGATCAAAGTCAATACTTTTGGCCAGACCTTGAGCCATGAAAATGTATTTGTTTTGGGTGACCTGGCGTATATGCAGGAACCTGCTTATATGGATGGGCACCCCCAGGTGGCGCAGGTCGCGATCCAGCAAGCCAAAAACCTGGCTTATAACCTAAAACGAAAACACAAGCCCGGTTTTCAATTCAGGCCATTCAAATACCGTGACCTGGGCACACTGGCAACCATCGGACGCAATAAAGCCGTTGCAGACTTCAAATGGATTTCGTTACGAGGGTTTGTTGCCTGGCTGATTTGGCTTTTTGTTCATTTATTTCAATTGTTAGGAGTACGCAATAAATTAATCGTGTTCATCAATTGGGTGGGTAATTACGTCAAATACGATCAGGCACTTCGGTTTATCATCAGGCCAAAAAAGGATAAAAGGAGTGAACTCAAAAAAAAATAAATTATGGAAGCAGACCTCACCCCCTTCGTCCTGTTGTTGGTCATGACCGTAAGTTTACTGGCATCCGTACTCACCTTTTATTCCGGATTTGGATTGGGTACGTTATTGTTACCTGTATTTGCGTTGTGGTTTCCCCTTAAGGAAGCAGTCATCATGACTGCCGTGGTCCATTTATTTAATAATCTCTTTAAACTGGTTTTAGTAAATAAATTCATCGACCGGCAGATCCTGATTCGGTTTGGCCTTCCCGCCCTGGGAGCAGCCATTCTGGGGTCCTTATGCCTTCAATGGATCAGTGAAATCAATATTGCCTACCCGGTTAGAATAGGCCCTTTTCATGCCAGTCTCCGTGTACTTAATTTTATCCTGGGATTGAGTATAATTATTTTCGGCATACTGGAGTTTTACCATTTTGAAAAACATTCGTTTGGGAAGCGACCTTTAGTTTTGGGTGGAATATTATCCGGTTTTTTTGGCGGTTTATCGGGGCATCAGGGCGTATTGCGCAGTGCTTTTTTGTTAAAATATCATCTATCGAAAGAAGTGTTTATTGGTACCGGGGTTGCCATAGCCTGTATAGTGGATATAGCCCGTCTAACCATGTATTCGACGGACCTATCCCTGGTTAGCGGGCAGAGCTCCTACCTCCTGGTGGCGGTATCAGTGACTGCAGCAATTGTAGGGGCAGTAGTTGGAAATCAATTTCTAAAAAAAGTGGATATCAACCTGGTAAAAAAAATCACAGCAACGGGAATAATAATCATGGGCCTTGCGATTATGGCAGGTATTATTTAAACCTTATAAATTAAAAATATGGCTTGGAACTGGTTGTCTGACCGAAATCCCGGTTATCAGAAGATAGCTGAAAAATTGGGAATGTTGTATCAGGAAAAAGACTTGAATAAAGAAATTTTGAGTGCACATAAAGTATTCAAATTGTTTTCTATGGGCGGAAGTAAAAAAGTCAGGTATATATTGTCCGGAAATCTGGAATCAAAAGAACCGGCATTTATATTTGAATACAGCTACGTTGTATCCACTGGTAAATCCAGCCATACCTATTTCCAACACGTGCTTTCCGTGCGGTTGGCCCGGAACCTGCCCCCGTTTACCCTCCGACCGGAGAATTTTTTTCACAAAATCGGAGAGTGGTTGGGATTTAAGGATATAGATTTTGAAGCTTATCCACAATTTTCCGATGCTTACCGGCTTAAATCCAATAATGAAAATAAAGTCAGGAATTTATTCAATGAATTTCTGCTGGGTTTTTTAAGTTACGAAAAAGGATGGTGGATCGAGTGCAACGGGAATAACATTATCTATTTCAAATTCGCTAAACGTATGAACCAGGAAATGGTCGAACCATTTATTGAAGTTGCCAGTACTCTTCATTTACTGCTGACCGGATTTAAAAAATTGGACAATAACCATATATAATCTTGGCCTTGTTATACAGCACATTTGTTTAATGAGTTAGGAGGGTAGGGAAGGCCTCACTTCAATTTTACTGGGCAAAGTCCGCTCGGGCATATTTAAAAGATCGATGACCATTTGTCCAATATCTTCCGGTTGAATTTTCCAGGCGTCTTTATCATTGGGTACATGGTTATTGAAGTACGTCGCAACCGATCCGGGCATAATCGTGGTGACCTTGATCCGGAAAGGCCTGAGATCCAGCATCAAAGCCTGTGAAAACCCGACCAATCCAAATTTACTGGTATTGTAAGCGGTCCCATTGGCAAAAAAATTGGTGCCCGCTAAGCTGGCAATCGTAATGATATAACCTTTGGAATTTTTTAATGCTGGCAGCGCTGCTTTGACGCTGTTAAATACCCCGGTTAGATTCGTGTCTAAGGTATCCTGCCATTGTTCCGCTGTCAATTGATCAAAAGGGGCAAAGTGGCCGATACCGGCATTCGCCACCAATACATCCAGTCTTCCCCATTTTTGCAGAATGGTTTCCACTGCAGCGTTTTCATCAGCTGCCTCTTTTACGTCTGAGCGGATCAATAAAAATTGTTCCGGGGAATATTCATTCCGATCCAGCTGGTCTACGTTCCGGCCGCTTACAGCGACCTTCATCCCGGCATGTAAAGCTTGTTGGGCAATGCCCTTGCCGATCCCTTTGGTGCCACCAGTGATGTAGATTACCTTGTCCTGAAGTTTGTGCATTACCAATAAATAATTAATAAAATTGAATCTGATATCAAAACATACAAATTAAACACAAAAGCCACTCCATATGAAACGAAATGGCTTTTTGTAACAAAACCTATGACATTTAAGTTTATAATCCTTTGCCAAAAGAAAGGCTTACTTTCAAATCAAACTCATCTTTGATCATCTTATCGCCGATTTCAGGGAAAAATTTTCCACTCCTGTATTTGATGTCATACCAGGTCCGATCCACTTTAAGGTCGGCCATAGCAGTTCCAGCAGCCTGGTTGATAAAAGCATCAAATGTGATTTCTTTGGTAATCCCTTTAATGGTCAGGTCGGCTACTACGTTGTATTTACCGGCTCCTTTTGATTCTGATGTTTTGATGGTCAGATTGGAGGAAGCAAACTTGTCAATGCTGAAAAAATCATCACTTTTCAGGTGGTTGAGTAATTTGGTTCCCCATTCACCCTGAATATCCGTAACAGCCAGTGCCGTCATATCAATTTCCAGTTTTCCGGCAATTAATTTTTCGCCATTAAATTCAAGCGCACCGGATTTAATATTAACGGTACCGGAATGTTGCCCGGTTAATTTATAAGCAACCCATTCCACTTTGCTGGAGGAAGGATCCACTTTAAACGTTATAGGTTTTGGAGCTGGCACAGCAATAGCGGCAACTGACAATAAAGTCATAAGAATAAAGGAGAGTACTAATTTCATATGCGTGATTATTTAAATGATTAACTAATCACAAAAGAACACAAACTTTAGGTGCGTTGTTTTGTAAAACCCCGAATGATATCTTAAATTATTCTTAATCCTTCTTTACCTTAGACGGATTGGGATTAATCTTCGATAGTTACTGAATGCTTATCCTGAAAGGCAGGCGCATAAGTGGCTGAGTGTGGTTGCCGGCTGTAGTCCACTGGGTGATTTGTTTATACGTCGAGTACCAGGATCCAAATTGTTTTTTTAAATGAGACTCGCTCATCTCCGGCTCCATATTGGTTAGTCTTTCCATCCATTGCAGGAAAGGTTCTTTTACCGCAGGAAATTCGGAGGTCCGGTATTCATCCAGTCTGGCCAATTGTGCTGCACAATGGATAGCATCTTCCAGTCCACCGGAAGCATCAACCAGACCATTTGTCATAGCTCTTTGCCCAGACCACACCCTGCCTTGAGCAATTTCATGTACAGCAGATTTAGACATATTTCTTCCTTCTGCCACAACCGATAAAAACCGGTCGTAAACCATATCCGTTTGTTTTTGTGCAATGATACCTTCCTCGGAAGACCAGGGCATAAATGGATTAAAAGCAGTGGTGAATCTTCCGGTACGAACGGTATCGATATCAATACCAATTTTATCTCCAAGCAGTTCGCTGACATTGGGTATCATAAAAAAAACTCCTATTGAACCGGTAATGGTATTGGGTTCTGCGAAAATCGTGTCCGCCTGACAGGCGATATAATATCCACCGGATGCCGCATAGTCACCCATGGAGACGACGACTGGTTTGCCTGCCTGTTTGATCAATTGGATTTCATGTAAGATGTTGTCCGATGCGAGTGAACTGCCACCGGGGCTGTTGACGCGTAAGACGAGGGCTTTAATTTTATCATCCTGCCTGATCTTGCGCAGTAAGCGTTGATATTTGGCAGATCCGATCTGTCCGTAATTGCCTTCTCCATCCACGATTTCCCCTTCCGCAAACAGTATGGCAATCTTGCCTGAGTTAATTGGGGCAGTTTGGGTTTTAGTATCAATAGATTCGAAATATCGTGTGGCAGAGATTATAGAAGGTTTGGTTTTTTCGGAAATGCCCAGAGTTTGTTGAATCAGACGGTAGGCATCATCCAGATATCCCAGCGTGTCAGCCAGTTTAAATTTCATGGCATCTTCAGAAGAGCGGGAGAGGTATTCATTCGATATCATACGCAGGTCTGCCACGGAGATGTCCCTGTTTTTGCTGATATCATCAAGATGAAATTGATATAAATCTTCGAGGTATTCCCTCGTCTGACTTCGGTTTTGATCGCTCATCTTGCCTAACCGGAAAGGTTCTGTGGCACTTTTAAACTGTCCGGCATAATAGATGTCGAAGGTGATGCCGGTTTTATCCAACAATTCTTTGAAAAAAGGGATCATGGCGCCGAAACCTTTTAATTCGATCATACCATTTGGATTGAGGATGATTCGGTCAGCGGCAGAAGCTAAATGGTAAGAACCCTCGGTAAAATAGTCGCCATAAGCATAGATCGGTTTTCCCGAGTTTTTAAAATCAACGAGGGACTGGTTCAATACAAAAGCGGAGGAGGATCCCATAGCAGAGTATCCGGATCGGAAAAGAATTCCTTTTATTTTGGGGTCATTCGAAGCGGCTTCAATGGCTTTTAGCAGGTCATGTAAGCCCAGGTGTTTCTCATCCAGGCTAAACCCGGTCGACATGATATTATCCGTTTTTTCGGGATACATCTTGTCCACCCGGATTTCCAGAAAACTGGCTTTGTCCAGTGGTTTCTTATTTTCACTGCCTGCGCTACTGACAATTACAGAGATGATGCCGATACTCAGAAAAAGTACCAGGAAGGTTGCCAGAATGGTGCCGAGACAAGAGCCGAATACTATTTTAATAAAATTCATTGGAGGTTAATATTTAATGCAAAATAAAACACGATAACTGATTCCGCCTCCTTTTTTCGAATAAAGTACCTTATTGTTCTACCAACTGCTGCATTCGGACCTAAAGGGTAGGAGGGATGGGGTAGTTCCTTGGGGAAACGGACTTCCTATCCCCGGGTTTAAATAGTTACTTGCCATTGTAAATATTTATCTAATATTGCGCATTAAAATCAGACTGAATTGTAAGAATGGATTATTCCGGTATTCGTTATGATACAATTTTATGCACGGGAAGATGGCCATTTAAGGCAATTGCAACAGGCTGCGGCAGGTTGTTGGATCAATCTGCATCCCCCTTTTGAACAAAGTGAATTGGAGGTTTTTGCTGCTTCCAAAGACATTCCGCTGGATTATCTGACCGATTCGCTTGACCCGGATGAACGATCGCGGTATGAGCGATGGGACGAAAACCTGCGGTTTATCCTCATCCAGACCCCTATCCTTAATCCTGACGAAGAAGCCAATCAACCGATTTACATTACCGTTCCCATTGGTTTGCTTATCAATCCGGATTTTTTACTCACCGTCTCCGCCCATGAAAATACCATCCTCAAAAAGTTTATCGACGGCAAGGTAAAGAACTTTAACCCTGCGGATACCAGGTCCTTTATCCTCCAGATCCTTGAACAAAATGTGTGGTCCTATTTGGATAGTCTCAAACGCCTTAACCTGAAACGAAATCTGATAGAGCAGGAGCTTTATGATTCCAGCCGGAATGCGGAACTCAAACAATTGCTCCGAATCGAAAAAAGCCTGGTCTATTTTGTCAATTCGTTGAGTGCAAATGACCTGGTAAAATTGAAGATGAAGCGCACCGATTTTCTGAATATTTCACAGGATGAAGATAAAGCGGACTTATTTGAAGATATCCTGATTGACAACAACCAGGCATTGGACATGGCCAACCGGCACACCAATATTCTTTCCGGGACGATGGAAGCCTATGCGAGCATTGTATCCAACAACCTCAATAAATTCATCCAACGCCTCACCGTGGCGACGATTATCCTTATGGTTCCTACCCTGGTAGCCAGTTTTTTTGGCATGAATGTAAGCCTGCCGCTGGCCGATAAACCGATGGCATTTTTTTACATTTTATTTGTCTCTGGTTTGTTGATTGTTTTTCTGGTTTGGTTTTTCCGAAGGAAACAAATGTTTTAGTTTTTTTTTTCGGTTTTTAAGAATTCCAGAGCAGGTTTTTTTTCGTTTTACCCTTTGTTTTTTATACCATACTAACAATTTTTAGGAAATTAATCATCTGATTATCAAATGAATATACTTG
>Ga0163153_10000899_pt1 | contig 49107 bp, 53 predicted proteins | sample OliLakLV19MP6IB1_FD_148629 | JGI IMG/M metagenome (GOLD analysis project Ga0163153, IMG submission 148629) | Freshwater microbial mat bacterial communities from Lake Vanda, McMurdo Dry Valleys, Antarctica - Oligotrophic Lake LV.19.MP6.IB-1 | ecosystem: Environmental > Aquatic > Freshwater >... | reverse complement strand
ACGCCTACGAGTGCGTCAGCGATGCCAGGAAAGGATTAGACAAATACTTTGCGTTCTACAACCAGAGAAGACCGCACACGGCACTTGCCGACAAAACACCAGATGAGGTCTACTTCGACAACCTGCCCGCACTGTCTCAAACAGCGTAGGCAAACAACCGCAGGGCTATACTTATGAAGACGGAACTTCTGTCCAAACAACCGAGGCCACTTCAGTGCTACCGTATCAGACCATGTTGGATTGTTTAGTATTATTCTTGTACGAACGTTGAAAGCGTCTTTCCAGCTATGAATGATTCGTCGCCTCCCGTAGACCCAACAGATACTCTCGCCGATCAGCGCGTGGGCTCTGGGATTGTCGTCCTCTCGGCTTCCATGCAACTCCTCCATATGAATCGTCAAGCCTCAGAGTTGTCAAAGCAGATTAATTCGGCAGAACATGGGGGAGGGAGCCTGAAATCTGCCCATGGAGTCCTGCCGACTGCGCTGACAGAGCTCTGCGGAGAAATCATCAAGGCCCTGCACGTTCGTACCGAAGCAAAAGACTGGGAACAATTCGAGATCAAGCGTGTGGCAGGGAATCCTGAAAAACCAATCCTGTTACGGGGGTTCGGCCTACCGGATCGAGGGGGGGTCCAGTACGCGAGACTCGTGGTCACATTGGAAGAGTTAGCGCGGCGCCAACAGCTCAATACCGATCAGGCCAAGGAAAAGTTTCAATTGACCAATCGGGAACAATCCGTCATTGAGCACTTGGCAAAGGGGTGGACCAACAAAGAAATCGCCAACGCCCTTCAGATTACTGAACAGACCGTGAAAGAACACATCAAGCACATCATGAGAAAAACCAATTCCACGACAAGGACGGGAATTCTCGTGCATATCTTCAATTCCTAAAAGGCTGAAGGCTTTTAGGCTGAAGGTATTCAGGCCGAAGGGCTGAGGCTGGTCTATCTGGTTTGTTTTGTTTATCTGGTTGATTTGGTTCATCTGGTTAGTTTCGTTCAACCAAATAACCAGACAGACCAGATAGGCCAAATAAACAAGGCCGGCTGGCGGACTTGTTCAGCATCTTCCTAGCAGCCTTCAGCCTTTTGGGCCTTCGGCCTGTTCCGCTCGAAACCCGCCACTCAAAATGCTGCAAACCAGCCGCCCGAAATGCCCAAGGCCCACTGGGTCGTTCGAGTCTTGGCTGGCTCCTTGCTGTGGACGAAATTTGCAAACCCCATGACGCATGACCCGATTATCCTCGGGCGCAGCAGACCACATCGCGATAACTGAAACCTGCACAGATTACGGGCTCTTTGGGGCGCCCAATCGCAACTGTTGTAACCACCGTGGAGCGGGTGTTCCGGTGTGAAGTTGGTGGGTGCTTGCCGCATCCCATTGACAGATAATGTTCATTATTACTAGTATGATGCACATTGCGTCAGTCTACACGGAGGGACCATGAGAAACACGGCTGCGATACGCCACAAACATCTCCAGCTCGATCAAGACAAGCTTACTCGCGCCAAAACCGTGCTCGGCGCTAAAACCGAAACCGAAACGATCGAGCGAGCTCTAGCTCTTGTCGTTGATGAACATGAACTCGACAAACCATTGAAGCGTGCCAAAGGCCGCATGAAGCTACGAAAAGTCTTTCGGTGAGATGCGACGCTTCATTATCGACACCAACCTTTACATTGATTGGCTCAATGCCGGCAAGCACGAATCTATTATCTTCCAGCCCGACGCGGTGAAATTCATGAGTACGGTGGTCATGATGGAGCTCTTATCCGGCGCGTATTCCGCGCATGATCGGACACGCCTTCACGATCTCTTCACGACCTTCACCAAACTAGGCCGAATCGTCACTCCGTCTTCGGCAACCTACCAAGAAGCCGGCGATGTCTTACGGCAGCTCCAAACCGTCCATGGATACCACATTCAAAAGTCTCGCTCTCTAGCCAATGACGTTTTGATTGCACTATCAGCCCGTACTGTTGGGGGAACTGTCGTCACCCAGAACAAACAAGATTTTTTGGCAATCCAGTCCATACGCGCGTTCAAGCTTAGACTTGTTTCTTAGCCTGCATGCCCACCTTGTTGAGCATTCGATCATTCTGAAGGCTGAAGGTATTCAGGCTGAAGGCCGGTCTATCTGGTCTGTCTCGTCTATATGAACCAGAAAAACTAGATTGACCGGACAGCCCTGCCTCAGCCCTTCAGCCTAACAGCCTTCAGTCTGAATACCTTCAGCCTATCCACCTGTTCGTTACAATCCGCCACAGTTTCAGTATCAAAAATACCACAGTGCGTTATCTGCAACACAAGGCCTGCTTCAGAACAGCCAATTTTACCATTTAAAATCAATTACTTGAACGATATAACTTTGGCCTATTGATTGCAATACGTCTGCAGTGAAACTGTGTTGATGGCTGTGGATGTGATCAAGTGTAGGACAGGACGAACCCAGAGGTAACATGAAAAACCTTCGCTTAATAGTGGTGAGTATCCTGATTGCAGTGGCTGGGTTCCAGACTGGTCAATCAGCACAAGCAGCCGTCATTGACAACGGAAGCTTCATGAGCCTGTGGAAGACCTACTCCCATTGCCAAACCGCCACCAATCTCGACCAGCTGAGAGAGAATGCGTTGACCCTGACAACTGCGGCCAATCGCTCGCACACCCAGGAATCCTTTGTTCTCCCCCTCCCAGGTAAGCTTGAAAAGTTCGTGGCAACTCCTGCAGCCAGGTTTTCGGTGGACGTGAACGCAATGGCTGCAGCCTGTTCCTTGCGGGCCGGCTCCGCTGCCGTGGAAGCAGGAAAGCTGGACGTTGCCAAAGACCTTCTCCGGACCGTTCTCCTCTACCAGCCCCAATCCGAGTATGCCTACTACACTCTACAGGCGAAAGTCTTACTGTTGGAAATTGAGCCGAGCGTCGTAGAGGTTACGTTCAACCTTCCCTAGCAGGATGCTGAAAAAGTCCGCCAGCGTCGTTCTCGCATCGTTCAGACCCTCAACGTACCCCCGAGGGTACGCCTCCGGCCCTTCACTCGCTGCGGCCTTGCTGGACAGCCTTTTTGAGCATCCTGCGCTTAACCCCAGTCGTGTCGGTTCGTGAACCATTGTACCTACTCAGGAATTCGGGCTGAAGTGTTCGGAACTTCGGCCTTCAGCCTAAAAACCTTCAGCCTATCTACCTAACATGTGGCTTTCCACCTTGCACTAGCGACACAAACAGCTGGTCGTAGGTGTTTGCTGAACGAGCCCACGACACATCTGTATGCATCCCTGCCTCAACCAGTTGATCCCACATCGAGCGATCCTGATACAACGCCACTGCTTGACGCAATACAGTCAGAAGAGCGTCTACTGTATCCTCTTCGACATGAAATCCAGTCGCCCCTCCCGCTGTCCGAGCCTGCACAGGCAGTGGCAGGACCGTATCTGCTAACCCACCGATTTTTCTCACTACGGGAACCGTCCCATAGCGGAGGCTGTAGAGCTGGCTCAGGCCACAGGGCTCATACCGCGACGGCATCACAAACATATCTGCTCCGCCTTCGATACGATGGGCGAGTCCTTCGTCGAAACCGATACGAAGTCCCATACGATGCGGATAGCGTGCCTGAAGCATCTTCAGCTTGGCTTCGAGCTCCGGCTCGCCAGTTCCCAAGATCACCAGCTGCAAGTCCATCGCCATTAGTTGCGGCATAATGGTCGCCACGAGATCTATGCCCTTCTGCGACGTCAGCCGTGCAATGATGCCAAGAAGCGGAACCGATGTATCCGGCAACTGAAACTCCCGTTGAAGCGCCCGCTTACATACCTGTTTTCCCGCCCGATCGGTAGCTGAATAATTCGCGGGCAGATAGGGATCGGTTTCCGGATTCCATCGATCGATATCGATACCGTTCAGAATGCCCGTAAGTTGGTTCGTACGATTGAGCAGCACGCCCTCAAGCCCGAAACCGAACTCTGGCGTAAGGATTTCTCGCGCATAGGTGGGGCTAACCGTCGTCACATAATCAGCAAACACAATTCCGCCCTTGAGCAGATTCACCGAGCCGTAAAACTCAAGGGCCATGGGATTGAACAGCGATGGGGGCAGAGCCGTTTTCTTGAACTGCTCTCCAGGGAAGAGACCTTGATACCCCACATTATGCAACGTCAGTACGGTGCGCGCTCCCTGTACCTCCGGTCGATCTTGATCAACGGTCTTGAGATAGACCGCGCACAACGCTGTTTGCCAATCATGCAGATGGAGGATATGGGTATTCCATCGGCACGCGGTTCGGAGGTAGGCCATCACCTCAAGCGTCGCACGGCAGAAGAATGAAAACCGGTCGAGATTATCGGAATAGTCGATGCCGCCATCTTGATAAAGCCCTGGCCGGTCGAAGAAGGCCTCGTTCTGGATTGTCCACACCCGCACCTGACAATCACCTGGGCCGAGGGAAAGAATATTCTCCTCGATCAGCGTATCGACTAGCCCATGAGGCGTTGCTACTGATAGCCGACAGACGGAACGGAAGGATCGGCCTGACTCGTTCAGGCAACGATAGCGCGGAAGGAGGAGAATGACATCGTGCCCAAGTCTCGCCAATTCAAGAGGTAACGCGCCGGCGACGTCGGCGAGCCCACCGGTCTTGGCATAGGGGACCGCTTCGGAGGAGACCATGAGCACATTCATGGGATGCTTCGCCACGGAAGGACCTACTCCTCATTACTCACGGGGTTTCGTGAAGTGAGCGATGCGAGACGAGCGGGAAAGGCGCGACTGGCGAGGCGGGGGAATGTTCGAGGTTCGAAGTTCGAGGTTTCCGGAACTTCGAGTCGCGCTTTTCCCGCAAGTCCCGCCCGTCTCGCTTGAGTCATGGAGCGGCCGGCACTTCAAACCTGGAACGAAACTTGTCTTCGTGTTGCCAACTGCGTCCCAACGCGTGGAGTTGTTCCGCGGTCAGCGCTTCGCGATAGACAAGCCGTTCCTCGAAAAACACCAACAGCCATCCGCGATCCGGGTAAGCCAGAAACAGCGCATCGCCTGCCTCAATACGGACCTCCCACCCTGGCGGTGGTTCTCCGATTGCCAGCCTCGATCGTGGAATCAAAGAGTCGTCTTTCATGCCGAAGAACTGCATGAACTCGGCATGCTGATACGCGGGCATTCCCCAGGCCCCGACAAATGCGCGGGGGGTCAACTGATGGAGCAGCAACTCGTTGTCGCGCACGTGGCGTTCTTGTTCTTCCAACGGAGGCATCCCGCTGCAGCTGAGAACTGACCCGATCGCGACCGCGACGAACAGACCGGCCCATCCCGAGCGCCTCAGAAAATCAACGCACTTGAACCGCTGCGCACCGCACCAGGTTGGTCTGAACATGTCCGCAAGTGTTCTCACAATAGACGTCGACTCCTTGGTTCAACAGGCTTCACAGGCTGACAGAGATCACACTGACAGAGCCGCCGAAGAAGGGCATAGGAGTAAATCCCTGTGTCGTGGCCATCGCTCCAAGAAAATTGCAGCGCATAACGTCCGACCGGCTGCACATCCTGCAGCATGATTAAGAGAGGCACATCATTCGGTTGCAGGCGCCGTGCACCAGACCACTCGTCCACACAGGCTGCGCAGGGACATTGCTGGCGGAGATACCGGACAGGATAGACGGCCTTGTGCCCATCGTTCCATTCGATGCCCAGCACACCCTTCTCAATCCAGGCCATGTCTCTCGGTTCACATACGGTCTCTGTCATGTTCGCGGATTCCTTCTTACGATGGAACTGTTCAGGGGTTCAGGCTGAAGGCTCCGGGCACAGGCTGAAGGCTGAAGGCTGAAGGTCGGGATTCGAAGTTTCGAACACTTCAGCCTGAACACCTTCAGTCTATCTACCTGAGTAGTTACTTCACCACTGGCAAACGTGTCAACCTTATGATGGATACGATAGAAAATCCACGGGAGGCAGTTGTCTGCCTGCCACAATGGTGACATACCCTTCAATCGCGTTTTCCACCTCGTACCGAACTTGCCCGGCGGCCTTCAGACGATCGACCACAGCGGACGAGAGCCGCAACGCCTGATGCAGAAAGGCCAGGCTCCCTCGCGAGAGCGGCAAACAGCGGAAGGCCTGGCGCGCAGCACAAACCGCACAGACCAGGCCTCCTGACAAAGGCGAGAACTGCGGTTCTCCCACCAACCGACCCTTGCCGCAGGCGGCACAGTGATCAGTCTGAGGGCGAAACCCGGTAAGGCCCAGCAGCCGAATTTGAAATAGCAGCGCCGTCAACGCCGGATCCTGGCTCGTGACCAATGCACGCAAGCCCTGTTCGAGCGTCTCGAAAAGCTGCGGGTCCGGGTCCCCGTCCGGCGTCACCGCACCCACCACATTGACCATCCGCGCGGCAGCGGTCATCAGTGTCAAGTCTTCGCGAAACCGTATGAACGGCTCCACGAGATCGACTTCAGACACTCGATAGAGCGAATCGCCTGTCTTTTCGAACAGATTCAGATAGCAGATGGTGAGCGGTTCGAGTGATGCGCCGAGTCGGCTCTTCATCCGACGAGCCCCCCGCGCCACCGCGCGAACCTTTCCCATCTCCTTGGTATAGAAGGTCACGATACGATCCGCATCACCCCACTTCCGACTGTTCAGTGTGATGGCCGCGGTTTTGATCAACGGCATGAAAGCCACCAGCGAGACTGGCGGGAAAGGCGCGACGAGCGAGACGGGCTGAAGGCTGAAGGCTGAAGGCTAAAGTGTTCGGAACTTCGAACCCCGAACTCAGCTCCGCGTAAGACCCTCGTTTCACGTTTCACGTTTCACGCCTCCCGCCTCACATCTCACGGTTCCTGCTAGCGAAGGTATTCCATGAACAGGGTAGCTAAGGAAAGATAGATAGTAATGCCCGTGATGTCATTGGCCGTCGTCACAAATGGACCGGCCGCAACGGCAGGGTCCACCTTCATGCGCTTCAGCAAGATGGGCATGAACGTCGCCATACTGGTCGAGACCATGAACGCGATAATCAACGATATCCCCACGACCATGCCCAGAAACGCTTGATGCCAAATCCAGCCGACGATCGTGAGAATCACGCCGCAGGCGAACCCCATCAGTAGTCCGACCTTGATTTCTCTGAAAAACACGGTGCGCACGTCCGTCAGCTCGATCAGCCCTGTCGCCAACCCTCGAATAATGAGGGTCGAGGACTGAAGGCCCACGTTTCCACCCATGGCGGCGATGACCGGAATAAAGCTGACGATGGCCACCACTTCCTGAAGCGTGTACCGGAACTCCCACAGAATCGCGCCTGACAACAGACTGCCGACTAGATTCGTAAAGAGCCAGGGGAGCCGGTGTTTTGCCGACGCAATGCTGGAGGATTTCGAGACCGAGTCCTCTTCGATCGCGCCCGCCATCTTGAGCATGTCTTCGGTCGCTTCTTCACGGATCACGTCCACGACGTCGTCAACCGTGATAATGCCGACCAATTTGCTGTCGTTGTCGATGACCGGAATCGCGAGCAAGTTGTACCGCGCCACCTGACGGGCGACTTCTTCCTGGTCCATGTCGACCGTCACGCTAATCACGTCGCGCGTCGCAAGGTTTTTCAGCGGCGTCGCAGGAGGAACCGTCAGCAACTGCCGCAGAGAGAGCACCCCGACCAAGCGCTCAGCCTTGTCGGTTACGTAAATATAGAACACCATTTCCGCATCCGTCGCCAGCTGGAGACGGCGGATGGCATCTTCCGCCGTCGCCTCTTCCGAGAGCGCGAAGAACTCCGTCGTCATGATGCCGCCGGCCGTATCCTTCGCATACTTCAGCAGGTCGGCGACTTCCGTGGAGTCCTCCGTCCGCATCAGCGAGAGAATCTCTTTGGCTCGCTCTTCCGGCAGAACCCCGAGGAGGTAGGCCACGTCGTCAGGGCCGAGGTCTTTGATCAACCAGGCGATATCCGTGTGCAGCAGGTCCGCCAACACCTGATTGATACTGTCGCTGTCGAGCTCGCTCAGCACTTGGCCGCGCTTCGCCTCGCCTCGTACCAGTTCGAAAACTTCTCGCTTTTCTTTGGGGGACGACAGATGCACGATCACTTTCGCCACGTCAGCCTGATGCATCCGGCCCAGCATCTTCGCGAGATTGGTGATCGCACCCCGGTGCAACAGCCGTTGCACCGACAACAGCACGATGTCGAACTTGGTCCGGCCTCGATCGGCCTGGTCACGCAGCGAGTCGCGCAGGAGATCTTTATCCCCCGGACGAGGGCGCGGATCCACTGGATTTGATTCTGTTATACGTTCCGTCGGCTGCATCGTTACACCCAGTCTAAAAGTCTGAACGTCGAACGTCATCAAGCCTTGGATCTAGACGTGATGACACTATGAACTTAACGGCTCTATAGCGGGCTGCGGAAAACCCCTTTCGGAATAGCAGAGGTTGGGCAGTCTGAACGTCTAGGGACAGAGCAGAATTCCCAAGCAGGATGCTCAAAAAGTCCGTCCAGCAAGGCCGCAGCGAGCGAAGAGGCGAGGCGTACGCTTCGGTACGTTGAGCCTCTGAGCGATGCGAGAACGCCACTGGCGGACTGTTTCAGCATCCTGCTAATATCCCAATTCGGTGAGGGCGCGCTCATCTTCCCTCCACGCCTCCCGCACTTTCACCCACAGCTGCAGAAACACTTTCATCCCGAAGATCTGCTCCATGTCGCGTCGTGCATCGGTCCCGACAGCCTTGAGCCTCTCTCCGTGCTTCCCGATCAGGATCGCCTTATGAGACTCGCGCTCGACCAGCACTGTCGCGCTGATACGCGCCAGTTTCCCCTCTTCGACAAATTCGTCGATCTCCACGGCAACCGAGTAGGGCACTTCCTCATAGGTCTGGTGCAAAATCTTCTCGCGAATCATCTCGGCCGCCAAGGTCCGCATGGACTGATCGGTGACGGTGTCTGCATCATAGGCCGCCTCCCCTTCCGGAAGATGGGCCACGGTCACGGACAGCAATCGATCGACATTGTCGCCGGTTTCAGCCGACACCGGCACCACGTCCGTCCATGGGTATAACCTGGCGTAGGCTTCCATCACCGGAAGCAACTTGAGCTTATTGACTAGATCCACCTTGTTCAACACAAGAATGACCGGTCGCGGACACTTCCTGACCGCCCCTTTCACATGATCGATGACCAATAGATCACCGGGACCAGGCGAACTCGTCGTGTCCATCAACACGTACAAGATATCTGCCTCCTCCAGCGTTTCCACCGCGGTACGGAGCATGCGGCGATTAAGCAGATGTTGCGGCTTGTGCAACCCCGGCGTATCGAGCAAGGCAATCTGCGCGCCCGGGGCATGCACGACTCCCAAAATTCTCGTCCTCGTCGTTTGCGGCTTGTCCGAGACGATCGCGATCTTCTGCTCAAGCAATCGATTGAGCAATGTCGACTTGCCGACGTTCGGCCGTCCAATAATCGCGACTGTGCCAAACTTCATGGTGTTACGGACGGGGCCGCTCCTGTGATGGGGCGGGAACCAATTGATACACGGTTTCACCTTTACGAACGTAGCCGAGCTGCTCGCGCGCCAGCTGTTCGATCTTCGAGGGATCATGTTCCAGACGATCGATGTCTCCCCGCAGCGTGCGGGTCGTCCGTTGCAGCTCTTGAAGATCAAGGTCCAGCTGCTTGGCGTGCCCGCGCATGGAGAAGTAGCGCGGTAGACCCATGTCACCAAAGACCAAGGCGAGCAACAGCAGCAGGCACGCGGCAACTCCCACATAGTGCGCGCCCGTCACCATGCGACGCTGCCAATCAAGCCACTGCCGTCCCCTATTCCGCTTAATAATCATTGTCGCTCGCTCGTCATCCGCATCGCCCCGGCACCGCCTCACGACCCCGATAGACCGCGTTCGGACCCAGCTCTTCCTCGATCCTGAGCAATTGATTGTACTTGGCCACGCGATCCGTTCGGGACAGCGACCCGGTCTTGATGAGCCCGCTATTGGTCGCGACCGCCACATCCGCAATCGTCGTATCCTCCGTTTCCCCGGATCGATGCGAAATGATCGCCGTGTAGCCTGACCGTTTCGCCAACTCAATCGCCTCCAGCGTTTCCGTCAACGTGCCAATCTGGTTAAGCTTGATCAGAATGGAGTTCGCGATCCCTTCCTTGATCCCTTTGGCAAAGATCTCCACATTGGTCACGAAGATATCGTCTCCGACCAATTGGACCCGCTTGCCCAACTTCTCCGTCATTATCTTCCAGCCCTTCCAATCCAGCTCGCTCAACCCATCTTCGATTGAGAGAATGGGGTATCGATCCACGAGCTGCCCGTAGTAACGGATCATCTCCTCGGAGGAGCGCTCAGGATTCTTTTCTGCTTCAAGGCGGTATCGGCCCTTCTCATAGAATTCACTGGCCGCACAGTCCAATGCGAGGGCGATATCGCGCCCCGGTTTATAGCCGGCCTCCTCGATGGCTTGCATGATCAGGCTGAGCGCCTCTTCATTCGATTGGAGGTCCGGCGCAAATCCGCCTTCGTCACCGACCGCCGTATTCAACCCTTTTTTCTTCAACAGCGATTTAAGCGTATGGAACACCTCCGTCGCCATCCGGAACGCCTCACTGAAACTGGCCGCCCCCACCGGCATGATCATGAACTCTTGCAAGTCCAACCGATTGTCAGCATGGGCCCCGCCGTTGATGATGTTCATGAGCGGCACCGGCAGCACTCGTGCATTCGTCCCGCCAAGGTATCGGTAGAGCGGCTGGCCTGTTTCAGCCGCCGCCGCCTTCGCCACGGCTAACGACACACCGAGGATGGCGTTGGCGCCGAGCTTGCCCTTCGTTTTTGTGCCATCCAGATCGATCATCGCCTGGTCGATGCCGACTTGATCACACGCTTCCTTCCCTAATAGCTCCGGTGCGATCAGCTTGCTGATATTGGCCACAGCCTTGGAAACGCCTTTCCCCATCCAGCGCTTCTTGTCGCCATCGCGCAGTTCGATTGCTTCCTTCTCACCGGTCGAGGCCCCGGACGGCACCGCGGCCCGCCCACGCGCCCCACTCTCCAGCATGACCTCCGCCTCGATCGTCGGATTCCCGCGTGAGTCAAGAATCTGTCGTCCTTTGATCTCGCGAATCGCGCTCATGCTTCCCCCTCAGGCTGCTGAAAAAGACTCCCAAAGACCGTTATTTAGTTTGTTTGGTTTGTCTTGTTTATTTGGTTGACCAGACTAATCGGAGAAACCAAAGAAACCAAATCAACCAGATAAACGAAACAAACCAGATCAACTCGATGAACCAGACAAACAACAAACGAAGAGGCTGCCTTTTTGAGCAGCCTGTCCGACCCCGGAACGAAAACTCATACCATCTCTACTTTGCTGCGAAATCGAAGACAGGAGTTTGGAGCATTCGCGACGGCGATCGTTGCTCCCACACCGTCTTCTGTAAACGTTCAACTGTTTCAGGGCTATACAGCCGATCTCCACATTGATCGCAGACCTTGGCAGGCACATGTTCGACGACAACTAATTTGTCATCCAGCTGAATTGTATAGGTCACCATCTGCTCGCTCATCGGCGATCCACACACATCGCAATTCATCTTATGCCCTGTTCACCTTTGGCGCCGATCTGGGAGCCCGTCCGCCCGCAGCGGCCCCACTCTCTTTCGCATCCAGAGGATGGGGCTGGGTTGCCTTCGACTGCACGCGTCGGACGAGCACATTCTTATTGTGCGCGTTCCGCGAGCAAGGAAGGCACCCAGCCTCATCCGCCTAACCTCTTTTTCAGTAACCCATTCACCTTCCCCGGATTCGCCTTTCCACCGCTCGCTTTTATCACCTGCCCGACTAAGAATCCAAGCACTTGCTGCTTGCCCTCCCTGAACTGTGCGACCTGATTGGAGCTCTTTGCTAATACCTCGTCAATTATCTTCTCGATGGTCCCTTCGTCAGAAACCTGCTTCAACCCTTCAGCCTCAATGATTTCAGCGGCAGGCTTGCGCGTATTAACCATCTTCTCTAATACTGACTTGTAAATAGGCCCGCTGATTTCACCCTTCATTTTCATAACCACTAATTCCAAAAGATTCTTTGCGGGGATTATAGTGAGCGCCCCAATACCTTCACTATATGGATTTACGTCAAAGAGAAGTGGATTGGGAGGCGTAGCTGTAACTCCATGGCGAGTGAGCCCTCGAAAATCTATCGTAATACAGTTGGCAAGCTCCTTCCCCACTTCCATCTTCGACAACCCTAATATCTCAGCCTCCGCCACGCATTTCTCGAAGTATTCAAGGACCTTCTTATTGGAAGTTAAGACGCCCGCTGAATACTCGGAGAACCCAAACTCTTGCTGCAATCTGTTCCTTCGATCAGCTGGTAGCTCCGTCATACTGCTTCTGATTTGGTCAATCATTTCATTTGGAAGCTGGAGTGGGACGAGGTCGGGGTCAGGAAAGTATCGGTAGTCATGGGCCTCCTCTTTCGAGCGCATGACCGCTGTTTCGCCCCGATCGATATTCCAGAGCCGAGTCTCCTGGTTGATTTTTCCGCCCTCCTTCAACACCTTCGTCTGGCGCTTGATCTCGTACTCGATGGCATCCTTGACGAACTTGAACGAATTGATGTTCTTGAGCTCGACCTTGGTTCCAAATTCCTTCTGGCCCAACGGACGGAGCGAGAGATTCGGCTCGCAGCGGAAATTCCCTTTCTCCATATCTCCCTCGCACACATTTTGGGAGATCAGCACATCGCGGAGACCCTTCAAATAGGCCACGACTTCATCAGCCGACCGCAAGTCCGGCTCTGTCACGATTTCCAGTAGCGGTGTTCCCGCCCGATTCAAATCGACGCGGCTCCCATTCATGCCGGCGACGTGGACACTCTTGCCTGCATCTTCTTCCAGATGGGCGCGACGGATACGGACACGCCGGTTGCCTTCACTCGCCGCAATCTCGATCCAGCCATGCTCGCAGATGGGCGCCTCGTATTGCGAAATCTGATAGCCCTTGGGCAGATCCGGATAGAAGTAGTTCTTGCGTGCAAAGAGATTATTCGCCGCAATAGTACAATTCAGTGCCAAGCCAGCCCGCACCGCCATCTCCACCGCCGCCTGGTTGATCACCGGCAAGGTGCCGGGGAGCCCCAAACAGAGGGGACAGGTCTGGCTATTGGCCGTGAGCCCGAACATCGTCCCACAGCCGCAAAACAGCTTGGACTTCGTCCGCAGCTGCGCATGCACTTCCACGCCAATGACGACTTCGTAAATCATCGTTTAGCCGCGGTCTTCTCCTCGCAACCCATCACGCTCGCGCCGCATGGCCTCACGACCGGCATCGAACGCCTCGCGCAAGACCGCCTTCTTCGTGTCCACGAATTCTTTTCCCTCATCCAGAACATCCTCGAATACTTCGCCTGCCCGACCGGCGAGGTCGCAGAGCTCGCCTTCTGCGCGACGAGCATAGCCACGTAACTTCTCGCGCGACTCGCGTCCGGTCTGTGGGGTCAGCAACAATGCCGCCACCACTCCCAACGCCGCCCCACTCAAGAACGCCAGCACGACTGCTGATGAAGAACCTCGATCATCCGCCATTGTGATCCCCTCCTTTTTCTCGAAACCGCTCCTTCATGACTTGAGATGCAGCTTTAAATCCGGCTACCACGCTCGCCATATTGGTCAACAGCGTTCCGCTCGAGCCCTTCACGACATCGTGCACATGCTGAACCGATTCCCCCACTTCCCCGACCGCATGCAGAAGGACGGAGGCATGTCCCATTCCCACGCGGGCTTGCTCGGTCAGATCATTTACGTTGTGGCTCATCGTCCGAAGTTCTCCGATCAGCGGCGGTAGGTCGTTGTTCATTTTTGCCAGAAGCTCTTCGGACGCCACCACAGTCTTGCGAATGCGAATCAGCACGGGCACGAGGTAGCCCACCAACACCCCAAACGCGACCGCCACGAGAATCGCAGCTATTTCAACGATCGTCATATTCTTCCTCCAGCTAACCCGTTACCCCTTTAGACCCTTACCCCTTACCGTACAACCGGCTTCTTCGTACGCCATTGCGTGCTCTGTTCGTAGGCATAGGCCGCTCGCAAGAGCGTCTCTTCTTCGAAGGGACGACCGATCAACTGCAGCCCGATGGGAAGCCCGGCCTGACTGAATCCACAGGGCACCGAAATCGCCGGCACACCGGCGAGGTTCGCTGGAATAGTGAAAATGTCCGACAAGTACATCTGGAGCGGGTCGTCGCCCTTCGCGCCAAACTTGAAAGCCGGCGTGGGTGTCACGGGCGTCGCAATGAGATCGACATCCTGAAACGCCGCCTCCAAGTCGTGACGAATCAATGTTCGCACCGCCTGCGCCTTGCCATAATAGGCGTCGTAATAGCCGGCGCTGAGGACGTAGGTCCCCAGCATGATCCGTCGTTTCACCTCAGGCCCAAAGCCTTCCTGCCGCGTCTTCATATACAACTCGAGTAGGTCTTTCGTCTCTTTGGCACGAAGTCCGAACTTCACGCCATCGTATCGGGCCAGATTCGAACTGGCTTCGGCCGTGGCGATCACATAGTAGGTGGCTACCGCCGCGTCTGTCTGCGGCAACTGGATTTCCTTGATCTCCCCACCCAAGCTTTTCAATTCTTCAATCGCTGCCCGCACGGCCTGCTCCACTTCAGGATCCAACCCCTCCGCAAAATACTCGACCGGCACACCGACCTTCAGCTTTTTAAGATCTTTCTTCTTGAGCGCCTTCAGATAGTCCGGCACCGGAACATCAGCCGATGTCGAATCCAACGGATCGTGACCGGCAATGGCTCCGAGCAGGAAGGCAGCATCCGTCACATCTTTTGTAATCGGCCCGATTTGATCGAGCGAGGAGGCAAAGGCGATCAACCCGTATCGAGAAACCCGCCCATAGGTCGGCTTAAGACCCACCACCCCACAGAACGCCGCAGGCTGCCGGATCGACCCGCCGGTATCAGACCCCAACGCCGCGGCACATTCGTCGGCAGCCACCGCCGCTGCGGACCCTCCGCTGGATCCACCCGGCACACACTGCAGGTTCCAGGGATTGCGGCTGGGGCCAACGGCGGAATTCTCGGTTGAAGAGCCCATCGCAAATTCATCGAGGTTCGTCTTCCCGAGGAGCAGATACCCCTGCGCACGTAGCTTGGCAATGACGGTCGCATCGTATGGCGGAATGAAGTTCCCAAGCATACGGGACGCGCAGGTGGTCAGCACCCCCTCGGTACAGATATTGTCTTTGATCGCCAGTGGCATGCCCATCATCGGCGACGTCTTGCGCCACCCTTTCAAGGAAGCGTCGAGCGCGCCGGCTTGCGCCACCACTGCGTCTTTGACCTGCGTGATGTAGGCCTTCACCTTGGGCTCTACCTGGCCGATGCGTAATCCATAGGTACGCACGATCTCCGTAGCCGTGACTTCGCCGGCCGTAAACTTCTCATGAAGCTCGTAGAGCGAAAGTTTATGAATCGACATCAGGGCTTCGTCTTCCCATCAACAATTCGGTTCTTCTCGTTGACTCGAATAATCTTGGGAACATGCCGTTTGATTTCCTCTTCTGCGTAATACTCGTAACAGAAGATGATAATCTGATCGCGGACCGCGCCTTTCCGTGCCGTCGGCCCATTGAGGATAATCTCACCCGCCCCGCGCGTGCCCGCCATCGCATAGGTCATGAAGCGTTCGCCGTTATTCAGATTGGAACAGACGATCGCCTCATAGGGCAAAATCCCCGCTGCTTCCATCAGATCCTCGTCGATCGTCAGACTGCCTTCGTAGTCGAGGCAGGACTCCGTCACCGTGGCCCGATGAATTTTCGACCGCAACATTTGCCTGAACATCCGAACCTCGCTTAAAGGGGTTGTCGATCTTCAATAATTTTGGGAACCACAAAGAACCCGTCGGCCGACTCCGGCGCATTGGCCACCGCACGCTCGACGGACAGGGATGGCCGCACGTCATCGGGACGAAACACATTGACTTGCCCCAACACCGTCGCCGTCGGTTCGACGCCGGCCGTCTCATACTGCTTCAATGTCTCCACATGCGTAAGGATCTGGCTCAACTGTTTTGTAAACGCCGCCTTCTCAATATCCGTCAACTCCAGCCGGGCCAGCTTCGCAACCTTCTCAACTTCTTGTTTCGTTATCTCCACGTTTCTCTTTCCTTCCCTCTCTTCAAGGATGTCCAAAATGGTCTTCCGGCAAGGCCGCAGGCGTACCCTCCGGGGTACGTTGAGGATTTTGTCGAGCCGAGAACGCCGCTGGGAGCCATTTTCAACATCCTGTTATTCCACCGTGACGCTTTTGGCCAAATTCCGCGGCTGATCCACATCCGCGCCGCGCAGTACTGCAATATGATACGCCAAAAGCTGCAGCGGAATCGTAAACAAAATCGGCGAGAGCAGTGGATGTGTGTCGGGAATCGTGAAGACCGCATCGGCGATCTTCCCCAACTCCCGCTCGCCTTCCGCCACGAACGCGATGACCGGCGCACGCCGGGCCTTCACTTCCATCAGATTGCTCACAGTCTTTTCGTACAACCGGTCCCTCGGTGCCAACACCACCACCGGCATGTCCTTATCGATGAGCGCGATCGGGCCGTGTTTCATCTCTCCCGCGGCGCAACCTTCCGCATGGATGTAAGACACTTCTTTCAGCTTCAACGCTCCTTCGAGTGCGATCGGATAGTTGATGCCGCGACCGAAGAACAAGAAGTTCCGCTTCTTGTGATACCGCTGGGCGATCGCGACAATCTCCGCCTCACGACTGAGCACTCGCTCGACCAATACCGGAAGCCGGACCAGGCGATCGAGCCAGGCCTTGCCGTCCGCGACAGACAGGGTTCCGCGCACGCGGCCCAAATGCAACGCCAGCATGTAGAGCGCCGTGAGCTGCGCGGTGAAGGCTTTGGTCGAAGCGACGCTGATCTCAGGTCCACAATGCGTGTAGAGGACGCCGTCTGATTCACGGGCCAGGGTACTGCCCACCACGTTCACGATCGAGACGACACGCGCCCCTTTTTGCTTCGCCTCACGCGCTGCGGCCAGCGTATCCGCCGTCTCGCCGGACTGCGAGATCGTGATAAAGAGATCGTCTTTCCCGACCAGCGGATCGCGGTAGCGGAATTCGCTGGCAATATCGACCTGCACTGGCGTACGGACCATCTCCTCCAGCAGATACTTCCCCACCAGCCCCGCGTGCCACGAGGTGCCACAGGCGACGATCCAGACCCGGCCAACGGAGGCAAACTCTTTCGGCGTCAATCCGATATCCGGCAGATCCGCCTCGCCGGTCTCGTAGGAGTAGCGCCCGCGCATCGTGTCGAGAATCGTCTGCGGCTGTTCGTGAATCTCCTTCAGCATGAAGTGCGGAAATCCGCTCTTTTCCGCCGCGGAGGCATCCCAGGTGATCTTCGTCAATTCCCGTTTAACAGGGCGTCCTTCGATATCGGTGAACTGGATGTCCGTCGCGGTCACGACCGCCACATCGCCCTCTTCGAGGTAGGTTACGTCACGAGTATGGGCGAGCATCGCCATGACATCGGACGCGACAAAGGACGCCTTGTCGGTGGTGCCCACGACCAGCGGGCATCCTGAGCGCGCCGCGATCATCGTCCCCGGTTCCCGCTCCGATATGACGGCGAGCGCATAACTCCCTCGCACCTCCTTCGTGGCAGCGCGTACCGCCTCAGCCAGCTCCATGCCCTGCTTGAGGTATTTGTCGATCAGATGCGCCACGACTTCCGTGTCCGTTTCCGAATGAAATGTGTAGCCCTCTTTCTGTAATTGCTGTTTCAACGGCTGATAGTTTTCGATGATGCCGTTGTGCACGAGCACGCAGCCTTTCGAGCGGTGCGGGTGGGCGTTTTGCTCCGAGGGCTTCCCGTGCGTCGCCCATCGCGTGTGACCGACCCCTACGGTGCCATTGAGTTCTTTCTCCTTGAGCGACTTCTGAAGATTGGAGAGTTTGCCGACCGTGCGCCGAATCTCGATTTTGTCGCCTTGCAGCACCGCAACGCCGGCCGAGTCGTAGCCTCGATATTCCAGCTTGGCGAGACCAGCGATCAAAATCGGCACCGCCTCCTGATCGCCCACGTATCCGACAATTCCACACATTTTTAACCCCTACTAATTTTCTTCACTTGGCTGCCCTTTGAAGACAGCGGCCGTTTCTTCGTGAGGCGAGTGGGCTTCGTTGTACGTTTCACGTTCAACGTTTCACGATTCACGCCGGTTTGTAAGGCCCGCCGGCGAGCGGCCCATCCCGCACGATTTACTTGCGGCACCCGCGCAATCGCCAACGCATTCGCCGGCACATCCTGCGTGACCGTGGTGCCGGCTGCAATGATGGCTCCCGCCCCCACCGTCACCGGTGCGATCAACTGCGTATCGCTGCCGAGAAAGACCCCATCCCCGATCACCGTCTGAAACTTCCGTGCACCGTCGTAGTTACAGGTAATGGTGCCGGCGCCGATGTTGACCCCTTTCCCGATCGTTGTGTCCCCGAGGTAACTCAGATGATTCGCCTTCGATCCTTCGCCCAGATCGGTTTTTTTCATCTCGACAAAGTTCCCGACCTTAGCCTTCTTCCGCACCACCACACCGGGACGCAAGTGGACGAACGGGCCCAAGCGCGCATCGTCCTCAATGTGCGAATCGGCAAACAGGCAATGGTCGAGAATCTCAACACCATTGCCGACGGTACAATCCGTCAGTCGTGTATAGGAACGGAGCACACAATCTTCCCCAATGACTGTTGTCCCTTCAAGCGTCACGTTGGGATACAGTACCGTGTCTTTCCCGATCGTGACTGTGGCGTCAATCCAGGTTGAGGCCGGATCGATCATCGTTACCCCGGCATCCAGCCAGCGCTCCCGAATCTGCTGCCGCACCACCTGCTCAGCCTCGGCGAGCTGTCGACGCGTATTCACGCCAAGTCCTTCGTCGGGATTGTCGAGCACCATAGCTGCCACAGGCCGTCCCTGTTCCACTGCGAGATGGATGAGCTCCGTCAAATAATATTCCCCTTGGGCGTTGCTGGGATCGAGCTTTTCCAAGGCGCTAAAAAGAAACTCCCCGTCGACCACATAGGTGCCCACGTTGACTTCATGGATCGCTTGCTCCTCTGCATTGGCGTCACGATCCTCGACGATGCGAGAGACTGCCCGCTCGGCTACATGCGCACGCACGACCCGCCCATATCCGCTTGCGTCGTCGAGCACCGCGGTAAGAATGGTCACGGTCGCGCGATTCGCCTCGTGAACACGAAGGAGTTCGCGCACGGTCGCTTCTTGGAGCAGCGGCGTATCGCCGTTCAGAATCAGATACCTGGATGGGGCGCCTCGCTTGCCCACCGCAAACACCGGACGGCTCTGCAAGACCGCATGGCCTGTGCCCAATTGCTCCCGCTGTTCAACAATCGCAACGGGAGAGCTGCCGCTCTTTCCTGACGTTGCGCGGTCGATCACCTGGCGAACCAGATTAGCCTGATGCCCCACCACAACAGCCACACGATCCCCCGCGACGCGCAATCCGAGACCCACTGAATAGAGCACCATCGCCTGGCCGGCCAACCGATGCAGCACCTTCGCCTGCTTTGAGCGCATGCGCTTCCCCAGCCCGGCAGCCATCACGATCACCGCAAGGCCGGCAGCCTTCCCCGGCTGGTCGAGGCTGACCGGCTTCTTTACCGTCGAGACTTTCGTGGCGCGTACACGCCTCATCCGATCGGCACTCCCGATTCAGGCTGTTTGACCGTATTCCACTTCGTCGCGGCTGTCACGGCCGATGCCAGGGACGTGGAGGGTGAGCAGAGCCCGCCTGAGACGATGAGCTTCATCGCCTCTTCTACGCTCATATCGACGGCCGTGACTTCATGCTCCGGCACCAACAGGAAATAGCCCGACGTCGGATTCGGTGATGTCGGGACATACACATGGATCAGCGACTCCTGCGTGAGATCTTGCATATCCCCTTTAGTCATGCCCGTCACGAAGGCGATACAATAATGGCCATTCTTGGGAAACTGAATCATCACGACGCGGTTATATGACACATGATCTGAGATCGACAAAATATCCATCATGGATTTCAACGTTGAGTAGATCCCTCGCACGAGCGGCACACGATTCAACCATCCCTCCCACCACTTCACGATTTGCCGGCCCATAAAATTGGTGGCAAACAGGCCGGCCGCAAAGATCAAAACGATCAACGCCAGAATCCCCAGCCCCGGCACATAATGACTCGGCACCAACCGGACCAGGAGATCCCCGAGAATCCCATCGAGGGCCACGAAAAGGGCCTTCAAAATAAGGATGGTTCCCCAGATGGGGATAATCACGAGCAAGCCCGTCAGAAAGTAGCGTTTTAGCACGGTTTTCAGCATAAAGATGAGCCCCCAAACGTAGAGAGTCATCATACAGAGAATTACGAGGGTCTCGCAAGCCTTTTCTTGCTATTTTCAACAACTTGGCATACCATCTCGCCCGTTTTCTTCACCGGCGATGGTGCCCAAATCGATGGGAACAAAAAAGCGGCAGACTCGTGGCCTGTTTATTACTCTGGAGGGAGTCGAAGGCAGTGGGAAAAGCACCCATATTCGCCACCTCGCGGAAGTGCTCACTCGGGCAGGGTACCGCGTGCTCCAAACCAGAGAACCGGGTGGCACTGCTACCGCCGAAGCGATCCGCCATATTCTCCTCACGGCGGCGTCTCACGAACCAGTCACGCCTCAGGCCGAAGCTCTGCTGATCCTCGCTGCGAGATGTCAGCACGTCACGCATCTCATCATGCCGGCACTGCGGCGCGGCACCGTCGTGCTCTGCGACCGGTTTTTCGATTCCACCTTTGCCTATCAAGGCTTCGCGCGCGGCCTGAATCTTGAGTGGTTGCGGGCGGCCAACGAGGTCGCAACCGGCGGGCTGACGCCGGATCTCACCCTCGTACTCGACCTCCCGGTTTCAGTGGGCTTGGCCAGGCGGCGAGCCGATCGTGGACAACAGAATCGGCTAGACCGTGAGACAGAACGTTTTCATCGAAAGGTGCGCCGGGGATTTCTGGCACTCGCCGCTGAAGAGCCTGCCCGCATGACGGTCGTCAATGCACATCGACCCGCGCAAGAAGTTCAGGACGAGCTCACTGAGATCGTGCTAGGCTGGATTGCTCGACCGCGTCGCCCTTCGCGCCGCCGGAGTTAACATGCCCTTTCGCGATTGTATCGGCCATCAACAATCTATCGCGTTCTTGCAATCCGCCGTCACCCATGAGCGATTGGCTCACGCCTATCTGTTCCACGGCGAGGACGCAATCGGGAAACGATTGACGGCCATCCGACTCGCGCAAGCGCTCAACTGCGAACAGCCTCCCGAGACGGACGGTCTCGACAGTTGTGGTGCGTGCCGGTCCTGCCAACAGATCGAAGCCCGCACGCATCCAGACTATTTCGTCATCGAGCCGGACCCGGAACAGGCCACCCAGCAAATCAAGATTGAGCAAGTCCGCGAGATCGAGCACCAGATCATGTACCGTCCGCTCATCGGCGAGCGAAAAATTTGTCTGATCAACGACGCCGACCGCATGACGATCGGCGCGGCCAACGCGCTGTTAAAAACGTTGGAAGAGCCCCCCGCGCATAGTCTCTTCCTCCTGATCTCGTGTCGCCCCGCGGCCCTCCCGGCGACCATCCGGTCACGCTGTCAGACCCTTCGCTTTACGACACCGGCTCGCACACAGGTGGAGGCCGCGCTCATTCTGAAACGAGAAATCCCTCCCGCAGACGCGCGATTTCTCGCCATCGTCAGCGAAGGCCGTCTCGGGGAAGCCCTCATCGCCGATGTGAAAGAGACTCGCGCACGCCAACAGGAACTCGTAGACTTGGTCCGTCCCCAATCCTTGCAATCGATCGGGTCCATCCTGTCCTCGGCGGAAGCGATTGCGAAAGCCGACCGGGCTCAGGACATGCTCGCCTGGCTGGCTCGTTGGATCCGCGATCTCGTTTTAATTCAAGTCGGAGGAGATCGTGACCAGTTGCTCTACCTGGATGATCTCACGACGCTAGAAACCTACGCGCAACAGGCCAACACCGATTCGCTGTTGGACTTGCTCCGTGAGATTGAGATGACCGAGCAGCGCGCCACGCGGCACCTCAATCTCCACATGGCACTGGAAATGATCTTGCTCCGCCTGCGCGATGCGCTTGCACTCGCGCCAGCTGGAGCTCCTGCCTAGCAGGAAGCTCAAAAAGTCCGCCAGCTGCGTTCTCGCATCGCTCAGAGGCTCAACGTACCGAAGCGTACGCCTCGCCTCTTCTCTCGCTGCGGCCTTGCTGAACGGCCTTTTTGAGCATCCTGCTGGAGATGAGATCTCCTTACCCTAGACATGCAGGCTCCTAGCTTTCGCCGTTTATTACCTGATATCTTTTGTTACCCCACATGAATACGGCCAACCGCTTTTACATCACGACGCCGATCTATTACGTGAACGACGTGCCGCATATCGGACACGCCTATACCACCGTGGCTGCCGATGTCCTGGCTCGCTACTGGCGCCTGCGAGGACGCGACGTGTTTTTTCTCACCGGGCTCGATGAACACGGACAAAAGGTTCAGCAGGCCGCGGCCAAAGCCGGCATCGACCCGCAAGTCCACTGCGACAAGCTGGCACCCCAGTTCCAAGCCCTTTGGAAACGCCTAAACATTTCCAACGACGCCTTTATCAGAACGACAGACCCTGTGCACAAATCTATCGTTCAACGATGCCTTCAAGAACTTTACGATAAGCAGCTGATATATAAAGATGATTACACTGGATGGTACTGCACATTTGATGAACGGTTTTGGACTGAAAAAGATGTCGCAGGGGGCCTCTGCCCAGACTGCAAACGCCCCATCGAGAAGCTCAGCGAACACAATTATTTTTTCAAGATGGGGCAGTATCAGGATCGCCTGATCGAACACATCAAGCAGCATCCGAACTTCATCCGCCCTGAGTCGCGCCGCAACGAGGTCCTGGGATTCTTGACCACGCAGAAGCTCGGCGACCTCTCGATCTCCCGACCCAAATCAAGACTCTCCTGGGGCATCGAGTTGCCCTTCGATAAAGACTACGTCACGTACGTCTGGTTCGACGCCTTGGTAAATTATGTCTCGGCATTGGAGTATCTTCCCCCAACTCCATCCCAGAACCGATACTGGCCTGCCTCAGTCCATTTGGTCGGGAAAGACATCCTCACCACCCATGCCGTCTACTGGTCCACGATGTTAATGGCATTGAACCTGCCATTACCAGAAACGATCTTCGCACATGGCTGGTGGACCGTAGATGGGGAGAAGATGTCGAAGAGCCGCGGCAATGTCATTGACCCGAACAAGATGGTCGATGAATTTGGCGCCGATGCCTTTCGCTATTTCCTGCTACGGGAAGTACCATTTGGGCAAGACGGCGACTTTTCCAAAGTAGCGATGGTTGCAAGCATCAATAGCGACTTGGCCAATGGTATTGGGAATCTGCTCAGCCGGACCCTCACCATGATCGAACGCTTTGCGGGTGGAACAATTCCGGCAAGCGGCAGCCCAGCCCTGCAGGAACTCGAAGAGAAGATTGCCGCGGCAGCCGCCAGACTCCCAGAAACGCTCGAACGCGGATTTGGATCCCTGGCCTTTCGCGACAACCTGCAAACAATATGGGAACTGGTCGGCCTCTGCGACGAATACATCGACAAGAGCGCGCCTTGGACCCTTGCGAAGAAACCAGAAAATACTCCCAAGCTGAACACGGTGCTAAACACGGCTGCGCGAGCACTTCGACTGTTGTCTGTGCTGGTGTATCCCTACATGCCTCAGACGGCTGTGCAGGCGTTGATCCAACTGGGTCTGGCGTTTGATTTTTCAAAGCCGGTTCCCGTTGATTCATATGCATGGGAAACCTCGCTCGTCGGCACAAAGATTCAGAAAGGCACAGGATTGTTCCCAAGAGTCATTCAACCTGCAGCTGGCGAACTCGCCATATCTGGGCAAGAAGCGAAATTATCCATATCGACGGGAGGCCAGCCAGTGAGTGAATCAGATATATCTTCCCAATCAACGCCTAAAATAGATGCGCTCGCTCCTGCTGTGATTCCCCCACCACCCTTACCAGCACAGATCACGATCGACGAGTTCATGAAGGTCCAGCTCAAGACCGCGAAAGTCCTCACCGCTGAGCGTGTGCCGAAGTCGGAGAAGTTGCTGAAGCTGCAAGTGAGTCTTGGAGAAGGGACGGAGCCGCGCCAGATCGTCGCCGGCATCGGCAAGAAATACGAGCCGGAGGCGCTGATCGGCAAAACGATCATCGTCGTCGCCAACCTCAAGCCAGCGAAGCTCATGGGCATCGAATCGCAAGGCATGGTCCTGGCCGCAGGGGACAGCGAAGTCCGTGGACTGGCCACTATCCTCGAGGAAGTCGACCCTGGGACCAAAGTAAAATGAGCCTGGCGGTCGCCACAGCCAGGCTGCTGCTGTTCTGTGGTGCTGCACTGATCCCCCTCCCCTGCCTCGCGATCTCGGCTGAACTCGAATCCCCTCCCGCTCTCCGTCTCAACGAGCCCCAACCGACGACCATCTTAGTCCGCGTCGTGGGCCATGGCGCGATGGTCCTCGGTCGAGAGGTCGGAGGCGCCCGCGTCACGATCACCGACGTAGCCACCAAACAAGTCCTGGCTACCGGCATTCAGCAAGGCGAAACCGGCGACCAGAATCACATCATGCGGACGCCGCGCTTGATGGGAGAACCGCTGTACAGCTCACGACCGGCCGCAACCTTTACCACCACGCTCAATCTTCTCCACCCAACCCTCGTCGAAATCACAGCCGAGGGACCGCTTGCCTACCCTGCCGCCGCGCAGCAGGTATCACTAACCGTCTGGCTGATTCCCGGACAAGACCTGACCAATGACGGGATCGTGCTCAGCCTGTACGGCTATATCATCCAAATCGAACATCCGAAACCAGGCGAGCCCTTGATCGCCAAGGACGACGTTCCCTTGCGCGCATCCGTGCGCACGTTGTCCGGCGCCCTCGTCCGTCCACATGGGGACTGGGATTCTCGCAAGACCCATATCTACGGCGAACTGATGATCGGCGACCGAGTGCTGGAACGGCTCCAGATGTTTTACAGCGGCGACCAAGCGACCTTTGAAGCGCCGTTTTTCGTGCCGCTTCCCAACGACGCGCCTGACGGCATCACGCTCCGCGTGATTGCCGCCGATCCCGCCAGCGGTAATTTTGGAATGGGCCAATCTAAGTACCCCGTCCTAAGCGAGCGCCTTCGCCAAAACCCAAGAAGCGAACCTCGTTAACCTCAAAAATGTCTCCGGAACGCTTGCCGCCTCGGCGCGCACATGCGACACTATTATCTATGACTGCTCTTGTCTCCTATGAACATCTCCGCAGTCGTTTGTACCTCGCCCTGGCACTGAACGCGGCAATTATCGTCGCTGAGTTCATCGGTGGATGGATCCTCGATAGCATCGGGCTCATGAGCGATGCGGGCCATAACCTCGTCGACCAGGGTGCGCTCTTTCTTGCCCTCTATGCCCATCTCCTCACGGCCAGGCCCGCCACAGAAGCGAAAACATTTGGGTACCACCGAGCCGGCATCATTGCAGCCTTCTTAAATTCTTTCGTCCTGTTGCTCACGGCCCTCGGTATCACACTCGTGGGACTCAAGCGGCTGCTGCAGCCCGTACCGGTGGACGGTGGCTGGGTCATGGTGATCGCCGCCGTGAGTTTCGCAGCTAATTTAAGTATCGCCCTCCTGTTGCAGCGCGGAGCCAAGGATGATCTCAATATCCGCAGTGCCTTTTGGCACATGCTCGGTGATGCCTGGGTGTCACTGGGCGTCGTAATCAGCGGCGGCGCCATACTACTCACCGGATGGGCCGTTCTCGATCCGCTCATCAGCTTGCTGGTCGTCGTGGCCATTGCAAAAGGGGCCTGGCCGCTGTTTAAGGAATCGCTGGACGTCTTGTTGGAATCGACCCCGGCAAAAATCAGCGCCTCCCACGTGGCTGCGACCATCGAGGCAATCCCCGGCGTGAAAAACGTCCACGACCTCCATATCTGGGCCGTCGAACCTCGGTTGATTATGATGACCTGTCATATCCTCGTCGAAGGAGACGATTCGGCACTGACCAATAATTTATTACATGCCATCCGCGATCGAGTCAGCACAGATTTCGGCATCAAGCATATGACGATTCAGATGGGAACCCACTGTTGCCGCCCTGACGAGATCCACTGCGATCTGACCACATTGGCAAAGCAGCACAAGGATGAGGGCATCGTACATGTACACCACTGAGCTATGCGGAGTGGCGCGCGACAAGCGCGAGGAGCGAGACTCGCGTGACGTGAGCGATGCGAGACGAGCGGGAAAAACGGGACTGGCGAGACGGGAGAAATTTCGAGGTCAGAAGTTCGAGGTTTCCGGAACTTCGAACCCCGACCTTCGTGTCGCGCTTTTCCCGCCAGTCTCGCCCGTCTCGCTTTAGTTAGGCATCGACGATTGCAGCAGAAGTCTTCTCGAATAGTGCGGGTTAAGACAATGACCACGACCCCAGTCCCTTTTTATATTCTCTGCGGCTCCCTCGGCGCGGGAAAAACCACCCTCTTAATGAGGCTGCTTGAATATTGGAAGGGCCAGGGCAAACGAGCCGGCGTGTTGATGAACGAAGCCGGCGAGGTAAGCATCGACGGGCCCCGCGCTGGGACCATCGCTGAACAAGTCATGAATCTCGCAGGCGGCTGCGTCTGCTGCGACACGAAGGAAGACTTGTCCTGGGGGATCGCCCAACTGGTGCGGGACTATAAGTCGGATGTGATAATCCTGGAATGCTCGGGCACGGCTGATCCAGTCGAAGTCATCGATGGCGTCACCGATCTCTACACTGCGCGGCTCACGCACTTAGAAAAAGTCATCGCCTTACTGCATCCGATCCCGACAGACAAGGAGAGTATGGGGGGATTCGTGACCGGGCAGGCGATTCGCTGTGCCGACGAGCTCATCCTCAATAAGCGAGACCTCTATATTCCGGGGCATTGGGAAAGATTCAAGGCTTCGATCGTCGACCAGAATCCCTACGCGCGGGTCTGGGAAACCAGCCATGCCAAGGTCGATCCCGCAGTGCTGCTCGAACCAATGACCCGGATAGCACGGGCACCAACGGTGAATGTGGATTTCGGAGTCCCGCGATCATCCACACCGAGCACGCGGGCATCGTATCATCCAATCGCCACAACGGTTCGGCTGTCCGGCCCGTTGAACTTTGAACGATTCTTGCGCTGGATGAAAACCCTCCCCCCTGAACTTGAACGGGCGAAAGGCTTCTTCCGATTCGCCAAAGGACCGGAGCTTCAGGAATTTCAATATGCCCCGCCAGGCAACGCCACTATTACACCGATCACATTGCTCGACGAACCGAACCACGCGATCGTGTTGATTGGTCGAGGGTACGACCAGGAACGCTGCCAAACAGAACTCTTACATTGTCTGGAAGGCTAGCAGACTGCGGAAAACCATATGCACATTCCAATGATTCTTTAATCTGCTGTCCATGACAACAGAGGAATACCACGCAGGATGCTCAAAAAGGCCGTCCAGCAAGGCCGCAGCCGACGAAAGCACCGGAGGCGGAGCCTCTGGGCTACGTTGAGGATGCTTTCGAGGTGAGAACGAGGCTGGCGGACTTCTTCAGCACCCTGCGTAAGAGCGGACACGAGAATAGCGCAAGAGCAACCACGCGACGCCGGCTCCGAACAATCCGCCGATCACCCAGCCTCCCAGCACATCCGTAACGTAGTGGGCCCCGATATATACGCGCGAGAGACCGATGAGTCCGACCAACGGCCAACTGACCCAGCCCGATCGCGGATAGAGCACGTGGAGAAAGGCCGCGGCCGTCGCGGAGTTAATCGCATGATTCGATGGGAACCCGAAGGTCTTACCGCAGGCTTCGATCTGGTGGATATCCGGGAGTGCCATGCAGGGTCGCGGGCGCGCTACAAGGTCTTTGATCCGCGCCCCGACAAAATCTAACAGGCCGATCGAAGCAGCCAGCACCGGGGCTGCCAACAATGCTTCTCGCCAAGACCACCACAACCAATAGCCTGTCAGCAGGATACCTGGAACCCACAGCAGGCTTGAGTTGGAAAAACTGAGTGCCAATCCGTCTAACCAGGCAGACTGCCCGGCGAACCCATTGACGGCGCGAAAGAGAGATTCGTCCAAACTCATTCTGGTCTATCTGGTCTATCTGGTTTGTTTGGTTGTCCGGATTCTTGTCCGTACTATCAGCTATACACCTTCAGCTCTTTGCGATATCAGTGCGTGCGGAAGTGAATGCGTATGGTCAATTCCCCATCGATCGGCTCATCGCCTTTCAACTGGGGCTCGAAGGTCCATTTATTCAACGCTGCCATGCCGGCGATGGTGAGTTCTCGATGCTTGGCCGGCTCCAACACCACCACTGTCACCATCGCATCTTTGGAGACCAACATGCGCGCTTTCATCCAATCGTCGAGTTCTTTGCCGTCTAAAGCAGGAGGAATAACAGGCCAGGGCGTGGCTTTTGGAACTGGTGCGAGTTGTTGATCCTTGTTGAGCGGCAGGCCATGGACATGGACCTCGGGCAACTCCAGCACATCTTCCAGGTGGTCATCCTCATGCGTGGCCTCGTCACCCGCCACCGCAAATGCGAAGGCAGGCCAGGCCAAAACCACTGCAAAAGATATCGCAAGAATTGATCTCATGACATGTGCATCCTACCCTATCGATACCGGATGCTCAAACAGGCCAGTCAACAAGGCCGCAGGCGACGCACGAACCGGAGGCGTACCCTCTGGGGTACGTTGAGGATTCGTGCGAGACGAGAACGCAGTTGATGGCCTGTTTCAGCATCCGGCTAGAAGAACCACTGGCCTCGGAAAAAAAATGACCTCGGCATCCCAGCATGGGATACGCCGAGACCAATGCTCCCCTCCCCTTGGTTGATGAAGTATTTTTGGTCCAACAGATTCACCACATCGAATCCGATTAGGAACTTCTGACCCTCCCACGGTAACGGAATCACATGGGCAATGGAGAAGTTGTAGATCGTGTACGACGGGCTGTGGGTGGAGTTGGTTTTCCCACCCTCTTCTGCCGTACGCAACCCCGACGCAAATAGCATCTGCCCGGTGAGAGTCGTGCGCTCCAAGAAACGATAGGCGACCACGGCGGAACTTGTCAGGGTCTGCTGATGATCGCAATGTACTCCGCCCTTCGAGTTGATGTCGGCAATTTCTGCCGCGTCGAGCAGGATGTGGCCGGATTGTAGCCCGTAGCCCTTACACTGCCCCCAGGCCACGTTGCCGCGTGCCGTCAGGTTGTCCATGACTTGAAGCTTCAGAGCTCCATCGATGCCCCTAGTCCAGCCCCGCTCAAAAGCAAAATAATTCAACAAGGGCGTGGCACCAAACTGGCCGGCATCCGACAGATAATTGGCGAGTTTGTAATACCCGGTCAATTCCAACGTCGCCCAGCGTGCGAGCCCATGGTAGCTGCCGACCTCGAAGTAATGTGCGCGTTCAGCCCGAACTGTATTATTCGTCGTGTCTTCCGGTGCCGCCTTTGTTCCGGCGGTATTGAGTTTCGCAAAGGAAATCGCTTCAAGATTCGGTGGCGTAAACTGCCGCCCATAGAAGGCGTGGAACACATTGACCGAATCGGCCTTGTAGGTGATCCCGACCCGCGGGCTGATCTGCCCCTCATGGCGCTGGTACTGCACGGCATCGGCTCGTACGCCGAGGTTGAACGTCCAGCGATCGTTCGGGCTCCACTGATCCTGAATCCAGAATTCCTGGCGCCAGCCAATCAGTCGATTGTCCGCATCCAGACCCAGCACATTCCCCGTGGGATTGCCCGCCCCGTCATCCGCGAAGGTGAACAGTCGCGTCTTGTTCAACGTCTGCGTCCGATCGACCTGGAATCCGGTCTTGATCACATGCTCTGTGTTTGGAATATAGGTGTAATCCAGCCGGACTCCGCCAGAATACGCGCTCCGATCCTGGCTGCCAGCCGAGAACGGCTCAGTCGGGTCAGCGGTGTACGCGAGTAGATTAAATGGATCCGTCCGAAAGGTGGCCCGTGTTTGACGAACATAGCCGGAAAGGCTGAAGAAATTGTTACTATTCACATCGTGTCGCCAGACCATGTGCCCATATTGATTATTCTCTAGTTGGTTTTCGTCGATGTCCTGGGATGGCACGGCAGAAAAGCCTGCGGGTAATAGCCCCGTGATGGTGGTATTCGGAGTCTGGCCTGGCGCCGTCGGAATCTGATACTTCGCCACGGAGTTCAACAATACCCACGAGAAGTTGTTCGAATTATCGTGCTGATAGTCGCCACGAATGAACGTCTGATTCCGTTCGCTTTGCCCGTGAAAGATTGAATGGCCCAGCGTCGGCGGCTCGATGCCCCGGTTCGTTGCCGTATGGCTGTTCAGCACATAGAACCGGAACTTCTCGCCGATCGTGCCCCCATATTCGAGCGACGGATTGATCGTATTGTTCGACCCGCCAAACATTTGGGCAGACCCGAATCCAGGCTTGGTTCCGCTCTTGGTGGTAATGTCCAGCACCGCAGCTGTCTTGTTTCCATACTGCGCCTCCATGCCGCCGAGAATGATATCCGCCCGTTCCCACGCCCGCGGCGAGAGCACATCGGAAAAAGCGGACGACACGGTATCCGGAATCGGCACACCGTCGATCCGAAACTGGAGGTTCGCATGATCCTGCCGAATATGCACTTGCTTGAGCGAGCCATAGACGGCACTCGGAATCGTGAGAAGCACGTCGTGGAGCTCGACATTGTTGCCGCGCGGCAACTCTTCGATGTCCTTTCGACTCACCGAGTAGGTCTCGCTCGAAGCCTTATGTTGAATCGGTGCGAGAGGCGCCCGCACTTCAAGTGCAATCTCTCTGGTCAGGGATAAGGTCAAGGTGATAGAGGTGGGCCCCTCGGTCCCTATCTTTATCACGACATATTCGGTCCGATAGATATCGCGTATGGCGCTGACGGAATAGGTTCCATCGGCAGGGACGGGAATTCTAAACTCGCCGGCATCATTCGTGACGCCGGTCGTCACCAACGTCCCTTCTTGATTCTTCACTTCGACAACCACCTGCCCCACTCGACGGAGATCCTGATTCTGGACCGATCCGGTGATCACGATAGGCTCAGCCGCTAGCGCACGACCCTGACTAATAAAACTCAGACAGACACAGAGACAGACCAATCGAACCATGAGATCACACCATATTGATCGCACGAAATCCCCCCTAGAATCACGCATAGAAAACGCCACGGCCCTCTGGCATGCAGTCCGACGACACCCGTCGCAGAAGGGCACGATTCTAAATGACGTGACTAGTTGCGGGGGGAGCGCGCGAAGGACCAGGCGTGGATAGTTCGAAGGAAAGCAGAACGCAGTCCGCTGGAAGTTCCAGCAGGTCGACGAGTTCCTGTGCCGCGAAGAGTGGCGCCCCAACATCGAGAGACCCGGCTGTGTGATGCTTCACCCACTGGCAGAGGTCGGTGTCGGAGTGCTCGTGCCCATCGTGGTCAGCCGCCGCCAACTCGTGATGAACGTCCTGCGCCACGGCAAACGGCGCAATGGCGAGCAATAATAGGACGAGGCCGAGCGCCACAGTGCCCCGAAGAAAACAGGGCAGACGTAGTATGGAAGAGCGCAGAATCATTGAGGGCGAGCTAAGTAACATAGGCGTTCACAGCTTGTCAAACAACGGAATCACGACACCTATCTAAGCATCCCCAGCCATCAGGTGCCCCATCAAGTGGATATTTCCTTTAATATACGCTATATTTTATGCGATTGAGCGCGCCTCGCCCCCGTCACGCTACACTAATACAGCCGATTCCGATGTGAAAAGGCAGGACCATGCAGAGACCAGTCGATAACCAGCATATCATTGAAATCAAGCCGCTGCCCTCCCCGCGAACGATCAAGTCAAAACTGCCGATTACCGACCAGACAGCTGCGCTGGTACTTGAAACCAGGGATGCCATTCGCCACATTCTACACGGCCAAGACCGTGAGCGACTACTGGTGATCGTCGGGCCCTGCTCGATCCATGATCCCGAGGCTGCCTACGAGTATGCCGACCGATTGAAACCAGTGGCGGATGCGTTGCGCGACCGGTTACTGATCGTCATGCGGACCTACTTTGAAAAGCCCCGGACCACGGTGGGCTGGAAAGGCCTGATCAACGATCCGCATCTGGACGGTACCTGCGATATTGCCGCCGGGATGGAACTCGCGAGAACGATTCTTCTCAACATCAACAAACGCGGGGTCTCCTGCGCAGCTGAAGCCTTGGACCCGGTGTCCCCACAATACATCGCCGATCTCTGGAGTTGGGTCGCCATCGGCGCCCGCACCACCGAAAGCCAGCCGCACCGGGAGATGGCCAGCGGGCTGTCGATGCCGGTCGGATTCAAGAACGGCACAGAGGGCAATCTTGAAGTGGCCTGGAATGCAATGGTCGCCGCGAAGCAGCCTCATCATTTTCTTGGCATTAACGCCGATGGGCTCACCTCCATCATCAAGACCATGGGCAACCCTGATCGCCATATCGTGCTGCGGGGTGGTGGCGGGAAAACCAACTATGAAGCCGAACACGTGGCACGGGCGGAGGCCATGGTTGCGAGCGAGGGCATCGTTCGTCCCATTATGATCGACTGTTCGCATGATAACTCCAGTAAAGACCATCAGCGCCAGAGTGTGGTCGCGCGCGATGTCCTCCGCCAATTCCGCGACGGCCGCCAATCCATCACAGGGCTGATGCTCGAAAGCAATCTGAATCCCGGCAAGCAGACATGGAAACAGGGCACCTCCCTGACCCACGGCGTCTCCATCACCGATGCCTGTCTCGGCTGGGGCGAGACCGAGGCTCTGCTTTCAGAACTGGCGGACATGATCGTGACCAAGCCCATCTAGAACGCGCGACGAGCGGGAAAAGCTGGACTGGCGAGGCGGGGGAATGTTCGAGGTTCGAAGTTCGAGGTTTCCGGAACTTCGTTTCGCGCTTTTCTCGCCCGTCTCGCCTGAAGCCACATGCTTCCTGAACAGCCCGGCTCCATGCTACGATGCCGCGACATGTTGATCGACACACATACCCATCTGGACGATGCCCGCTACAATGAGGATCGCGAGGCGATGATTGCCCGCGCCCGGGAAGCCGGTGTCACAGCCTTCGTCACCATCGGCTGCGATCTGGCGACCAGCCAGGCAGCGGTCGCACTGGCAGAGCAACACCCGTTCGTCTACGCCTCCATCGGCGTCCATCCACATGAAGTGAAACATATCCTCGATAGCTGGTACGACGATATCCGTCGACTCGCACAGAACAAAAAGGTGGTCGCCTATGGCGAGATTGGCCTCGACTATCACTACAATCATTCGTCACCGAAAGAACAGCGCGAGCGATTCCGCGAACAGATCCAGCTCGCACGGGAGCTGAAACTCCCGGTGATCATTCACACCAGAGAGGCACAGGAAGACACGATCACGATTTTGAAAGAAGAAAAGGCGTCAGAGGTGGGCGGGGTCTTTCACTGCTTCTCAGGGGATGCGTGGCTGGCAAAGGACGCGCTGGATTTAGGGTTCTATCTCTCGTTCTCCGGAATCCTCACGTTTCAGAATGCAACGATGCTCCGGGACATCGCCAAAACCGCTCCGTTGGACCGCCTCCTAATCGAAACCGACTGCCCGTATCTGACGCCCAGCCCTCACCGGGGCAGACGAAACGAACCGGCCTACGTGTCCTTCGTCGCGCAAAAGCTGGCGGAGCTTCACGCCGATGCGCCAGGCATGTCGGTCGACACCATCGGACGCATCACGACTGAGAACGCGAAACGCCTGTTCAAAATCGCTTGAGCTGCCGACTGCGTTGCCGCAGCGCCTTGGGCAATTTCCGAGGATTCCCGCGCTTCTCCGGACCTCGCTTCGGTCGAAGATCCTCTCCCGTATCCAGTTCTTTGTGTGCCGTTGCTCCGGTCGAGTTCGGGCCCTCGCGCAGTTTCCCGACAAACTCCTGAGCCTTCATCACAAAGGCTCCCTGCGCCCTCGCAAAGTCGACAATCTCACGGTCGGAACTCACCACCGCGCAGGCGGACCCGAATTCAGCAGCCAGACGTTGAATCACCTGATCAGCTTTTTCTCCCCGTCGAGAGAAGATAATCTCAAGACCAAGCCGATGCTCCCGATGTTCCGTGCCCCATCCCTGTTGCCAACCGTCGAAAACCACCGTGATCGCATGGGATTTTCGCTGACGATATGCCGCCAGGTCACGCAGAAATGACTCGCGCGCCACTTCGGAATGCAAGCTCGTTCCTGCACCGATCCGGCCCGTCTGAGCCAAGAGGTTGTAACCGTCGACGATCAAGTGAAGTGCCATGGCCCAAGACCCTACCCCTCGCACTTCGCACTGTCAATCGGTCCCATCTCGAAATGGCGACGTAGGCGCGAAGAGCGAGACTCGCGTGACGGGTGATTCGAAGTTCGAAGTTCTGGGTTCGAAGTTCCGAAAACCTCGAACTTCGGACCTCGAACCGTCGTCCGTCCGCCAGTCGCGCTTGTCCCGCCAGTCTCGCTTGTCCCGCCAGTCTCGCTTGAGCAGGCATTCGCGCTTGCAGGGGAACCGTCCATGAATAATGAGAGTGCGGAGGGCCAATCCTCTTGACAACGGCACAAACATCTGAGAAAAAACTCTATATCCCATTACACGCAGTGAACACCCATGCGATCAGCCCTATGGCGCATCTTGATCCTCACCTTCATGGTCGGACTCTTCGATCTCCCTGGCCATGCCCTCGATCCATTTCACGCCGGCCAGATATGGGCGGCAACGAGTACCGCCGGGCAGGAACGTCCTACTAAGCCCAAGCGGTCTCGCAACTCCCCTATACGCATGGCTCCCACTCCACTCGGCCTGACGACGATTCAGAACCTCCGGACAGCCAGCTCTCCAGAAGTGACGAGACTCGTGCTCGATCTCGATGCGAAGGCTCTCCCCAGCAAACATCCCAAGCTCCAGGCCGAGGGACTGACCATTGAAATTCCCAATACCACCCTAAGCCCATCCGCCAAGGCGAAACTTACAGCCGGTAAGATTGCCGATCTCTTCGTCATCACCCAGAGTACTGAACGATCTGTTGAGATCTCCCTCCCGACCGGCTCATTTCAAAGCTATAAATTGCTCACGTTGGCGAATCCTCATCGGCTAGTCATCGATGTGGTGACTCCCGGTGAACCCCTGACAACTCCGCCCGTTGAATCACCATCAGACCTGGGTAGGCCACTCCCCACTCCTCCGCAACCTGCCCAGCCACGAGCCAAATCATTTAAGACCATCGTGATCGATCCGGGGCACGGCGGGAAAGACCCTGGCGCACGTGGGCGTCAAGGGACAGAAGAAAAGGACATTACACTGAAGGTCGCGTTGAAACTGCGCGATCTCTTGAGCAAGCAACCGGGAATTCGCGTCCTCATGACACGTGAGCGGGACGAGTTCGTCGAGTTGGAAGACCGGGCGAAGTTTGCCAATGGACAGCAGGCCGATCTCTTCGTGTCGATCCATGTGAATTCACACCCACAACGCTCCGTGAAGGGCATTGAAATCTACCACTTCGGAGAGGCCAAGGATCAACGGGCGCTCGAAGTGGCGGCCCGTGAAAATGGAACCCCGCTCAACAGCACCGGCGTGGGATGGGAGTATCTCGTCGCCGATCTCCTGACGTCGAAGAAAATTGAAGAATCCCTTGAACTAGCCTGGATCGCCAAGGAGGCCATGGTGACCAGCCTGAATGACCACTACGATCTGGTGGACCATGGGGTGAAGACCGCGCCCTTCTATGTCCTCCGCTTCACCAGCATGCCCAGCATTCTGGCTGAAATTGCCTATATCTCAAACTCGGCTGAAGAAGACCTGCTCCGAAACGGCCGCTTCACCACGCGCGTGGCAGAGGCACTCATGGGAGGCGTCAACACCTTCCTCGCCTCTGCGAAACTCGCCACGCGATGACCTTCGCACTATTCTATCCCTACGTCCATGCCAACGCTTAAGTTAGTGTTGGAATACGATGGGACCTGCTACGCCGGTTGGCAGCGCCAGCCCGATCACCCCACGATCCAAGAGGCCCTCGAACAAGCCATCCACCAAGTCAGCCAGGCCACGGTATCCGTCATCGGCGCAGGCCGTACAGACTCCGGTGTGCATGCGCTCGGACAAGTCGCAAGCTTTCGTACGGATCGCGATTGGCCCGCGTCCAATTGGATGCGGGCGCTCAATGCCGTGCTACCAAAAGACATCGCCGTTCGTTCCTCCGCCCTCATGGACGACCACTTTCATGCCCAACACCACGCCAGAGGCAAGCTCTACACCTATCGAATACTCCATCGTCCGGCCCGCCCCACCATCGATCGCGCATTCGTCTGGCACATCTACAGACCGCTGAATGAGGCGGCCATGCAACAGGCGGCAGCGACGCTGATTGGCTCACATGACTTTTCCTCCTTCGAAGGAAGCCTCACGGACAACAACAATCCCCTCTGTCATCTGCAACGACTCGCTGTCATCCGCCACGACGACCAGATCCACATTGAGGCCTACGCCGACCGGTTTCTAAAGCACATGGTCCGCGCGATAGTTGGAACGGTGGTCGAGGTGGGGCTGGGCAAACGGACGCCCGACAGTCTCACGGAAATCCTGAGGGCTCGGGATCGGTCTGCAGCAGGCCAGACTGCCCCTCCTCATGGACTCTATCTCATGCGCGTAGACTACGACTAGCCGGTGGACATTCTTCGCAAGCGCGAAGCAGGGTGAAACCGAATGAGCGGAACAGACGCGGCGAGGTGTCAAGTCAAGCAACGACCCCATCCGGGGGCGAACTTCGGAACTCAAGCTTTCGTCCGTCGCGCTTTTCCCGCCAGTCTCGCCCGTCTCGCTTGAGCCAGGCATCGGCGATTGCAGTAGATGGGGATTAAAACAGGCGGGAGGAGTCCTGATTCTCGAGTTTCTTGCGCAGTTCGATCATCTCCTGCTCGAGCGCCAAGAACCGGTCACTGATGGGGTCTGGCAGGTTGCTGTGGTCCATGGTGGCATCGGGTAGCCGCTCGCCTTGAGTTTTAATCACGCGGGCCGGTACTCCAATGACGGTGGAGTTGGCGGGGACATTCTTGAGCACAACTGAATTGGCGCCGATCTTCACATTATCGCCGACCGTAATCCCGCCCAGGATCTTGGCTCCGGCCCCGACGACTACGTGATTGCCGAGTGTGGGGTGGCGCTTCCCTCGTTCCTTCCCCGTCCCTCCAAGTGTGACGCCCTGGAAGAGGGTCACGTAATCTCCGATCTCGGCCGTCTCGCCGATGACCACACCCATTCCATGGTCGATGAAGAATCCGGTGCCGATCGAAGCTGAGGGATGAATTTCGATTCCGGTCAGCCAACGGGCAAGCTGAGAAATGGCGCGGGGAATGAACGGGACGCGATGGGTCTTGAGCCAATGGGACGTGCGGTAGGCCAACATGGCATGAAAGCCGGCATAGGTCAGCACGACTTCAAGCCAACTGGTGGCCGCCGGATCTCGGTCGAACACGGCCTGGAGGTCTTGTTTGATGGATTTAAGCATAGCGTCTGAACGTCGTCACGTCATAAAGTCTTCAAGTCGAAGCCTTCCAGTCGTCAAGCCCAAATTGAGAATATTACATCACATCGAGCCCTTAGGAGCCAAGTAAGTGATGAAGCCTGACAATGCCTTTGCCACTTCTTCAGACCTTGCTCGGAGATCATCAAATTCATCAGAAGTCATGTAGCCCAAGTCCAGCGCCACGAACAGCTGACTGCGCACTTCTCCTGCCGATCCTTTTGCAATATACAGAAAGCGGTGAAACTCCCTGTCTGAACTTCGCTCAAACCCCTCGGCGATATTGGACATCACCGAAACGGACGCTTGCCGAATCTGATCACGAAGGCCAAAATCCTTCTCGAATTTCCCTCTCCCACTGACTCGATACACAGCTGAAACCAGATCCCTTGCTGCCTGCCGTGCCTTGATATCCTCAAATCGCTCTATCGTAGCCACCGATTCACCCTTCGACTTGATGACTTGATGACCTTCCGACTTTCAGACTTTCTCGATCAAACAAACCGCCTGAGCGGCGATACCTTCCTCCCGACCGATCATGCCGATTCCCTCTCCGCCCTTTACCTTGACGTTGACGAGGTTTGGATCGACCCCGAGCACCTGCGCCATCTGCTTCTGCATGGCTGCCAAGTGCGAACTGAGTCGAGGGGCCTGCGCGATAATGACCGTATCGACGTTCACAATGCGATACCCCTTCCCCCGCATCTTCCCGACCACATCCTCCAACAGCTTCAGGCTCGAAATACCCTTGAACCGCTGATCGGAGCTGGGGTAATGTCGGCCCAAATCTCCTTCACCCATCGCTCCGAGCAGCGCGTCGCAGAGGGCATGGACCAAGGCATCGGAATCGGAATGTCCCAACAGACCCTTGCTGTGGGGCACCTCAATCCCGCCGAGAATCAGTTTTCGTCCTGGTCCCAACGGATGGATATCGTAGCCGCAGCCGATTCGCATGCATCTTCCTTTCGTTCATCGTCAAACGTGAATCGTTAAACGCAAACGAGGCACTACTTTCTCCTGCGATTCACGAATAACGGTTAACGTTCTTTTCGTGCCGCCAGGATCGCTTCGCCGATCACCAGGTCTTCAGGCCGCGTCACTTTGATATTCTCCCCGCTTCCCTCAACCACCGCCACCGAATGCCCCAGCCATTCCACCAAGAATGCGTCATCAGTGGCTCGTACCCCTTCGGTATGCGCGTTCCTGTGAGCGGTCACGATCCAGTCCCGTCGAAAGGCCTGCGGAGTTTGAGCGAGCCACAAGGGGGATCGATCGACTGTTCGCTCAATCATCCCATCCGTCCCTACCTGCTTCACGGTATCCCGCATCGGAAGCGCGATAATCGCCGCTCCCTCTTTCCTCGCCGCAGCCACAACCTCGGCGATCATCCGAAGCGTCACAAATGGACGCACGGCGTCGTGTATGAGCACGATGTCGGCGTCTGGAGGGACCTGATCCAGCGCATGCCGAACCGAATCCTGTCGCTCTGCACCACCCGCCACCACCTTCGTCACTTTGGTAAATCGGTGCCGCGAGACGATCTCGTTCTCACAATATTCGATGTCTGCAGTAGGAACGGCAAGAATGATCTGGTCGACCACAGGAGCGGCTTGCAATACCCGCAACGACTGAACGATGAGAGGCTCACCACCCAACGATAGAAATTGTTTGGGGACAGAGCCACCCATCCGCAGCCCGCGTCCGGCAGCCGGCACGAGCGCCACCACTTGAGGAGTCCGACGAGGGATCGCTTCGCCGCGAGGCGAGCGAGTCGTGGTCATAGACAAGGCTGCCTGTTAGCCCGCATTATTCGCGCGAGACTTGCGAGAAGAGCGGGACTGGTCGGAAGTTTCATCTTCGCGAGTCGCGCCTGTCGCGCATGTCTTGCTCGTCTCGCCTCACACCTCACACGCTAGGGCCGCAGTGTGAGATAGATCGTTTGGCCCTTCCGTTTGAGCAGTAAGAGGACTGCTTTATCCTTGACCAGGCCGGACGCGGCTCGTTCATAGGACTTGAGCGAACCCACCGCCGTGCGATTGATCTCGAGAATCATATCGCCTTCCCGCACACCCATTTCCTCCACCGTGCTTCCGGGCTTGACCCTGACCACCACCACGCCACGCTCGGTCGCCTTCAATCCGTACCGGGTAGCCAATTCCTCGTTTAACTCGCGGACATCAAGACCCGAAAGGACCCCCGTTGGCACCGCTGACTCCCTGCTCTCCTCTGCGCTGGGCTGACCTAACGATTTCGGTTGCTCCACAATTGTGACCTCGATCGTCTTGGGCTTCTTGTCTCGGATCAGCTTGACCGCGACCTTTTTCCCGATCGGGGTCTGTGCGACGGCATTCCGCAAATGCGTCGGTGAATCCATCGACTTACCGTCATATTCGACAATGACATCGGCACGCTCAAATCCCGCCTTCTTCGCAGGACTATCCTCCATGACATCGCTGACGAGCACGCCCTTCGTATCGGTAATCCCGAACTGTGTGGCCAACTCAGGAGTTAAATCTTGAATCGCCACACCGAGCCAGCCACGGACGACCTTCCCCGTCTGTACCAACTGATCCATGATGGCGCGCGACAAGTTGCTGGGCACCGCAAACCCAATACCCATGTTGCCGCCGCTTTGACTGAAGATCGCCGTATTGATCCCGACTAATTCGCCCCGCACGTTGACGAGCGCGCCTCCGGAATTGCCCGGGTTGATCGCCGCATCGGTTTGGATGAAATCTTCGTATTCGGCAATTCCCATACTGGCTCGGCCGACGGCACTGACGATCCCCATCGTCACGGTCTGGGTGAGCCCGAACGGACTCCCCACGGCCAATACATACTCCCCGACCTCCAGTTGGTCTGAATCAGCCCAGGGAACAGTTGGGAGCCCTGTCGCTTCGATTTTCACGATCGCAATATCCGTCTTCGTATCGGTGCCAATCAGCTTGCCCTTAAACTCCCGCTTGTCCGATAAAAAGACCCGAATCTCGTCGGCCTTGTTCACCACATGATTATTGGTGATGATCAAACCATTGGCTTCCACAATGACTCCGGACCCCTGGCCACGCTCTTTGGGCTCTCGCGGGGGAGCATCACGCTTAAAAAATTCATCGCCGAAGAACTTGCGAAAAAACGGGTCGTCGAGCGGAGAGCTGTGCGGACTTTCTCCGGACTTCCCGCTTCGTGTCGCCGCAATGTTGACGACCGCCGGCTTCACCGATTTTGCGATCTCAACGAAATTTTTCCCGTCCCCCCCTGCCACTGGCAACTGTGGCGCAGTAGCCACGGGACGCACGATTGGGTTGGGAATCGGCTCAGGCCCGGCCGTGCCGGTCGGCAACCAACCCATGTTGGACGCCACCACGACCCCGATGATAATCCCGATTGTGACCAAGGTAGCCGGAACTAGCCACGCACGCACGAGTTTCATAAGTGATCCTTGCTCTTCATCCCCGGTGACCCGAACGATTCACACACAATCGGTGATTCCGGCGCGTCACTGTATCTCGCCGGAATAGATCCCCATGATGGTGTGGAGAAACTTGATCGCCTCCGCTTTAGGACGCTGGAACGAGTTCCGCCCAATAATGGAACCAAACCCGCCGCCGTCACGAATGGCGCGCGCCTCCTCAAACACATGCTTGTCCTCGCTCTTGGCCCCTCCGGAGAAGATAACGATCCGGCGCCCATCGAATGAGCTCTGCACTACATGTTTGACCCGCTCCGCCAGGGTCGTGATCGGAATCTTGACCGATTCGTACACCTTCTTCGCCGCGGCCTGTTCAAGATGCGCCGTGGGGAGCTTGACCTTAATGACATGGGCACCGAGCTGGGCCGCAATTTGGGCCGCATAGGCCACTACATCGATCGCCGTCTCCCCTTCCTTACTGAGGACCGACCCGCGCGGGTACGACCACACGACGACCGCCAAGCCACAGTCCTTGGCGTCTTCGGCAATCGCGCGCAGCTGTTCATACATGGTGTTACAGTGCGCTGACCCAGGATAGATCGTGAAGCCCACAGCTGCACAGCCTAATCGCAGGGCATCGCGCACGCTGCCCGTCACAGAAGGCAACGGATCTTTTTCGTCATGCAACGTATCGTGGCTATTGAGTTTCAGAATGAGCGGGATTTGTCCGGCATACTGACTCGCCCCGGCCTCCAGAAATCCCAACGGCGCGGCGTAGGCATTGCAACCGGCATCGATCGCCAACTGAAAATGATAGAGGGGATTGTACCCCCCTGGATTGGAGGCAAAACTCCGGGCCGGACCATGCTCGAATCCTTGGTCCACGGGCAGAATCACCAGCTTGCCCGTCCCCGCCAATTTTCCATGGCGCAATAAACGGGCGATATTTGTTTTGGTTCCCGCGTTGACGCTGCTATACCAGCTTAGAATCTCTTGTACTCGATCAGACATGCCCAACCTCCCATGGATTCGTAAAACGTGAAACGTTATTCGTTACACGTCAACAGCCTGGGCCGCGCTTCCCTCGTTTCACGTTTCACGTTTAACAATTCACGGCTCATGTCTGCCTTGGATGAACTCCTCTGCGTCGCGCACGTCGTTCGCACTACCGATGATTAACGGCACCCGTTGATGAAGTTGCTTGGCCTCCACGTCGAGTATGCGCATGGTGCCGGTGCTGGCCTTGCCTCCAGCCTGCTCCACAACCCACGCCAACGGATTGGCTTCGTACAGCAACCGAAGCTTGCCCTCCGGCCTGTCCAGCTCACCAGGATAGAGATAGATGCCTCCCTCAAGGAGAATTCGGTGTACGTCGGCCACCAGACAGCCGGAATAGCGTCCACTGTAGGGCCTCCCCGTGGCTCTATCCGGAGTCTTTAAGTATTCCATATACTTCTTCGTGCCCGTCGTCCATTTATGAGAGTTGCCTTCGTTCGTGCCATAGACCCTGCCTCGAGCAGGCATGCGGATCTGCTCGTGAGATAAGAGATACTCGCCGATACCAGGCTCCAATGTAAACCCGTGGGCTCCATGTCCAACCGTATAGACCAGCATGGTACTTGACCCGTAGAGGAGATAGCCGGCGGCCACCTGCTCTGTTCCCTTGCGGACAAGGTCATCTTCGGTCGGCATCCGGTCTTTGCGCTCGGACTTCAAGACGGAAAAAATCGCGCCGAGCGGCATGTTGCAATCCGTGTTCGATGAACCATCAAGAGGATCGAAGAGCAGCATGTACTTGGCCTGCTGCCAATTCTCTGGAAACAAGACCGGCTTTTCCATCTCTTCCGAGGCCAGTGCGCACACCAATCCGCTATCGTGAAATACCTTTAGAAAGGTCTCGTTCGCAAGTTCATCCAACTTCTTGACTGTCTCCCCCTGCACATTGATCTCACCGGTCGTTCCCAGGATATTGATGAGCCCTGCACGTCTAAGATCCTGCGCGATGAGTTTCCCAACCAGGCCGATCTGGTTCAAAAGACTGGGAAGTTCCCCTGTGGCTCCCGGGTGGGCCGCCTGCTTCTGGGTGACAAATCTGCTTAAAGTAAGAGGAAACTGTTCCATGGTCGAAGCAAGTATAACTGTTTTGAACGGGGTGGGCAACGAAAGGCGAGGAGCCTTTGCGACAGGTTCCTCGCTCCCTCATGGGATTGGTGAAGCAACCTGCAAGCCGCTGACGAGATCGGCCACAATCGATCCGATGATGACCTTGGCCTTCATTCGAACCGGAATGCGCCGATCATCGTTGGTAAACCACACCCGGATGTTGCCCTGGTTGAGGAAGAGACCTTGGAACGGCATAACGACCAACACACGAGCCGTTTCAACCTTCCCCCACGGACCGCTGACAGTCTCAATCTCCTCAACCAGCACGTCGAGTTTGCGGTTCTTTTTATCGTGATGCACGTTCATCGTTAGAGAGGAGCCAGGCTGGAACGACAATGCGCTGCGCGCATAATAGAGACAAGAGATGACGTCTTGGGTGCCCGGCGGTACCTCCAATGTTTCAGTCGTCCCGCCTTTGACCACCGTGACCGTTCCCTCTTTCTGATGAAATGTGTACTCAATATCCTCTTTCTTCTTCCCTTCTCGCCGTTTGAAGGTCAAGTGCTCCGGAAGCAGCGTGGCGGGATCCACGGTCGACTCTACCCGATTATCCACGGGAAAGAATGTGGTGATCGCGGGCCTCGACTGCGCCGTGGTGATTAATTTCGCCAGCGGCCGGTCCCCGTCCGTACCGGACCCACTGACCGCCATCACGGCTGTGCCGGCGGTGATATTCAGCCAAGAAATTTCGTAGGTGAGCTGTTCCCCGACTTGGAAGAATCGCGCTGAAGAAAAATCGCTGGTCTCAGCCCACGAAACCGCGCTGCTCATGGCACACAATATCAGACATGTCAGGACAAGCCAGGCACGAGACGGCGGGGTCGCGCGCAACACGCGGGACTGGTTGATCTTGTTTGTCTGGTTTGTTTTGTTCATCTGGTTAGTCTAGTCCAACCAAACAAACCAAATAGACCCAATGAACAAGAAAGCTGGCGGGCTTTTTCAGCATCCTGTTAACAACCAAGGGCCTGCTTGGCTATAGTCAACTCGCCTTCAAGGACTGCACGGATGGCAGCCAATCGCTCGGGCGAGGTGGCTTCAAACCGTAACACGAGAGCCGGCTGGGTGTTTGAGGCTCGGATCAGGCCCCACCCATCGTCGAAGAGGGCACGTACTCCATCGATGGTGACGACATTGCGGACCACCAGCTTGGCCGGACCAAGCTCCTCGCGGGTCTTCGTACAGTCTGCTAACCGATCCTGCACGTACCGGACCAACTCAAATTTGATGGAGTCAGACACGTCAACCCGAATCTCCGGAGTGACGGACGTCTTCGGAAGATCCGCCACCAACGCGGAGAGTGGACGAGTGGTCTTGGCCAGAATCTCCACGAGCCGGCACGAGGCATAAATCGCGTCGTCATACCCGAAATACCGATCGGCAAAGAACATGTGCCCGGACATTTCGCCGGCCAAGACGGCCTGCTCGCTTTTCATCTTCGCCTTGATCAAGGAGTGACCGGTTTTCCACATGATCGGTCGGCCCCCCTGCTTTGCAATATCGTCATAGAGACTCTGCGATGACTTGACCTCTGAGATGATCGTACTCCCCGGATTGGCCGCCAGAATATCGCGCGCGTAGATCACCATCAGGCGATCGCCCCACAACACATTCCCCTGCTCATCGATGGTCCCAATGCGATCAGCGTCTCCATCGTAGCCGATCCCGACATCGGCTTTGTGTTGTTTGACCGCCTGAATCAGGTCGTCGAGATTCTCTAAGACCGTGGGATCCGGATGATGGTTCGGAAATCTCCCGTCGAGATCGCAATAGAGCCCTGTGACGTGACAGCCCAAGAACTCCAAGGCCTCCTTGGCCACCAAAGCCGCCACACCGTTCCCGCAATCAATGACGACGTGCAGATGCTTGGCATTGACGTGGGTGAAGCTCTTTTTGATATAGGCCAGATAGTCGGGAATGATGGGATGTTCCGAGAACTTCCCAGCTCCAGATACAAAAGAGCCAGCCTCCATCACCGCTCGAAGCGCCTGGATCTCCTCTCCATGGATCGTGTCTTTCCCGATGCAGATCTTAAAGCCATTGTATTCTGCCGCATTGTGGCTCCCGGTGATCATGATGCCGCCCTCAACCGGTAGCTGAAACAACGAGAAATATACGAGGGGCGAGGGGCAAATACCGATATCCACTACGTTCAACCCGCCGGCGAGGAGCCCCCGCACAAGAGCCTTATGGAGCCCGGGCGAACTCAGTCGGCCATCTCGCCCGACCGAGATCGTCTTCACCCCACGATCTTTCACATACGTGCAGTAGGCGCGCCCCACCTGCTCCGCGATCGAATCGGTAAGCTCCTGGCCCACAATGCCACGCAAGTCGTATTCGCGAAACAATCCCATGGCTCCTTAATCAGTCGGAAAGTCTGAAAGTCATCAAGTCCAAAGTCGAAGAGTATCGACTTGAAGACTTTAAAGACTTGATGACGTTTCGACTGTTAGCCCTTCGTTCGCCCATAATCATCCTGAAACCGGACTATATCGTCTTCCCCAAGATAGGGCCCGTTTTGCACTTCAATGATGTGCAGGGTCTCGTGACCGGGGTTTTCCAACCGGTGACGGGTTTCGACAGGAATTTCTGTACTATGGCCAATCTTGAGATCGAAGACCTCATCGCCCCTGGTCACCCGAGCCGTCCCAGTGATCACCACCCAATGTTCGCTCCGTTGATGGTGCAGTTGTAACGAAAGCCGCCCTCCTGGCTTCACCGTCACGCGCTTCACTTTGTAACCAGATCCTTCTTCCAGGATCGTATAGGACCCCCAAGGCCGATGCACGGTCAGATGCTCCAGATGTTCCGGCGCTTTCTGCCGTTTTAGAATGTCGACCAACTGCTTCACATCTTGCGCGCGGGCTTTCGGACAGACCAATGTGGCATCCGGCGTATCGACCACCACCATATCGGTGAGCCCGATCGTCGCCACGAGACGGCGATCCCCGTAGACGATCGACCGACGGCTATCGAGGTCGACCACACGACCGACCACGATATTGCCGGCCTTATCCTTCGACGCCACTTCATCCAGGCTGCCCCAACTCCCGACATCAGACCACTGAAAGGACACGGGCACGATCGCGGCTTTCTTCGATTGCTCCATGATACCCGTATCGATCGAGACCGGCGTGAGTGTCCGGTAGGCATCGTCAATGGCCTGTCTGGTCGCCCCCGCTTGCATCAATTGCCCGATCCGCTCGATCCCACCATAGAGGGCTGGTTGGTGGCGTCTGATTTCATCAAGAATCGCCGCGGCACGCCAAATAAACATGCCGCTGTTCCAGTAGTAGTCCCCGGCCTTGAGATATTGAGCAGCTTTAGTGGCATTGGGCTTTTCAACGAATCGGCTGACCGGATGTCCCTTGAGCATACCCTTTTTATTCAACGTCACTTTCAGGTTGGGCCTGATGTAACCGTAGCCGGTTTCAGGACGGATCGGCTGGATGCCAAACGTCACCAAATAGTCCTTTTGCGCCAGGGTCGCCGCCAACGATACCGCCGCATCGAACGCTCGCTGGCCTTTGACGATATGATCGGCCGGTACCACCAACATGATCGCCTCAGGATCCCGACGGACTAGTTCAAGCGCCACCAAGGCAATAGCCGGAGCAGTATTACGCCCTTCCGGTTCAAGCACGAAATTATCCGTGAGTGCGTCTTTCCATTCACTCAGCTGGACGCGAATGGACTCTGCTTGGGCTGGATTCGTGGAGATCATCACCCGGTTCGGTGCCGACGCACAAATCACCCGGCGCATGGTCTGCTGAATCAACGTTTCATCTCCCATAATCCGCAGCAGCTGTTTGGGGAATAACTGTCGACTAAGCGGCCAAAACCTGGTGCCGCTGCCGCCGGCCATGATCACGGGATAGAGATGGTTATGTAGATCGTTATTCGTGATACGTGAATCGTGAATCGCCATACCTATAATCCATCTACTCGTGTAACGTTGAACGATTGACGGTTAACGTGGCTTCTGCGCTGCCAGAATCATCTCAATGATTTCCCGAACCGCCCCCTCCCCGCCCTTCTTCTGACAGACATAGTCGACCACTGAAACGACCTGTGGCACGCCATCTGCCGGTGTGGCCGAAAATCCCACGGCACTCAATGCTTCAAGATCATTCACATCGTCTCCGATATAGGCCACTTGCTTGAGCGAGAGTCCATGTCTGGCCGCCATCTCCCGAATCACCGTTAACTTATCCATCACCCCTTGGTGTAACTCTGGGATCGCAAGCTTCTCGGCTCGCCGCGCTACTAATTTCGTCCGCTCCTGTGTGACAATGGCGGTGATAATCCCTGCCCTCTGCAACAGCTTGATCCCCATGCCATCGCGCGTATTGAACTTCTTCCACTCATCGCCGGATTCCGAGTAATACATCCCGGCATCCGTCAAGACTCCATCCACATCCGTGGCAAACAGACGGATCCGTTGCAATACGTTGCGCGCGACCTTCCTGGACCGAGCGGTTTTTTTCGTTGATAATTTTTGAGCCATCGTGTGAATTCTAGCAGGAAGTTAAAAAACTATGGTGGCACGCGAGACCATCGCTAGTCCGCCAGTCCGGGACAAACCCGGTCTCTCTGGTCTATCTGGTTTGTTTAGTTCATCTTGTTAGTCTCGTTCAAGCAAACAAACCAAATAGACCAAATAAACAAGAGAAACCAGCCGCTTCTCGCGCCACGGCCTGCGGCGCTGGCGGACTTGTTGAGCATCCTGCTAGAGCAGTTGGAAATCTTCTAGCTTGCTCGCGGCTTGATCGAAGGTGACGGTTTCATTGCATCCACCAAACCGATTGGTGGCTCCCAGCAGACAATCGGCGAAGTCTGCCTTCCCTTTCTGATACATACGAAAAGCGATCCACGCCGACTGCATATCTTCAATCTTCAGCTGGCTAGTCCGCAACAGCTTTTCTAATACGGCCACAATCGTGTCTTTTGAATACCCATAGGCACTTTCCAGTACCCACACCAGTTCACACAGGACAATACGATTGACAAACCCTGGGGCGTCACGCGTACATCGCTTTGCGATCACCTGGGTGGCTTTGCGCGATTGGCCAGGATCGTCCTGCACTAAGTATCTGACCAGGACATTCGTGTCGAGACCGATCATCGCCGGCCTCCTCGTTTGCGAATCGCTCGGTTCATGTCCTCGACACTTACCGGCCGAGCCGGGGGCTTGAGCATCCCCGCCAACTCTGTCGCGTCAATGCTTGCCGGCAGCACCAGCACGCGACCGTCCTCATCAATCACAAATTCCAGGCGGTCTCCTGGATGGAGATTGAGTCGTTTCCGAACATCCTTGGGGATAGTTGTTTGACCTTTGCTGGTCAGGGTTGATGTGGACATCCTGCCTCCTTACGATAGATGAACATCCTTACTTTACCGTAAGTCGTCTCACAACACAAGCCATCGCGCGTATTGAACTTCTTCCACTCATCGCCGGATTCCGAGTAATACATCCCGGCATCAGTCAAGACTCCATCTACATCCGTAGCAAACAAACGGATCTGACTGAGCAGCTTTCGTGACACCTTCCCGGACCAAGCTATTTTTTTCGTTGATGATTTTTGAGCCATCGTGTGAATTCTAGGTGTGAGGTGGCCCGGATTTGACAGACACCTTTAAACGGGGACAGCATGTCCCTGACGTTGGTCCCGCAACGAGACAATTCTTAACCAGAGCAGACGACCTCTTCGGTAGTCCGAATCCCCTGACGTTGTGCGACGAACTCATTCGGAGTCAGGTGCCCGAGTGAGCTGTGAGGGCGGCG
>Ga0163153_10000891_pt1 | contig 49271 bp, 50 predicted proteins | sample OliLakLV19MP6IB1_FD_148629 | JGI IMG/M metagenome (GOLD analysis project Ga0163153, IMG submission 148629) | Freshwater microbial mat bacterial communities from Lake Vanda, McMurdo Dry Valleys, Antarctica - Oligotrophic Lake LV.19.MP6.IB-1 | ecosystem: Environmental > Aquatic > Freshwater >... | reverse complement strand
CAGCCAATCTTTTCTTCAGCTGATCGATCAGACCGTCTTTGGAAAAAAGAGCCTGTGGATCATTTCCATGTAACAGTTGATCAAGCACTGCATCCGGTATGAGGCTGTTGTTCGTTCTTCTGGCCATGCGAATCTCCTTGGGGATCATCCCCATTTAGACCCGCCACACAAAATTCCTGACAGTCCCTCGATCGCCGGATCAAGGCGGCACGCTTCCCGACCGTCAAGAGCCTCGACAGCTTCGACTTCCTGGCCCTGCCATCGTTGAACAAGATGCTGGTCCTGGAACTCGCGCGCTCGGACTACATCGAGCGGCGCGAGAACATCATTGCGGTCGGCAACAGCGGAACCGGCAAGAGCCACATCGCGCTCGGCCTCGGCCTAGCAGCCTGCCAGAAGGGTCTGTCGGTCGGCTTCATCACGGCATCGGCTCTCGTCCACGAACTGCTCGAGGCACATGACGAGAAGCGACTGTTACGGTTCCAGCGCCAGCTCACCGGCTACAAGCTGCTGATCATCGATGAACTCGGCTACGTGCCGCTTTCGCCAACCGGGTCAGAACTGCTGTTCGAAGTCTTCAGCCAGCGCTACGAGCGCGCCCGCACCCTGGTCACCAGCAATCTGCCGTTCGACGAATGGACAACCGTCTTCGGCTCCGAAAGGCTGACCGGCGCTCTCCTCGACCGCCTCACGCATCACGTCCACATCCTCGAGATGAACGGAGACAGCTTCAGGCTCGCCCATTCCAAACGCCGCTCACGCCGCGCATGGCCAGAACCACCCCCGGACGCCATACCCCAGGATTGACACACACCATGCAACAAGGCCCCCGATATCGGGGGCCTTGTTGCGCGCTGCCGTGCTGCACTTTTACTCCGGCGCGCCGCTGCAGATTCACTCCGGCGTTGACAGCGCCTGAGACGCATCGACCGCGTTGCGATCAGGAAGCCGCGTTGGGTAAGCAAGCGACGGATGAACTAACGCGCGTGATCAATGAAGGACTTCCCCAGGGGCATGTCGGAATATTCCCAAATGGCAAGCTGGACAAATACCGACGACCGCTTGTGAAAGTTCAGGTCGATGGTGTTGATGTTGCTGATGGGTTGATCGCGAAAGGTCTCGCGCGCCCGTGGATGGGTAAGACTTCTGATTGGTGCACTGCGCGCTGAAAGCTTTGCCGAGTGGCGGCTACACGAGCCCGTAAACATCTCTGGCATGTTTTACCACCTCAGGATCAGCATTGCGCTCTATCCCCCGGAGATATTCCAGAAAGTCGTCCTTGTCGTGCAAACAAAATAGCCGCGCCTTGTATGACAAGTCGGTGCTCAGTGGTTTTTCTAGCAGGAGCCCAACGCATTCCATGTCGAGAAACATCGCGTCCACATTAGGCACGCACTTCAACATTCAATTCGGGCGAGATTTCCCCCCGATTAGGCTCGCAATAGCCAAGCTCCCGACGCCTATCAATAGAAACGCCCATCCCCAACCAAGCCCGATTGTTCCCGCTATAGCCTGTGCAAACCCTTTGAACGGATTTCCTTCCAAATCCGAGTTTAGTTTTTCTTGAAGATCTGAAAACACAGATTGGAACTTGATGAACGTGTAAGAACAAACAATTGCAATGGCACCAGTAGCCCAACGAAGCCAAAGATACTTACGCAAGTATGTGAACGCGCCTGCTGGAAATTAGGGTGACGCTATACTTATCTCCCGTTCTTGCTCTCTTCGGCTCTGGCGTTCTTCGTTTTGGGCCTGGCTTTTGCTTTGTCAATGTTCGGCCGAGACGCTTTTCGATCTGTTTGAGGAATGATAGGGCGGCGAGTGGCCGGCCGGTGCGCTCTCGCGCGCGAATCGGTTCAAGCTCTTCGCCTGTCAGGCGCTCGCCCAGAAACGCGCTCCGGTCGTCGATATGCTGCAAGAGCGGCTTGACGCGCACCAGCGCGTCGTCGCGACCTGCCAGATGCGCGCGAGCACTCGACGAGCGCCAGTCGCAGGCGCGCTCAACCAGGCGCGCCGTGACGGGAGAGTAAGAGGATACAGCCTGCCACGCTCTCGAGCTGCAAAAACTATCACGTCTGCCTCTCCCCCTTGCGGGAGAGGTTCTTTTTTTTGTCCTTGCAAAAAAAGGCGTGCGGGGCCTGCCACCTCGCCAACATGAACCGCACCTAACAAATCCGTTCAGAGTGAATTCAGCGCCCGGCCGTCATACATGCCGCGTCGCTGGTTCTGCGGCACCAACAAGGGAATATGAAAATGAAGATGAAATTAGCCTCCATCGCAGCGTTAGGCGCGCTGGCGATCGCAGCACCTGCGAGCGCCGACAACATTTCTCTGGGAATTCCGGGCTATGGCGGCTCCGGTTGTCCCGGTGGCAGTGTTTCAACCACACTGAGCCCCGACCAAAGATCGCTGAGCTTGCTGTTCGACGAATACCAGGTTTCCGCCGGCGGCTCGACGGGGAGATCCTTTGATCGCAAGAGTTGCAATGTGGCCATCCCCGTTCATGTGCCCCAGGGCATGAGTGTCGCCGTCCTCGCGGTCGACTACCGTGGATACAATCATTTGCCCAGCCGGGCGATGTCGCAGTTCAACGTCGAGTATTTCTTTGCCGGCGGCCGCGGACCATCCTATCGCAGAAGCTTCTATGGTCAACTGGATGCCGATTACACCATTACAAACGAACTTGTGGCGCATTCTCTGGTCTGGTCAGCATGCGGCGCAGACGTCAATCTGCGGACGAACTCGAGCATTCGCCTGAGTACCGTCAACAATGCCGAGGCGTCTGCATCGGTGGACTCAGAAGATATCAACGCAGCCATCGTCTACCACCTGCAATGGCGCACCTGCCGCTAATCCCTGCAACAATCCCTGCAACAAGCCAGCCGGCCTTCGCCGCGCCCTAACGGAGTTTCTCACATGCGATCGCCGGCTGTCTTTGTTGCACTCATGCTGTTGCTTGTCACGGATGCCAGTGCCAAAAGTAACAAGCGTCTGAATGTGTCCCCAAATGCGTGTCAGAGCGGAAGCTATTCCGCTGTCAACGTGTCCGAGGGGGGCACCCTCAGCATTCTCTTCGACAATTTTTCCATCACCGTGCCTCAGGGCGCGGACAGGGGCGTCGAAAGACGCTTCTGTAACCTCCAGGTTTTATTGAATTTGCCGCAAGGCTATTCGCTGGGCGTCTACGAGGTCGATTATCGTGGCTTCGCCCGCCTCTCGCAAAAACAGGAGGCAGAACTGAATGTCGACTACACCGTCGGCCGCAAGAACAAGGGCCGTGGTTTTCGCCGCCGCATTCGTGGCGCCTACGAAGGAGAGTTCGTGTTCAGCGAACCGCTTGCACCGGGGATCCTGAAACGCGTCGGTTGCGGTGATGCTGCGGTTTTGAATATCGCAGCCATGCTGGAACTGAAATCAAAGAGCCCGGAAGAGGCAATGGTTGTTCTCGATTCGATCGACGGCGCCTCGCCGGCGGGGCTCATCTACCATTTCGACCTCAAAAAGTGCGGCAATTAGAACTCAAGCGTCCCCCGTCGCAGGAACCAGGCCCGCCGCCGCGCGTTTATAACAGCACCTGGAGCACGACGTCCCGTTCTGCAGCAAAGCCGCGCGAGAGGATGAATTATGACAATTAAATTGAGTTTACTTGGCGCCGTATCGTTCGCAGTTGGTGCAGTCTTCGGCGGAGTTCCCGCCTTGGCTCAGCCCATTCCGCCCGGCAGTTATCAAAGCTCATGCGAAAACATCTCAACTAACGACGGGATGCTGCGCGCCAGTTGTGAAACCGAAGAAGGCGATTTGATCAATAGCCGGCTTAATGATTACAGCGACTGCGAAGGCGATATCAGCAACGCCGACGGCCGCCTCACCTGCACCCGCGGCGATGAAAATGAAGATGAAGATGATCAAAACAACAACCGTGTCCCGCCAGGTTCCTATCAGGAAACCTGTCGAAACGAGCGCGTCGAGAGCGGCGACCTCACGGCTGAGTGCGCCGACCGCAACGGCCGGTGGCGTTTTTCGGAACTGCAAAACCACCGCCTATGCCGTGGCGACATTCGCAACGGCAACGGCATTTTGAGTTGCAACCGGAACGATGGTGACGATGACAACGGCTACAATCTGCCGGGCGGATCGTGGCGCGCGACCTGCAGAGACCATCACGTGTCGGGCAATACGCTTTATGCCGAATGCCGCGACCGCGTTGGCCGCTGGGTCGAAACGTCGGTTAACTTGCGCAATTGCAGGCAAGGCGTCTCGAACGTGAACGGCCGTCTGGTTTGCGTCCAGTCTTCACCGCTGGGCTGGCGCCTATCGCTCTACAAGAACGCAGGCTATCGCGGGACTGGCCGCACGTTTATCGCCGACATTCCCGATCTCGCCCGCCACGGCTTTGCCAATGTCGCGTCAAGCGCCTATTTGCGGGCCGGGTCATGGCAGCTTTGTACGCGCGCCTATTATCGCGGGAGATGCGTAACGCTGCGGTTCAGTGCGCCGTACTTGCAGCGCCTCGGCATCAACGATCAAGTGCGCTCGCTGCGTCGCGTTCGTTGAATTTTGAAACACAAAGCAAAGGTGACTGGCATGATGATACCTCATAATGCACTCGTCGTAGTCGCAGACGGCCGGGGCGCGCGGTTCTTCCGTAATACCGGTGATGCGGGCAAGCCGTCTTTGACCGCCGATGGCGACTTAAAACCCAGCCATCTTATTGACGACGGTCCCGCGGGAAAGCGCCCGTCTGAATCATCAAGGCATGAGATTGACGAGGCTACGTTCACCAAGCAGCTGGCAAAGGAACTCTATCGGCGCGCACACATTCAGGATTTTGCGTCGCTTGTCCTCGTCGCCGATCCCCAGACATTGGGTCAAATTCGCCCGGAACTGCACAAGGAAGTTCAGGAGAAGCTGATATCCGAGATCGGCAAGACACTGACGAAATCATCCACAAAGGACATTCAGAAAACGCTGAGTGCGGCGGAACGATAAACCGGCTTATGGAGACGCCGCTGAGATCACTTCGCGAACGATGGGGTAGATTTCCTTGTCCCAGCGTTTGCCGCTGAAGAGACCGTAATGGCCGACGCTGTGTTGCATGTGGTGATGCTTCAGGCGTGCGGGCAGGGCGGCGCAGAGATCGTGGGCGGCGGAGGTTTGCCCCAGTGCGCAGATGTCGTCGCGTTCGCCTTCCACGGTGAGTAACGCCGTGCGGGTGATTTTTCCAGGATCAACCTTGCGGCCGCGATGGTGGAGTTTGCCTTTGGCGAGCAGCGCCTCCTGAAAGACGACGTGCACGGTTTCGATGTAGAATTCGGCGGGCATGTCGAGGACGCAGAAGTACTCGTCGTAGAATTCCTTGATGGCACTTGCCTCGTCGAACTCGCGATTTGTGAGATGCGTATAGAGTTTGCGATGGGCCGTCACGTGACGCTCGAGGTTCATTCTGACGAAGGCGTTGAGTTGAAGAAAGCCCGGATAGACCTTGCGGCCGGCGCCGCGATAGCGCGCGGGAACGGTCGTGATCAGGTTTTTCTCGAACCAGTCGATGGAGTGATTGAAGGCGAGAGCGTTGACGGTGGTCGGTGATCTTCGCACATCGATAGGGCCGCCCATCAACGTCATCGACAGTGGCTGGCAGGGGTGATCGTCTTGCGCCATCAGTGCGACGGCGGCCAGAACCTGAACGCAAGGCTGGCACACGGCAACGATATGGGCATTTGGGCCGATATGTTCCAGAAATGAGATCACGGTGTCGATGTAGTCGGCAAAGCCGAAGCGCCCGTGCGAGAGCGGGACATTGCGCGCGTTGTGCCAGTCGGTGATGTAAACGTCGTGGTCCTGCAACAGGGTTTGCACGGTGTTGCGCAGGAGGGTCGAGAAATGACCCGACAGGGGGGCCACAACGAGAACGGCTTGGTGGCGGCTTTGCGTCTCTTTGCGAAAGTGCAGGAGCGTGCTGAAGGCGGTCTTCAGGGCGGCATGCTCGGTGACGCGCACGGCCCGGCCGTCGCAGATGACTTGACTGATCGCATAGTCCGGCCGCTCGTGCGTGAGGGTCAAGCGATCGACGAGTTCCAGTGCCGCATTCATCCGGCGCCCGAACCGCGTGCGCGGTGTGCGGTGCGGCCAGCCGAGCATGGCCTGGGTCGTTTGCGCCATCATGCGCATGGGCCACAGCATATCGGACTGGCGTTGATAGAGTTGATAAAGCACGGCTTGCGCGACCCCCGCGTGAATCACTGATGGGCAGCGAGGTTAGCAAGGACTTCTGCCACACTTGCGGTGTTTCGTGTTGCGTGCTGGAGTGTACGGGTGTCCGGCTGCCGCTACGGCAACCGGCGTTTGAGTTGGCATTCACCGTGCGGAGATAATTCAGGGACATGCAAAAACAGCTGCAGTTGGCCCGGGGCGGTGATGGCGTGGCCACGATTGTCACGCGTGCGGGCAGGCTTGCCTATTGGACGAAGGGCACGGGCGCCCCGGTGCTTTTGATTCACGGCAATTCAGCGGGCAAGGAAGGGTTTGCGCCCCAGCTGAAGTTTCTAACGGGGGCCGGATATCGGGCCCTCGCGTCCGCAGCTATCCGCTTGCGGGCTTTCGGGGACACCAATGGAGGAATTTTTGCATGAGGGTTAGGCGATGAAACGCAAGGACGGCTGGCATATTTCCGACGAGGACTACGAGAAGCAGCTCTACGCGCTGCATGTTCAATTGGTGAAGTTTCAGCGCGATCTGATTGGGCGCGGTGAGCGGCTGGCGGTTGTGATGGAAGGCCGCGACGGCGCGGGCAAGGACGGCACGATCAAGCGCATCATCGAGCATCTCAGTCCGCGCGACACGCGCGTCGTGGCGCTGGGCAAGCCGACCGACCGGGACCGCACGTCGTGGTATTTTCAACGCTTCGCCGCGCATTTGCCGGCCGGGGGAGAGATCGTGCTGTTCAACCGCTCCTGGTACAACCGTGCGGGCGTCGAGCGCGTGATGGGGTTTTGCTCTGACGGCGAGTATGAAAGCTTTCTCGACGAAGCGCCGCAATTCGAGGCGATGCTGACGCGTTCGGGCATTCGCGTTGTGAAGTATTATCTTGACATTTCCAAGGCCGAGCAGAAGGAACGTCTGGATGCGCGGCGCGCCGATCCGCTGAAGCAATGGAAGATCAGCCCGATCGATGCGGTGGCGATGAAAAAATGGAACGCCTATTCCGAAGCGCGCGACGCGATGTTCGCACACACCAGCCATGACGCGGCGCCATGGCACGTGGTCAAGGCCGACAGCAAAAAACGCGCGCGGTTAAACGTCATCCGCCACTTGCTGGGTTGCTTCGACTACAAGGGCAAGGACGAAAAGCTGTTGAAGGCCGAGCCCACGATCATCTTCCGGTTCACCGAAAAGGCGTTGACGCAGGATTTGCTGGCGCATTAAGGCCCGGCTCTTGGCTGGCTCTCTCCACCACTCGCCGCCCTTTGTGCCGCGCGTTTTTTCTCGCGGGTGCGGGCCAGCATGTTGAGGGCTTCGACGGCCGCCGAAAAGGCCATGGCGACGTAGATGAATTCTTTGGGGACGTGGAAGCCGAAGCCGTCGGCGATGAGGGCGGTGCCGATCATCAGCAGGAAGGCCAGTGCCAGCATGACGATGGTGGGATTGGCCTGAATGAAGTTGGCGAGCGGAGTGGCTGCCAGCAGCATGATCAACACCGTGACGACGACGGCGATGATCATGATGGGAATGTGGTCGGTCATGCCGACGGCCGTGATGATGCTGTCAACCGAGAAGACCAGATCGAGCACCAGGATCTGGGCGATGGCGGCTGAGAAACCAATGGTGGCGGCGCGGCCGTCGAACATGTCGGGGCCGGGGTCGGGATCGACGTTGTGGTGGATTTCCTTCGTCGCCTTCCAGACCAGGAACAGGCCGCCGGCGATGAGGATCAGATCGCGCCACGAGAAGCCATGCCCCAAGGCCGTGAAGACTGGTTCGGTCAACTGAACGATGAAGGCGATGGTGCCGAGCAGCGCCAGGCGCATGATGAGCGCCAGGCTGATGCCGATGCGCCGGGCGCGCTCGCGTTCGGCCTCGGGCAATTTGTTAGTGAGGATGGAGATGAAGATCAGATTGTCGATGCCGAGCACGACTTCCATGGCGATGAGGGTCGCAAGCGCAACCCAGGCGGCCGGGTCGGCTGCCAATTGAAGAAGATAATCCATGCGAAGTCCTCTCGCGGTGCCGGTTCACACGGCCCGATGAACTACGGCAAGCGGGCAGGCACTTGCAAGGGTGCGTGGCGCCTCGAGCCCGTTGCACAACACCGCCACCGCGCCACTTCCCCCCATCGCCTGCAGCGCCTGACGGCGCGCAGCCACTTCCCCCGCAAGCGGGGGCAGACACCAGATTTTCTGTCTTCCCCCGCTTGCGGGGGCAAGTGGCTGCGCAGCGAAGCTGCTGCAGGCGATGGGGGGACGTGGCGCGGTGGCGGCGTTGAAGTTGTGGATTTTCTGAAATTCGGTGCGCGGCCCGCTTGACAAGGCGTGGCCCTTTCAATTTTTTGCGATGCAACAAATTGCAGAGAGGTTCCCATGAAATTCGCGACACTTATTCTTGTAACAGGCGCGCTTTGCCTGACAACTCTGGCGCAGGCGCGTGAGCGTTGGCAGGGCGCGGGCTGGTATCAGGTTTTGGAGAAGACGGCGCCCGGGCGGGACAGTGCTATCGCTATCTACTCGCAGCAACCTTTCGTTACGCGGGAGGCGTGCCTGAGAACCCTGCCGTTCGACTTCAGCCATTCCGGCCCGGATGAGCACGCGCTGGAATCGGTGTTTGATTTTTCCTGCTTTGAACTTGCCGCAAAACCCCATTGGGATCGTTCGCGCTGAAGTTCAGCGCAAATGGCCCGCAGCGCGCAGGATAAAGCTTAGCACCTACGCGACGGCTATATAAAGGCCCCCATCCCCTGCAGCAACGAAGTGCTGCGCAGGGACTTCCCCCGCACGCGGAGGAAGAGACCAACATTGTTTGTTTCTTCCCCCGCTTGCGGGGGCAAGTGGCTGCGCAGCGAAGCTGCTGCAGACGATGGGGGGACGTGGCGCGGTGGCGCTCACTAATGAAAGTTGGTAGTTTGCCTCTTCCCGGGCCGTGATGGCCTTGTCTGATGAGCAGGAGGCTCTATGGCGCCGAAGTGGAGTGCACGTCCGAAGACTGACCGGTGGGCGATCATTGGGGCATTCATCGGCATGGCGATTGCTGCCGTTGTCGCCTTCAATTTCGCGTTCGAGTCCAGCACCATCGTGCGCTATCTGATCATGGCAGCCGGATTGCTCGCGGGTTTGGGCGGCGGCTACGGGGCTGCGGTGCTCACATCGCGGAAGTGAGTTTTCTTTGAATTTCGGCCATTTTTGACGAAGATTGTTGTCCAGTGGAACTTTTTGGTGTCTCGCGAGTTAAGTCTCCGCTGATCGTCATGAATTGGGTGCGGTAAGCATAACTACATTGAGCTCCCGCCGTTGCCGGGGCCAACATGCAAACCGCGGGCGATCAATGACAAACACACCGAACGAAAGCGTGTCTACACTCTCAAAAACCCGAACCGGTATCGAAGGGCTCGATCAAATTACGGGTGGTGGGCTGCCGACCGGCCGGCCGACACTCGTGTCCGGAAGTGCTGGATGTGGCAAGACAATGCTTGCCATGGAATTCCTTGTGCGCGGGGCAACCCAGTTTGGCGAGCCGGGCGTCTTTATGATGTTCGAGGAAAGTGCGGCTGAACTTACGGCCAACGTCCGCTCGATGGGCTTCGATCTGGATGCACTGGTGGCTCAAAAACTGATTGCGCTCGACTACGTGCATGTCGAGCGGAGCGAGTTCGAAGAGACGGGCGAATACGATCTTGAGGGGCTGTTCATCCGGCTGGGACACGCCATAGATTCCATCGGGGCCAAACGCGTAGTCCTGGACACGGTCGAGGCGCTCTTTGCCGGTTTGCCCAATGAAGCCGTGCTCCGGGCGGAGCTTCGCCGCCTTTTCCGCTGGCTGAAGGACCGGGGGATCACCGCGATCATCACCGGGGAGAAGGGCGCAGGGAATGCGATCACGCGCCACGGCCTGGAGGAGTACGTAGCCGACTGCGTCATCGTCCTTGATCAGCGCATTCAGGAGCAGATTTCGACGCGCCGGCTTCGCGTGCTCAAATATCGCGGCACGCCCCACGGCATGAACGAATACCCCTTCCTTATAGGCGCGCACGGATTTTCCGTACTCCCGATCACCTCGCTGCAGCTCGATCATGAGGTCTCCATGCAGCGCGTATTCACGGGTATCGGGCGTCTGGACGAAATGCTGGGTGGCCAAGGCTATTATCAGGGCAGCAGCGTGCTCGTTTCCGGTTCTCCCGGCACAGGCAAGAGCAGCATCGCAGCGAAGTTCGTCGAAACGGCCTGTCAACGCGGAGAGCGGGCGTTGTTCTTTGCCTACGAGGAGTCGAACGCGCAGATCGTGCGAAACATGCGCTCGATCGGTATCGATCTTGAGCGATGGATGAAAAAAGGGTTGCTGCAAATTCATTCGTCCCGCCCAACGCTGCAGGGGCCCGAGCAACATCTGGTAACGATGCACGACGCGGTTCGCACTTTCCGCCCGACCGTGGTCGCCATAGATCCGATCACCAATCTCTTCATGGCGAACCATGACGCCGAGGTGAAGCCCACTCTCATGCGGCTCATCGACTTTTTGAAGAAGGAGCAAATCACGGCGCTCTTCACCATCCTGACGACCGGTGGAGACGGGACATCCTCACCCGAGGATTCACAGGTCCATGTGTCCTCACTCATGGATACGTGGATATTGCTTCGCAATATCGAGTTCAACGGCGAGCGCAACCGCACAGTCTTCGTGCGGAAATCACGGGGCATGGCGCACTCAAATCAAGTGCGCGAGTTCATTCTGGGCGACAACGGAATCGACCTGGTGGATGTGTACCTGGGTGGCGACCGGGTGCTGACGGGCAGCGCACGCGTCTCACAGGAATCGCAGGAGCTGGCCGTCGCCATTTTGCGCGGGCAAGATCACCAGCGCAAATTGCGGCAGCTGGCCAGCAAACGAACGGCGATCGAAGCGCAGATTGCCGCCCTGCAAGCCGAGGTGGAGGTCGAGACCGAGGAGGTGCAATTCGTAATTGCGCAGGAGTCTTTGCAGGAAAGGGCGTCACACCTAACTACCGATGCGATGGCCCAACAGCGCCGTGATTCGAACAGAGCCAACGGCGAGACGAGGAAAAAGGGATGACCGCCCTCGCCTCAATAGAGGCCGGTCGAGAAGCGGCCGCCGCTCCCAGATTCCAACTCCGTCTCTACGTTGCCGGGCAGACCGCGAAATCGCTGACGGCCATCGCCAATCTGCAACGCATCTGCGAGACTCACCTCGTCGGCCAGTATGTCATCGAGGTCATCGACCTGACGAAAACCCCGCAGCTCGCCGCAGGTGATCAAATTCTCGCCGTGCCGACACTCGTGCGCCGCCTGCCTGAGCCGATCAAAAAAATCATCGGCGACCTTTCCAACGAAAGCCACGTGCTGGTCGGCCTTGATGTGCAACCGGTTGGAGGTGATGCTCGGTGAAAAAGAATGCACCCCCTTCAACCGGCGCCAAAAAGTTGGAAGCCGCCGTCACGGCACACGCGGCCACCGTTTACATCCTGCGGCTCTATATCACGGGCTTGCCGCGGTCCGCTCGCGCAGTATCGAACCTCCGCAAGATTTGCGAGGAGCATCTGAAAGGACGCTACGAACTTGAGGTCGTGGACATCTCCCAGTATCCGATGTTGGCGAAAAGCGAGCAGATTCTTGCCGTGCCGACCCTCATCAAGAAGTTACCGCTACCCGTTCGCCGGTTTGTCGGCGACATGTCGCAGTCCGAACGCTTCTTTCTCGGGCTCGATCTGCATGAGGTGACGGAGAAGGCACAGGTTGCGAGTGTTGCCGCCCCTCATGCTGAATAGATCATTATCCAGTCCGGAACTTCTCGCAGAAAACGCCGATTTGCAAAGGCGGCTCGGCGATGCGGAGGAAACGCTTCGCGCGATTCGCAATGGTGAGGTGGATGCGCTCGTGATCGAGACCGTCGCCGGCCCGCAGGTCTACACGCTTCAAGGCGAGGACGCCGCAGCGAACCGCATGCGGGGTGAAATGTTGGCGCAGGTCAGCGATGCCGTCATTGCCGTCGATAGCGAAATGCGTATCACTTTTCTCAATGCTGCCGCCGAGCGCCTGTATGACTTTGCTGCGTCCCGATGCCTGGGACAGGAACTGTCCAAGGTCTATGAATCACGATGGCGACATCCCGATGACGAGGCTGCTTTCAAAACCGCCCTGCGCGAGTGCGGAGAATGGCGCGGGGAAAACGTACAAGTCAGGCACGACGGACGCGAGTTGAATGTCGAGTCGGGAATTACAGTACTGCGAAACCTCGCTGGCGAGCCGGGCGGTCTGCTCGCCGTCAACCGCGATATAACAGAGCGTAAAGTTCAAGATGATAAAATACTGGTTTCCGAAGTACGTTACCGTCGCCTCTTTGAAGCCGCGCACGATGGTGTTCTCATCATTGACCCCGACACTCGAAAAATAGTCGAAGCCAACCCATTCATGACATTGCTGCTGGGTTATCCACATGACCAGTTGGTCGGAAAGGAACTTTATCAGATCGGCTTGCTCAGGGATCAGGCAGCGAGTCAGGAAATGATCCAGACTCTGAAGCGAACGAGCCGAATGCGCTACGATGACCTGCCGCTTGAAAGCCAGACCGGGCAACATCGAGAAGTTGAAGTCGTGGCCAATCTATATAGTGAGGGCGGCCTCCCCGTGATCCAATGCAACATCCGCGAAATTACCGAACGCAAGCGAGCGGAAGAGCACGTCAAGATGCTCATCGCCGAAGTCAACCATCGCGCCAAAAACCTACTCGCCGTGGTGCAAGCGGTTGCCCAGCAAAGTGCGAAGCACGGCAATACGGAGACTGCTGCGGCGCGCTTGATAGAGCGCATCGGTGCGCTCGCTGCCGGCCAGGATCTGCTGGTTAAAAGTCACTGGCATGGTGTTGAGGTATCGGAACTCATTGAGGCCCAGCTTGCCCATTTCAAGGATCTGTTCGGCACGCGCGTGCTGTTCGCCGGTCCTAAGGCTCAATTGAGGGCTGACGCCGCCCAGGGAATCGGTATGGCGCTGCATGAACTTGCCACCAACGCCGCTAAGTACGGGGCGTTATCAAACGATGAGGGGCGGGTACGCATCAGCTGGCAGGTCTCAGCGGACATGGAACCGGAATTTTCGATGTCCTGGCAGGAGGACGGCGGCCCAAAGGTTGCCGCGCCCGTACGGATGGGTTTCGGCCAGATCGTGATCGGACGATTAGCGGAGGCGGCGGTTCAGGGCGTTGCCGAGATCAATTATGCACCAGAAGGGTTTTCCTGGACATTGAGCGCTCCGATGAAGGCTGCATTGAGGTGACACCGGCGGCACGAAACGGCCGGAATAATGCGCACATTCTCATTGTCGAGGACGAGGCAATGCTCGCCTTCGCACTCGAAGAGAGTCTGATCGATGCCGGATTCGAAATAGCCGGTGTGGCGGGAAGACTTGAGACGGCGCTGGCAATGATCGAAGGTAGCGTCTTCGATGCGGCGGTGCTCGATGCCAATCTGGCGGGCGTCAGCGCCGGCCCCGCTGCGACGGCGCTGAAGGCGCGCGGACTGCCGTTTATCATCGTATCAGGCTATTTTCTCGAACAACTACCGAGTGCTTTTTCGGGTGCGCTTTGCCTTCAAAAGCCGTGTCCACCGGAACGTATAGTTCAAGCCTTGCGCCACCTCCTGCCGGCTTAGCGAGTGCAGAAAGGGTGCTGTGCGAATATAAGGTGGTGCGACGAGTTGTTCTCTTTTAATTCATGGCGCTTTCTGTTCGTCCTGTTGTTTGGTAGCTGTTTGGGCCGGATTCTTCAGTAAAACAGGACAGTCACCAAGGCGAAACAGGGCAAGAGCAGGCAAATGGACCACCCCATGTAGCCAAAGAAGCTCGGCATCTTGACGCCGGCTTCTTCGGCGATGGCCTTGACCATGAAATTCGGGGCGTTGCCGATATAGGTGTTGGCGCCCATGAAAACGGCGCCGGCCGAAATGGCTGTGAGGGTTGTGGCCAAGGGACCCATCAGGGCTTGCGGGTCGCCACCGGCGGCATTGAAGAACACCAGATAGGTCGGCGCGTTGTCGAGGAAGCTCGACAGGACGCCGGTTGCCCAGAAATACATGGCATTGTTGGGTTGGCCGTCGGCGTTGGTGAGGAGGGACAGGATGGGCGCAAAGGCGCCGTGCTCGCCCGCCTTCAGCATGGCGATAACGGGGACTATGGTGACGAAGATGGCGGCGAAGAGCTTGGCGACTTCGGCGATCGGCCCCCAGGTGAAGGCGTTGCCTTCGCGGTAGGCCATCGGGGTCAGGAGCAGAGACAGGCTTGCGAGGCCGAGCAGGGCGATGACACGGACGATGTTGGGATAATCGACGTGGACGCCCTGGACGTCGATGTATGCGTCGGTCTTCCAAAGGGCGGATGCGAGGATGACGGCGATGACGGCGCCGAGGAGCAAGACATTCAGCCAGCCGCGCAATTTGATTGGCGGGTGCGTTTGGGGCGTCGGATCAGGTGTCACGCGCTTGTCGCGCGCGTAAACAAAGCTATCGATTGCAAAGAAGACTGCGAGCAAGATTGCGGCAAGCAGTGCCGTCTGGGCAAAGAGGTGCGATGCCGGCCAGAAGAAGTCTACGCCTTTCAGGAAGCCGATATAGAGCGGCGGGTCTCCGAGGGGCGACAGCGAGCCGCCGATGTTGGAGACCAGGAAGATGAAGAAGATGACGACGTGGACGTTGTAGCTGCGGTCGTCGTTGGCGCGGATCAACGGACGGATGAGCAGAACCGAGGCGCCGGTCGTGCCGGTGATGCTGGCTATCAGAGTGCCGCCGGCGAGGAGGCCGGTGTTCGTCCACGGCGTGCCTTTGATGTGGCCGTCGAGGAAAACGCCGCCCGAGATCGTGTAGAGCGCAAACAGCAAAACGATGAAGGGCACATAGTCGAGCAGCATGACGTGCAGGAATTCGTAGGCGGCAATCGACTGGCCATAAACGGCTGCAAAGGGGACGAGGAAGGCCAGAGCCCAGACGGCTGCGATCTTGCCGTAATGGTGGTGCCACAAATGCGGAGCGGCCAAGGGCAGGACGGCAATTGAGAGCAACAGGCCCATTAAGGGAACGGCCCAGATGGGGCCAAGGCTACTTCCGTCCATGGGCAATCCAATCGTTAGGTTCTGTTTACGACTCTTAGCTGATGCTGGGGGCAGGTAGCAAACAAGGGAAATGCGAGCGTGAGGGGTCTGACCATTTTCATGCTGATATTGTGTGGCAATGCCTGGGCAGCTGAAGAGCGGCCGCCGCTTGCCGGGGTGCAAAACTGGCTGTTGTTGCTCAATAACGATTTGGAGGCGCCTGTCGCGGCACAGATCGCGGGATCCGCTCATGATTTGGTGGTGGTCGATCATGTGTCTTCGCAGCCGGGCTTTTCTGCCGACAGAAGTTTCACTATCGTGCAGCAGTTGAGGGCGCGTCCCGGTGGTGGGCGGCGGCTGGTTATAGCCTATCTAAATGTTGGCCAGGCCGAGAGTTACCGCACCTATTGGAAGAAAGGCTGGCGGATCGGCAAGCCGTCGTGGATTTTGGGGGCTGACCCCGATGGCTGGCAGGATAATTATCCCGTCGCGTACTGGTCGAAGGAGTGGAAGGCGATGATTGCCGGCGACGGGGGCTTGCTTTCCTCGATTCAGAATGCGGGGTTTGACGGCGTTTATCTGGATTGGATCGGTGGTTTTGAAGACAGCAATGTCCTTGCCAAAGCCAAGCGCGAGGGTGTCGATGCCCGCGCAGAAATGGTGGCTTGGGTGGGCGAGGTTTCCCGCGCCGCCAAAGCCCGCGATCCGGGATTTCTGATCATTGCCCAAAATGCGGCGCCGCTGTTGTCCGATGCCAGCTATGTGGAAGCCATAGACGCGGTTGCGCACGAGGATATCTGGTTCACGGGTGCCGATAGTGGTCCGCAAGGCGACTGCCCGGTGCCGCGCACGCAAGGAGAGGTTGGATCGTCTGCATTTCTCGCGAGCTTGAACGGTCCGTGCCGCAAGGCTTATGGGCGCGATGCAGCGAATGCCATGCACTTTGCCGGAGAGGCGGTGATTGTGCCGATGCTTCAAGGTGCGCAGGCTAAGGGCAAAACGGTTTTTACCGTTGACTACGCGATGGAGCCTCAAAACGTGTCGGCAATTGTATCGACCAGTAGGGCTTTGGGATTTGTGCCCTTTGCGGGCGCCAGATTGCTCAAGGAATACGTCGAGCCGAACTGACCGGCTTCACGCGGCTTGCGTCTTGCCCTTGGTCTGCGGCGGGCGCCGGCCTTGTGAAATCGGTTTGAGGTGGATGCGCTCTTCTTCGTTCAGTGAGGGGCGGTTGGTGGCAATCAACCGTTCTGCAAGATTGCGGCGCGTGCTGGCGTCCGCGTCCAGTTGCATGATGTGAATGTCTGTCGCCCCGGATAAAAGCGCATCGGCCGCAATCTCATTGAACGAGAGGCGCGTGCATAGATTTGCACTTTCGCCGATGTAGAGGGCGCGCCAATCCTTGTTCAGCCGGCGGGCGTAAATGAAGATGCCCGCTTTGCGGGGCGCCGTCTCCCCGATGCCCATAATGTTGAAGCGGAGCAGTTGCGGCCCATCCATGCCGACCAAACTCAGGGGCCACGCGTGGGAATTTACCATTTCAGGTTGCTGTTCGAAGCCACCACGCGTTGCAGCAGACAAAAATTTGTGGAGGAAAGGTATCGGCATTGATTTACCACCATTTCCGGCCCGCTCCCTGTGCCGGCCTGATGCTGTTTTGTTTGAACCCACAGTCGAATCAGCCTCGACAGCATAACCAAACGAAATTCATTCGTCAGGGGATTTACGTTGTCCTACTGCATCTAGTGGATGTGCCGAATCGGATACATAGAAATATCAAAATATCAATCGCCTGCAAATTGCAAAAGGAATTCGCTTATGTGATGCTCTGCCACAACAAATGGGGGGTCTCCGAAAAGCCAACAATAGTGGCGCGGGGACCGGGGCTTTGTTTCCCGGGTGGGTTGTTTTCATGCGTGATGTGCTCGCTGTTGCTGGCGTAATCGTCTTGGCTTTGTGCTTGGGCGTTGCTTCAGCGTATCTAAGTGTAGATCTTACACCGCCAGGTCTCGAGCTTATTCGACCCCTGAAGCCTGCCGTCGCTGCTCGCATTGAGCGCGAAAACAAACAAAGTACACTTCAAGCTGAGGCAAGCGCCTGCAAATATTGCACCGCTGTGGCTGAGCTCGCCCAAACATTTGCGCGTTATGCCAAGAGTGCCCGTCAGCAGGCCACGGCGCTGCAGACCACAATCGGACTGGATAAGCGGGAACTCACTCGCGAAGTGGAACTGCGAACGGCGGAAAAGTCTGCTGACAGCGCTGAGTCTGCGGCTGCAGCGCTCACAAGTTGGGCAAGCCGTTGTAAGGCGGAAGATTTCTGCCGGGCTCCCGTCAAGCGGGTTTCCGGGTCTGCGTGCGCAAGCGGTGCAAGCGATTCAGTCACGTCGGCTCTTTTGCTTGCAAGTGCGATTCGAAAGTCAGCGAAGGTTTGTGCGGACTCTGCATGCCCTTCCGTTGATTGTAACGCAACCGCCGGGCTGAAGGCAGATGTTTTATTGGTTGAGCGGTCTTTGGCTGGTGCGGGAGGCAGGTTCAGTCCTTCAGCGGCAGCACCGTCGGCGGCACGACTGGCAGTGGGAGCATCTTCGTTTCAAGCTGAATTGAAGCGCGTGCGTGAGGAGGCTATTTATGTCACCAAGATGCTTCCGCTCATGCTGGGCAACGCTTCCAACGGGCACTTGCCAAAGCTGGCGTCTGAAATGGTGGAAGAGCGGGCGGTTTCGGCGGCTCAGTTGGCTGCAGACATGGAACATTCCGCGGCAGTTGCCGACGGCAAGAACGATCCACGTTACGAGGCGGCGTGGAGGCTCAAGGCTTTCGCCGCCAATCTGGCGATTCTAGGGCATGAAACGCGGCCTCAGGACGGCACTCCGATTGATTGGCAGAAGGCCGGTGATGCGCTGGGGGCTGCACTGTTCGATCTCGCCCGGCTGCAGGCCATTTTGGACCGGGTGAGTGACATTACACCAGGCGCAGAAGGGTGCGTGGCATCGGCGCCCGCAGCAGCACAGCAGTTGCGTGAAGCTGTAGCGATGCTCGACCTGTGCCGGATGAGATCAGCCTGTTCCAGCCGGAGTGGGTTCACGCTGGGAACTCAGGAGCGCGCCGAAAATGCAGCCGGTGTCATTGCCCGTGCGCAAACGAAAGCTGAGCAGTTGATTGTCCAGGAAATTGGTTCAGCGGAAATGGTTGCTGTGCCAGTCAGTGACCGGGTGTTGCGCCCCATAGACGTTTTGCGTTCGCAGCAGGGCGTTTGCATCCGCGCGATGGAATTGCGTGAAGCGTCAAAAGCAGCCCCTGGTGCCGCGTTGTCGGTTGTGCAAGCGGCAGCACCTTCACTTCAGCCCGCAGTTGGGGCTGTTGCGCCTCAGGATATTGTATCTGGTGCTGTTGATGCAGCTGTCAATGGCGCGGCTACAACTCGCGACTCTGAGATGGTGGTCGAAACCTCCGCGCCGGGAACTCGTGCTGCGTCGTCAGGTGGTTCGGAAGTCATTCCTGCAGCGGCGCCCGCTGCGTCTGCGCCTCCGGGGCCTCCGGCATTTACGGGGAATTTGTTGACCCAATCTGGGCCAGCGTTTGTCGCTGGCGAAGGTGGGCCGGTTGAGGCCGGGCCGCCTGCGTCACCGCCAGTGAAGCAGCCCTGAGTGCTCAATCTTTCTTGAGCGCGCGGCACGCGTCCGCCTGAATGCGTTCCACCATTGCGAACAATCCGTTAGATCGCTGCTGACTGAGGTGGGTGTCCAGGCCTAGACCGCCCAATAAAGCCCGGGCATCAGTCGCCAGAATGTCGTGCGCGGTTTTTCCCGAATAGAGCAGAAGCAAAAGAGCTATCAATCCGCGCACGATGATGGCGTCGCTGTCTCCGCTGAAAAACAGTGCGTCAGCATTCTTGCCGGATTGTTGGGAGTGCGAAAACAACCAGACTTGGCTTGCACAACCGCGAACCTTAAATTCGTTGGTGCGATACTTACTGGAAAATTCCGGCATTTTGCGCCCCAGCTCTATGATGTAGCGGTAGCGCTCTTCCCAATCATCGATGACGGAAAAATCGTCGATGATTTTTTGAAATGACAAGACCTTAGTGCTCCAGCTTTGATGGCTGCCTTGCGGCAATACCAAAATCAAATATGCCCCGCCAAGCGTAGCAAGTAGGTGTGCCGCCCTTCGAGGACCATTTCCCGGTGTTGATTGTGCACCGTCGCTTGCATGGTCACGACACCTGTCGTGCGCTGGGGTTTCAGTTCCAAAACCGTCAACGCAGGATACAATGTGTCGTCAGCATACACGGCCTTCAGGAATTTCGCTTGAACTTCGACAAAGCCAAGCAGCGAATCTCCAATCATATGCGGAAACAACCCTGCGCCTGCCGCCGTGAAGCTCAATACCTGAAGGCCATGCGCAAGCGGCGATTTCAATCCACGTGCCTGGCAATAGTGCTGGTCATAGTGGATCGGATGATTGTCGCACGACACTGTCTGGAATGCAGAAAAATTGGCGTTGGTCAGGGTTCGCGACGGCAATGCAAATTGTTCGCCAATTTTGAGATCTTCAAAGCGGCGCTGCGGCACAACCCGATGGCGCGCCGGATCGAAATTCAACGCTCGCTCTCCACGAACTTTTTGAGGGCTTGAGCGTCAAGCCGGTAGTGCAGGAGGTCATCCTGGTGCACAAACCCAATCCGGTCGAGTGAGACGCGCGACGGATTTGCATGCACCATATTCAACTGCAGGCCGGCACATCCCCGTTGATGCGCAATGTGCGCCACCTCATGGGCAAGTCTGAATCCCACGCCGGTTCCGCGAACGGCTTCATCGACAAAGAGGTCGGTGATCTGAAGGACGGATGCTGTTTCCCAACTTGAGTAGTACGCTTGGAACATGGCAAGCCCGACAGGCACCCCATGGCGTTCTGCAATCAAGGCCTCGAATTTCGGCGCAGGCCCAAATCCGTCGCGCCTTAAATCTTCCGCCGAAGCATGGACGCGATCGGCGACTCCTTGATACTTGGCCAGTGCGCCAATCATCCGCAAAATTGAAACGGCATCGTCGGCCACCGCCCTGCGGATGGTGATTGAGTGGGTTGCGGTTGACGTGAATGTATTCGCGGCAATTGCCGGCATGATTTTCTCGCTCCACACGCCAAGGTGTTCGGTGATTTGGTTTCGATCAAAGGCGGCGGAGAATAGGCACGAGTGATCACGCTGTCACGCAACGTTTGTTGAGCTAGTCTGGCTCGACGGTGGCAAGCTTTTCAGCGGGCGCGATAGCTTCAACATCGCTGCTGCCTTCAAGTTCCTGGCGTGTCATTGCCATTCGTGTCACGGTCGTCCATGTCGTCTGCCAGAGTTCAGTGCTTGCCTTGCACAACTCTGGGTTAGGATCGCAGGCGTTCAACGCATTGGTGGCAAGTGACCACGCTGCGTATGCGGCATTGTGAAGTTCCAGTTCCACATCAATTTCATTAAAATCAGCAGTATCACGTCCGCCCACTCGCTGCTGAGGCGGCAGAATAACGACTGCCAGAGTCAGCCAGAAAATCGTTCGGAAAATGAAGCTCATTGAGTTCTCCTCACGTTGCGGGGAGTTTGAGCGCTGGCCGTTCCAAAGTGATCAAAATCATTCGAAAAATTGAAGCAATCCCAGTTTTCTGCGTCCCTAAATGCAATTTAGGACAAACAGAGCGCTAGCCAATCGAATGGTGATTTAGTTCAACTCCGGTTCGCATTAGAAAAAATATTGAGCTTCAATTTTTGAAAATTTTAGGCGATTTGGATCAGTCAATTTTTGCCGAATTTGCATGTGCAAATCTTGCTGGCGACGCTTGGCGTTTAGAATTCGTTAACCTTTGCTGCTCAGCCTCACGTTAACGAATGGGGAACGAGTCGGATGTCGCAAGTTAGAGCGTTTGGCGTGCGCAAATCTGTTGCTGATTTTCTGCTGGACGCCTTCGACGGGGTTCTGGGATCGGAAACAAATTCTGATCGCCAACGCCGGAAATCATTCATATCTGCCAATATGTTAGCCGGAATTATCGGTGTGGCGCTATGGTTGATGCATTGGCTCCTACTGGGCCCAGTGGATTTTGTGACGGGCGTGTTTCTGGTCTTTTTTTGGGTGCCATTGTTCTTAGGCGTCTGGGTTCAAAATGGAGGAGCGCTCGAGACCGGTGAGACCGGCTCTGCGCTTTGCCTGGGCGGTTTCATTATTTTTACGGCTGCGTTCACCGGCGGGGTGACGTCGCCGGCTCTGCCCTGGCTTTTGATCGTTCCGCTGGAAGCCGCAATTTCGGGACGCCGGGGTCCTGTTGCCGCCGCAGCAAGCGTTTCAGGCTTTGGATTTATCGTGTGTGCCGTTTTGGAGCTCATGGGCTGGATGCCCATGTCGCGTGTAGAGCCTGGCATTGCAAGTTTCGTTTATGGGGCGTCGCTATTCGCCGCGATGATTGTAGGCACATTGACGTTGCGAACAGTTCAGCGCCGTCATGAACTGCAGTTGGAGGACGCCCACGGGATGGCGCAGCTTCATCGCTCGCTCACTGACAACTCTGCCGATTTAATTTCGCGGCACTTGGCGGGCGGTACGGTCGTCTATGCGTCTCCTGCTGTCGAAGAGTTGCTCGGAGTTCAGGCTCAAGAGTTCGAAGGTTTGAGCCCGGCGATGTTCGTGCACATCCAGGATCTTAAAAAAGTAGAAGGCGCCTTCGCGCGGACGTTGATTGCCGGTCCAAAAATTGTGGAATTCAGACTGCGTCGCCGGGACGGTTCCTATGTACCAGTTGAAATGAAGACGCAGAGTGTCGACGGTGAAATTGTGGCCGTGACGCGTGAGGTTTCCATGCGCAATGACCGCGTCGAGGAATTGACGGTTGCGCGCGATCAGGCCGAGGAAACCTCGCAAGCCCGTTTGCGGTTTTTGGCTTCTGTCACACATGAGTTGCGAACGCCCCTCAATGCTATCATTGGCTTTGCCGATATGATGCGCAATGAAGTGTTCGGCCCCGTGGGCCATTCAAAATATAGCGAGTACGCCGATCACATTCGTGATTCAGGATTGCACCTCGTCGATCTGGTTTCCGATTTGCTCGACATGTCGAAAATCGAAGCAGGCAAGTTCACGATTGAACGCAAGCGTGTCGAGCTCGCGCCTTTGTTTGACGAGTGCGTTGCCATGGTTTCGGGCTCTGCCGTGACGGCAGGTGTCTTCATCGAGTGTGAGGTTTCTGCAAATCTCTGTCTGCTTGCTGATCGCAGGGCGCTGAAGCAAAGCCTGGTCAACCTGTTGTCAAATTCAATCAAATTCACCTTGTCCGAAGGCCGCGTGAAGCTTTCAGCCATTGAAACCGGCAGTGATGTGATTATCAAAATCGCAGACACCGGGGTCGGGATCCCGGCGGCAGACATTAACCGGATTGGCAAACCGTTCGAGCAAGTGGAAGGCGGCATGAAGGCCCTTCATAAGGGAACGGGACTGGGGCTGTCGCTCGTCAAAGCCCTTACCGAGCTTCATGGCGGAGACATGCACATCGAAAGCGCGTTGGGCGATGGAACCACAGTGACGTTGCGGCTGCCGCAATTGACGGTCGACGATGTATCAAAGCCTGACGACACTCTGGTGTTTCCCGAGAAGTTTCGTTCACGCGGTTAGTGCTCGCCGGTTGGGGGTTCAGCAGTTAGCTTTTCAAACTCTCTATTTCGACGGCGATGGAGCCTGGCGCGCGGGTGCAGCGTGCAAGAAGCCCTTCGATTTTGCGCTATGGCGTTGGTCAATGGCGGATTACGCGGCCAAGTGGTCTCAGTCCACAGGCTGCGGGCCGCAGGTTCTGTCCTAAGCCGGGGAACTGGCAGGTGGAGAAGTTTCCAACGGCATCCAAAGGGATAAAGTGGCTGGAAAGCGCGGCGCGGCCTTGTATAAGCCTTGGCGCGGCTGGAGATTTTGATTCATGAACACTGCTTTTGTTACATCGCGGACTGAGACCGGGCCATTGCTCGACGGCGCGACCGGCAAGTGGGAAGTCGTTATTGGCATGGAAGTGCACGCCCAGGTCCTGTCGCAGGCGAAGCTGTTCTCGGGTGCGTCGGCCGAGTACGGCGCCGAGCCGAATGCGCATGTCAGCTTCGTCGACGCGGCGATGCCCGGGATGCTGCCTGTCATCAATCGCTATTGCGTCGAGCAGGCGGTGCGCACGGGGCTTGGGCTCAAGGCCAAGATCAACAAGAGGTCGACGTTCGACCGGAAGAATTATTTTTATCCCGATCTGCCGGCGGGCTATCAGATCTCTCAGTATAAGCAGCCGATCGTCGGCGAAGGTGTGGTCGTCGTCGATATGCCGGGCGGAAAGTCGTTCACGGTGGAGATTGAGCGGCTGCATCTGGAACAGGACGCGGGCAAGTCGCTGCATGATCAGCATCCCGATCAGTCGTTCGTCGATTTAAACCGTTCGGGTGTGGCGCTGATGGAGATCGTGTCGCGGCCGGATTTGCGTTCATCGGAAGAGGCTGCGGCCTATCTGAAAAAGTTGCGGGCGATATTGCGTTATCTGGGCACGTGCGACGGCAATATGGACGAAGGCTCGATGCGCGCCGATGTGAATGTTTCGGTGCGCAAGCCTGGGGACAAGCTGGGCACACGCTGTGAAATCAAGAATGTGAACTCCATGCGCTTTGTTGCGGCGGCAGTGGAATATGAGGCACGGCGCCAGATCGATTTGATCGAAGGTGGCGGTACGATTAAACAGGAGACGCGGCTCTACGATTCCAAAAAGAATGAGACCCGCTCGATGCGCTCGAAGGAAGAGGCGCACGACTATCGCTATTTCCCGGACCCGGATTTGCTGCCGCTTGAGTTCGACGATGCGTTGGTGGCGCGGATAAAGGCCTCGTTGCCGGAGCTGCCCGACGACAAGAAAGAGCGCTTCATGCGGGATTATGGGCTTGGCTTGTACGATGCGGGCGTGTTGGTCGCGGAGCGTGAGAGTGCGGCGTTCTTCGAAGACGTGGCCAAGGGGCGCGATGCGAAGCTGGCGGCGAACTGGGTGATCAACGAATTGTTTGGGCGGTTGAACAAGCAGGATCTGGGGATCGGCCAGAGTCCGATATCGGCGGCGGCGATGGGCGCCATTGTCTCGATGATCAGCGACAACACGATTTCGGGCAAGATTGCCAAGGACGTGTTCGAGATTGCGTGGAGCGAGGGCGGTGACCCCGAGGAGATCGTGGAGAAGCGAGGCTTGCGCCAGGTGACGGATACGGGCGCGATCGAGGCGGCGGTCGATCAGGTGATCGCGGCCAATCCGCAAAAGGTTGAGCAGGTGAGGGCCAAGCCGTCAATGCTGGGCTGGTTTGTGGGTCAGGTGATGGTGGCCACGGGTGGCAAGGCCAATCCGCAGGCGGTGAACGAGGTATTGAAGAAGAAGCTGGGGATTTGATGGTGTCCCCTCAACCTGACCGTTCGTTCCAGGGCCTGATCCTGACGCTGCAGCACTACTGGGCGGAGCGGGGCTGCGTGCTGTTGCAACCCTATGACATGGAGATGGGTGCGGGTACGTTTCATCCGGCGACGACCTTGCGGGCGCTCGGCCCCAAGCCGTGGAAGGCCGCGTATGTTCAGCCGTGCCGGCGACCGAAGGATGGGCGCTATGGCGACAATCCGAACCGCTTTCAGCGTTACTATCAGTTTCAAGTCATTCTGAAACCGTCGCCGAGCGATGTGATCGATCTTTATCTGGGTTCGCTGAAGGCGCTGGGCATTTCTTCCGACGAACACGATATCCGCTTTGTCGAAGACGATTGGGAGAGCCCGACGCTTGGCGCCTGGGGGCTGGGCTGGGAGGTGTGGTGCGACGGCATGGAGGTGACGCAGTTCACCTATTTCCAGCAGGTGGGTGGCATTGATTGCCGCCCGGTCTCGGCTGAAATTACCTACGGCCTTGAGCGGTTGGCGATGTATGTGCAAGGCGTAGATAACGGCTTCGATCTTGCCTACAACACGATGAACCGCCAGTCGCCTGATTTCATGTGCTGGGGCGATGTCTATCATCAAAACGAAGTCGAGCAGTCGGGCTACAATTTCGAACACGCCACGACCGAGGCGTTGTTTCAGCACTTCAAGGACGCCGAAGCGGAAAGCCAAAAGCTGCTCTCGCGCAAAGTCGGACGCAGTGCCGCTCACGAAAACTGGCGCCACGTGCTTCCCGCGTACGAGCAATGCATCCACGCCAGCCACACGTTCAATCTTTTGGACGCGCGCGGCGTCATCAGTGTCACCGAACGCCAGGCCTATATCGGCCGCGTCCGCGCACTGGCCAAAGAGTGCGCCCAAGCCTGGATCGAAAGCCCGCAAGGCATGACGCCGGGCGCGGGGCTGAGCGGGATGGGCCGTTAAATGCCCCAACTTCTCCTCGAACTCTTCTCCGAAGAAATCCCCGCGCGCATGCAATCCGCCGCCGCGCGCAATTTTGAACGCCTTGTCGTCGGTGCGCTGACGGATCGCGGCTTCCTGAACGAAGGCGCGCGTGGCTTCGCGACGCCGCGCCGCCTGGCGCTCGTCATCGAAGGTCTGCCCGCGAGCCAATCCGACGTGCGCGAGGAGCGCAAAGGTCCGAAGGTCGACGCGCCCGACGCCGCGATCCAAGGCTTCTTGCGCTCGACGGGCCTCGCGAAAGAACAGCTGAAAATCCAGAATGACGCGAAAGGCGATTTCTATCTCGCGGTCACCGAACGCAAAGGCCGCCCGACGCCTGAGGTGCTCGCCGAAATCTTTCCCGAAATCATCCGCAATTTCCCGTGGCCGAAGCAGCAGCGCTGGGGCGCGGGCGACCTCACCTGGGTACGCCCGCTGCATTCGATCGTCTGCACCTTCGACGGCGAAGTGGTGCCGTTCGACATCGGCGGCATCAAAGCGGGCAACAAAACGCGCGGTCACCGCTTCCTCGGCAACGACGTGATCGAAGTCCGCCGCTTCGACGACTACGCCGAAAAACTCAAACGCGCCCACGCGATTCTTGATCCCGCCGAACGCAAAGCCACAATTCTGCACGAAGCCAAGCAACTTGCCTACGCGCAAAACCTCGAACTCATCGCAGACGAAGCGCTCGCCGACGAAGTCGCAGGCCTCGTCGAATGGCCCGTCGCACTGATCGGCCAATTCGACAAAGCTTTCCTCGACGTGCCGCAGGAAATCCTGATCTCGACCATGCGCGCAAACCAAAAATACTTCGCACTGAAAGACCCCAAGACGGGAGGCCTCGCGAACAAGTTCGTGGTGATCTCGAACATGATCACCAAAGACGGCGGCAAAAACATCGTCGCCGGCAACGAACGCGTTCTGCGTGCGAGACTCTCGGACGCGAAGTTTTTCTGGGACCAGGACAAAAAACGCACGCTGGAAAGCCGCGTCCCAGAACTCAAGCACATTGTCTTTCACGCCAAGCTCGGCACGCAGTATGAGCGTGTCGAGCGCATGCGGGCGTTGGCCAAGGACCTGATTGATCGCATTCAGCCCGGCGAAGCCGCTGCGGCGCAGCAGGCCGCATGGCTTTGCAAAGCGGATTTGGTTTCAGGGACAGTCGGCGAGTTTCCGGAGGTTCAAGGCTTGATCGGTGGATACCTGGCGCTGTCTGAGGGGCTTTCGCACTCGGTCGCTGACGCCATCCGCGACCACTACAAGCCGCAAGGACCAGCCGACAACTTGCCAGCAAGTGCGGTCGGTGCGTCGGTTGCACTGGCCGAAAAGCTGGACACGCTAGTTGGGATGTTCGGCGTCGACGAAAAGCCGACGGGATCGAAGGACCCCTACGCGTTGCGGCGCGCCGCGCTGGGCGTCGTGCGCATCGTCATCGAGCGTCAACTCCGGTTGCCGCTGACGCAGGTTTTTTCCGGTGCTTTGCAGCTTCACCGAAATCAGCGCGGCGCGTCGTTTGGGGCGCAAGCCACTGAGGCACTTCTTGCATTCTTTGCCGAGCGTCTCAAGGCCGCACTTCGCGAAAAAGGTACACGACACGATTTGGTGGATGCCGTGTTCTCGCTCGGCAGCCAGGACGACCTCGTGCTCATCGTCCACCGCGTCGAGGCTCTGCAAAGCTTTCTCTCGACCGACGATGGCAAAAACCTGCTCGCGGGTTACAAGCGCACTTTGAACATTCTCAAGATCGAAGAGGGCAAGGAAAAGAAAAAAGACGCCAAACACGCGGGCTTCTCCGGCAAGCCCGACGTCTCGCTGCTCCAAGTCCCGCAAGAAGTCGAACTGTTCAAATCCCTCGCCATCGCCAACGACCTGATCGCTGCCGAAGTCCAGAAAGAACGCTTCGAAGAAGCCATGCGCGCCATGTCCCGCCTGCGCGCGCCCGTCGACGCGTTCTTCGAGAAAGTCATCGTCAACGACGCCGACCCGAAACTGCGCGACAACCGCCTTAAACTCCTCAGCGAAATCCGCGAGGCCATGCACAGTGTCGCTGACTTCTCGAAGATCGAGGGGTAGTACCTCGCCTGGATGCGCTCGCGCCTTGAATTGCTGCGGCGCGCATGGCAAAGGGCGTGCGTCGCGCAATTTTAGGGCTCAATGCCATGACACAATGGGTTTTTGGATTTGGCGGCGGCAAGGCTGAGGGCTCTGCCCAAATGAAAGACCTGCTGGGCGGCAAGGGCGCCAATCTGGCCGAGATGGCGAATCTGGGTCTGCCGGTGCCGCCCGGCTTTACGATCTCCACGGAAGTCTGCGCGTATTTCTACGCCAATGAACGCGCCTATCCCGCAGACCTGAAGGCGCAGGTCGAGGCGGCGCTGGCCGTGATTGGCTCGCATGCCGGCCGCACGTTCGGCGATCCACGCAATCCGTTGCTGGTTTCGGTGCGCTCGGGCGGGCGGGCGTCGATGCCAGGGATGATGGATACGGTACTCAACCTTGGGCTCAACGACGAGACGGCAGCAGCGATGGCGCGCGAGACCGGCAACGAACGCTTTGCCTATGACAGTTATCGCCGCTTTATCTCGATGTATGGCGATGTGGTGCTGGGCGTGGGGCACGATCACTTCGAAGAGATTTTGGGTATCTACAAAGTGGAGAATGGCCTTTCGCTGGATACCGAGATCGAGGCGGAGGGCTGGAAAGTTTTGGTTGGACTCTACAAAGACAAGGTCGAAGAGGAGCTTGGCGAGCCGTTCCCACAAGACCCGCACACCCAATTGTGGGGTGCGATCGGTGCGGTGTTCGGATCCTGGCAGAATGCACGGGCCAATACCTACCGGCGCTTGCACAATATTCCCGACAGTTGGGGCACGGCGGTCAATATCCAGGCCATGGTGTTTGGCAATATGGGCGAGGATTCGGCGACCGGGGTGGCGTTCACGCGCAATCCCTCGACGGGTGAGGCGGCACTTTATGGCGAGTATCTGCTGAACGCACAGGGAGAGGATGTCGTTGCGGGATTACGCACGCCGCAAGCGCTGACGGCGCGCGAACGTATGGCCGGAAAATCCAAAGACCTGTCGCTGGAAGAGCGCATGCCGGACGCGTTCGCCGAGTTCATGAGCTACGTCAAAAAGCTCGAGGCGCACTATCGCGACATGCAGGATATCGAGTTCACAATCGAGAAGGGCCGGCTGTGGATGTTGCAGACCCGCAATGGCAAGCGCACAGCGAAGGCCGCGTTGAAAATTGCCGTGGATCTGGCGCATGAGGGGACGATCACGCGCGAAGTGGCCGTTAAGCGGATCGAGCCGTCGTCATTGGATCAACTTTTGCACCCGACGCTTGACCCCAAAGCAGAGAGGTTCGTGCTGGTGACTGGCCTTCCGGCGTCTCCCGGCGCCGCGTCGGGAGAAGTCGTGTTCGACGCGGGTGAAGCTGAACGGCTCGCTGGCGAAGGCCACGAAGTCATCCTGGTACGCATCGAGACCAGTCCGGAAGACATTCACGGCATGCATGCGGCGCGAGGCATTCTCACCGCGCGCGGTGGGATGACCAGCCACGCTGCGGTGGTGGCGCGAGGTATGGGCCGGCCGTGTGTGTCGGGGGCAGGGGCACTCAAGATCGACTATGCCAAGCAAGTGTTCACGGTTGCGGGGCAAGTCACCCGCAAAGGTGAAGTGATCACGATCGATGGCTCGACTGGCCAGGTGATGAGGGGCAGGGTAGCGATGATCAAGCCCGAGCTTTCGGGTGATTTTTCGACCCTCATGGGGTGGGCAGACGGCTTCAGGCGGATGAAAGTGCGCGCCAATGCCGAGACGCCGGCCGACGCACGCCATGCGCTGGACTTTGGCGCGGAAGGCATTGGCCTTTGCCGTACCGAGCACATGTTCTTCGACGAGGAGCGGGTTAAAGTCGTGCGCCAGATGATCCTGGCCGACACCAAGGGCGGGCGTGAAGCGGCGCTGGCCAAGCTGTTGCCGTTTCAGCGCAGCGACTTCGTGGAGCTGTTCAGGATCATGGCCGGGTTGCCGGTGACCATCCGTCTGCTCGACCCGCCCTTGCACGAGTTTCTGCCGCAAGAGCGCGAGGTCGCCGATGTGGCGGCCTCTACCGGCATTGACGTTGCCAGACTGCGGGCGCGGATCGAAGAGTTGGCAGAGTACAATCCCATGCTGGGTCATCGCGGTTGCCGGTTGGGCATTTCCTATCCTGAGATCTATGAAATGCAGGCCCGCGCGATATTCGAGGCGGCGGCATTAGTTGAGCGCGAGACCGGCCGCACGCTGATCCTGGAGGTCATGATCCCGCTGGTGGCGATGAAAGGGGAATTGGATTTTCTTGTTAAACGGATCGACGCGGTTGCGAAAGCGGTTGAGAAAGAGCAGGGCATTAAGCTTACCTACCTCAGTGGTACGATGATCGAGTTGCCGCGCGCGGCACTGAGAGCCGGCGAGATTGCGGAGACGGCTGAGTTCTTTTCCTTCGGTACCAATGACCTGACACAAACGACCTTTGGTTTGAGCCGGGACGATTCCGCCAAATTCCTTCCTGACTACGTGAGCCGGGCGCTATTACCCAATGATCCGTTCGTCAGTCTTGATGTCGAAGGCGTGGGTGAACTCATCCGCATTGCGGCGGAGCGTGGGCGCAAAACGCGACCTGGATTGAAGCTTGGCATTTGCGGTGAACATGGCGGGGATCCGGCATCGATCCATTTCTGCGAGACGGTGCGCCTCGATTACGTATCATGCTCACCCTTTAGGGTGCCGATCGCACGACTCGCAGCGGCCCAGGCGGCGTTGAGCTCAATATAATCAAAGCGTTAGCGCAAAAGTTTTCCCGGTGACGGTCTGAGAATAATGCCGAGTCGAGCGCGCCAAGTGCCGCTTCTGAGGTTGTCCGGCCACCAAACGCCGTTTTTCCTCATTAAACCTTGTTCATGACCAATATGAAACGCAGAGGCTGGTCTGCCGTTTTTGTCGTATTCGTATTGATTAGTTGAAGAAAAGATTTGTCACTATTAAGATTAGTTGATTTTCTTTATTTGCATGTCACTTAAAAAGATAAGTCAAATTCGTAAATACAGCAATGTCGCAGGTGTGACAGCTTGCCGTACCTATTTGGGGCGTCCCAAGCTGACACGTGAGTACTTAATGCCTATACAACCCGGAGTTTGTTGCACTGCAGCGGGACAGTTCGTACCCGTCAATTGAACATTACCCATAAAGGGAGCGCTCAGGCTGCTAATGCAACGACCCGAATTTACCGCGTACCGGGCCGTTCTGTGCTGGATGAATGGTTACTGGCCCAAGGGCTGCAACGTAGCCACCAACAAGAGGTCCTCTTCACGGGACCCAAAGGCCTCACAAAGGGTGAACGCCTTCCAAACCATGGAGGTTAACATGGCGAAGACGTATGGTTTATTGGCGCATTTGCGCCGAAATGATAGAATTCTGCGGGCTGCCCTTGGCGGTGCGATGTTGTACGCGTTTACGATTGCCTTGGCAGTGCCTGAACTGAACGCCAATGTGTTGCCGGAGCAGACAGGTGCAGTCACGCGCCTCATGTTGCGGCCTTCGATGGCCGTTGCGGTGGAATTGCGGCGCGATCCTTCGCCGGTGACTGTCGTTCGCGATCTGGTGAACCGGCCAGCCTATCAAGCCTATCTGAGTGAAAAGAATTGCCTGGCAACTGCCATTTATTTTGAGGCACGCAGTGAAAGCCTGACAGGCCAGCGCGCGGTTGCAGAGGTCGTGATTGCACGGACCAAGGTTCCCGGACGGCCGCGCAATATTTGCGGTGTCGTTTATGAAGGGTCGAAGCGCCGGACTGGGTGCCAGTTCTCGTTCACCTGCGACGGGATCGCCGACAAGGTTCGCGACGGTGGATCGTGGCGTCAGGCACAGCGTATCGCTGCCAACGTCATGCGCACCGGCGGCAAGGTCAATCCAGTGGCCGCAGGCGCCACGTTCTATCACGCCGACTATGTGAGCCCGGGCTGGGCATCACGGATGGTGAAAGTGGCGTCGATCGGTACTCACGTTTTCTATCGGCCGCAGCGGGGACGAAACCTCTAGCGTCCAGTTAGCGCCGGAAACAGCTTGAGGATTCGCGCCCGGATGAAATTGGGCGCGAAGCCTTTTATGCGGTCGATCCAGGCGATTTCTTCCGGCACATAGTAGTGCAGCTTCCGGCCGTGATAGGCCGACCACACGCACTTGGCGACGCTATCAGCGGGCATAAGGCGGAACATGCCCTTCTTCGGCACATTGGCGTAGAACTGCTCTTCAGTTGGTTTGGGTGTGTCGCCGGTGCGGTTGGGCGTTGAACGCAGGATTGCCGTGTCGATGAGACCAGGCAGAACGTCGGCCACCCGAACGCCGTGCCTGGCCCATTCGATCGACAGCGCCTCGGTCAAGCCTTTCACGGCGTGCTTGGTGGCGGCGTAAACCGCGATGCGCGGCATGCCGTAAGTCGCCGACGATGACGAGGTGGTGAAGAGTAGCGAGTTCGGTGTTTTCTTCAGCAACGGCAGCGCCGCATAGGCCCCGTTGAGGGCGCCGACGAAATTGATCTGCACGACGCGCATGGCCGCGTCATAGGGCACATCTTCGAACCAGCCCGACTCGCCGATGCCTGCATTGTTGAACATCAGGTCGAGGCGGTCGCCCGACTTTTCGGCAAAGCCTGCGAGGGCGGCATCGAAGCTGGGCTTTGAGGTGACGTCGAGTTTGTGGATCCAGCAGTTTTCCGAGCCCAGTTCCTGCTCCAGGGTTTTCAGTGCGTCCATGTTGACGTCGCTGGCGCCAACCAGCCACCCTTTTGAAGCGAAGAGTTTGGCGGTTTCTCGCCCCATGCCAGAAGCGGCGCCGGTGATGAAGATGGCTTGTCGTGGAGATTGGCTCATTTGGGGTCCTTTTGGCTTGGCCTTCCTAGCACATCGCGCTTGCATTGCACGGGGTCAGCGAGGCAATTTCCGGCCAGCGTTTCAATCCACCCGGAGTTTTGCCCGTGAAGCTGTTTGGCCGACTTGCCGTTGTTGCCGTCGCGGCTTTGTCCGTTTCGGGGTGCGTGTTTGATTTGTCTGGCGACGAGCCTAAAGCAAAGGTGCGGGCGGTTGATGCCTGCCCGCCGCGCGACGAGGCGAACTGGGCCAAGATGCAGGCGGTACTCGAGACCAACAAGGCACGCGACGGGTTCAAGGTCACTGAGAGCGGGCTTCAGTACAAGGTGGTGCAGGCGGGCACCGGCACGCGCCACCCGACCTGGGCCTCCATCGTGCAGGTGCATTATCGAGGCAGCCTTGCCGACGGCACGCTGTTCGACGAGAACAAGGCCTCCGAGCCGCCGGCCGAGTTCGAGGCGGGCGGGGTGATCAAGGGCTGGCAGGAGGCGCTGCTGATGATGCGCGAGGGCGACAAGTGGCAGCTAGTGATCCCCTCGGGGCTTGCCTATGGCTGCAAGGGCAAGGGCACAAAGATCAAGGCCGACCAGGTTTTGCAGTTCGACATCGAGCTTTTGAAGATCAAATAGGAGATTCTAAAGATCAAGAGCGATATGAGTCTTTAATAAAGCCTCATGAGCAACGACTGGAGAGTTATACGTGTCCCCAAAAGTCTTAAAGCCGACGCGGCGTCAGGCTTTGTTGGCGGTGACAGGGGCGCTGGCGTTTCCTGGGGCGGCGTTTGCGGCGAAGGCCAGGCCTGTTGGCGTGTTGCTCGCCGAGCTTGAAAAGCGCGCTGGGGGCAGGCTGGGTGTCTGCGCGATCGACACGCGCTTTGGCGGCGTGATCGGGCACCGGCTGGATGAGCGTTTTGCTTTGTGCTCGACGTTCAAGCTGCTGGTCGCGGCGGCCGTGTTCGAACGCGCCGATCAGGGCAAGCTGCAGCTCGACAAGCTCATCACCTATGGCAAGGCCGACATCCTGGCGAATTCTCCTGCGACGGCGGCGAACCTGGCGAAGGGCTCGATGACGGTGCTGGCACTTGCCGAGGCGGCACAGAAGCAGAGCGACAATACGGCGGCCAATTTGCTGATGAAGCAGCTGGGCGGGCCTGCGGGGTTGACCCAGTTTTTCCGCCGTCACGGGGATAGCATCACGCGCGTCGACCGCTTTGAACCCGAGATGAATGAATTCAGTGCTCGAGATCCGCGCGACACGACTTCGCCCTACGCGGTGGCGACGTTGGTCGAGAAGATTTTGACCGGTCCGGTTCTGGCAACGGCCTCGCGCGCATTGCTCATTGAATGGATGATCGCGACGAAGACGGGCGTGAAACGCATTCGTGCGGGCCTGCCGAAGGGCTGGCGCGCGGGAGACAAGACGGGCACGGGCCTGCCCGGCAAATACAACGACGTTGCGATCTGCTGGCCGCCCCGCCAGCCGCCTGTGATCATTGCCGTCTATTACGATGCGGGGACGACGGTCATGGATGTGCGCGACCGGGATCAGAAGGTCATCGCCGATGCCGCGCGCATCGTCGCCGAATGGGTGAGTTGAGGCACTCACGGACAGCACCTTGGTGTTCAACTCACCCGCGAGATCTCAATTGCTGACGAACCTGATGGACCAAATGGGGTCAGACATGATGTAATCGCGGTCGGCAGCTCTCCGTCCTATTCCGTAAACCGTTAGCAGCGGTTCAACGAACAGGAAACAGGGGAACAGCCATGAGTTAGTATGTCGGATTGGACGTTTCATTGGAAGAGACCTCAGTTTGCATTCTGGACGCAGGAGGCTCAAAAACCGACCGGACGGGCCGTATCTCCAAATGTGGCGATGCGTTGGCGCGCAGCTATCTTTATGAGGCAGCCAACGTTTTGCTCATCAGATCGGGTGTGTCCAACACGCTCAGAAGCTGGGCGCAGAAAATTGCAAAGAGATCAGGTCAGAAGAAAGCGCGCGTGACACTCGCCCGGAAGATGCCGGTCGTGCTGCATCGCATGTGGCTTGATGGAACCGTATTCGGTGCACAAACTGCCATCGCGGCATGAACCCGCAAAGCTGAAAAGGAGTCTTGAATAAAGAATACTCGTGCCGAAACTTTGAAGTACGAGGCCAAGCTGTCAAAAGTCTGGACGGTGGCGAAGGTGAGGTCGCTTATCGTGTCGCCGCGAAAGGCTTGCCTCCCATCAAGGCGCGTCAGACATTGACCCACCCAAGTCTGACGAACGCCATGATGTGACGGTCCAAAGTGCCGATCACGGAGAGAACCATGGTCCAGGCTGGGGCAGTGAAGGCGACGAAAAGGATGGAGTTGACACATGAGTCGCGATTAGAGAACACCATTTTAATAGGGTGACATAATGAAGTGCGTCGAGCCCCGCTGCTTAACACGCCGCAGCTGAAGCCGTTCATGCCCCGGGACGACAGCCCCGGCACAGCGCACACTCACCCCGCTCTAAGCCAGGTTCTTGCGGGTGACTGGTTCATTCTCGGAAGGAGATGACTTCTCGCTGCAGACACGATTGCGGCCGGACCGCTTGGCTTCGTAAAGGCACGCATCGGCGCGCGCCAGCATGTCGACTGCCTCTTCTCCTGGCCTGAGTTGCGCGCAGCCAATCGACAGTGTCACGGAATCCAGGCTTTCGCCCGTCGACTTCTTTACGATCTGTCGCTGCGCGACCAGGGCGCGGATGCGTTCAGCCACATTGAGGGCGTCGGCAAGGCTGGTTCGCGGCAGAATGACCGATAGCTCTTCGCCGCCGTATCGCGCTGCGACATCCGTTGTCTTTACGCAACCGCTGACGCACCGGGCGACCAGGCGCAGTACCTGATCTCCGGTCTGGTGTCCCCAGGTATCGTTGAACTTCTTGAAGTGGTCGATGTCACACATCAGGATTGATAGGGGACCTTGTCCGCCCCGCGCCTCAGAACCGGCGCCCTCAAGGGAGTTGTCGAATGACCGACGGTTGGCCAGGCCCGTCAGTGCATCCACTAGACTTTCAGTACGCAGCAACTCGACCTTGTTACGAAGTTCTGACAATTCCTGCACGGACGATCTGACTTGCATATCAAGCTTGCGATTTGTATCGACCATCCGCTGGGTCGCGGTAGTGATTGAATTGATGAGGTGGGCTAGCTCGGGCGGAACCTCGGCCTGGCTCAATCGCAGGGTTGCAACAGAAACGCTGCTGTCGAAGGCCGCCGAACTGTCGCTTGTCGTTGCCAAGGCATCGACAAGCTGCTGCATGTGGAGTTCCAGCGTGGATGTGATCTGCGAGATCTCGACGCCAGGGCCCACATGCTGCTGCAGAAGCGCCAGGGTGAAGTCGGGGTCTGCCGCCCGATTATGCTGGACGCAATCGTCGAAAGCCTTGACCAGTGCGGGTGCCGTTCCCTGCAGGTAGCGAAAGCAGAGCTCGTAATTGTGCGGAACCGGAAGCATGCCGTTGCTCTTCATGACAGCACCAGCAGCCCGGTACAGTTCTTCGGCCAGTAGCGGAGTTTCCCAGCGCATGTGCATCACAGAAACGAAATGTCGAGCGTATCGGCGGCCGCCATGGCCTCAGTAGCCGACGCTATGGCGTAGTTCAGGATACTGGTCTCCACCCGGAAGCGAACGATCGTGCCATTCTCCACGACCATCAGATAGCGTTCACCGCGCTCGCCGCAAAAAAGGCTTCCGATGTCGCAATTTACGCCGAGTGCCCGCACGAATTCCAGATTCCCGTCTGAATAGAACCTCAGCCGGTGATCCGGATCGACCTGCTTGGCCCACGCCGCGAGCACGAAGGGATCATTCGGCGCGATGCAGATCATGCGGGCAATGCCGGCCCGCGCAAATTCCTGAGCGTGACGGACGAAGTCAGGGATGTGCTGATTGCTACAAACGGGTGTGAATGCTCCCGGAATACCTATGACGACGCTTCGGCCACTCGCGAAAAGCTCACGCGCTGATATCTGGTGAATCTCGTCGCCAACCAGAAAGCCAAGCTGTACGTCGGGCACTGTTGAACTCGGAAGCGAGTAGTTGTGCATCGTATTGCCTGCGTAATTGAGTTGTGCTGCGGACACGTTTCCAATGATGTCACAACTTAATTGTGGAACCGTAAAGCCCCTTTTACGCAGCATGTCTTAGGCAATCGATGGTTTGGTACCGTCGGCATCATTGCGTTAATAAAACAGCAATCATGGCTGTCGGATCAAAGTCAGAACTCAGGAAAAATTAACATACTGGCCCTGAATCCGGGAGCACGGGCCTCCAGCCCGCCCTTGCGGTGACGCGCTCAGGCCATCACCGCAAGACCACGCTGCAAGCTCAGGCTCGCTTGACGGGACAGGTGCTAAGCCTGAGCAAGGCGTAGAGCGGGCAGTAGCCCACGAGGCCGGTGATGAGCGGAACGAGGCCGGCATAACCCCAGACGTTGGTGCGATACCTACCGTGGCGGCCTAATTCAACATTAAAGCCGCCGCAGTTGATTTCGAACAATTATGGAGACACGATAGTGCGCCGGGAGACCGGTAGAAAGTAGACGGTGCAAGTCCGCTACAGTGAAGGAGGAGCTATCCACACTGACCCCGAGTCATGCGCTTGGCGCCGAGGCGTCCGGTGAAGCGTTGACAGGGGATGATGCAGGCCAGCCATTGAGCGGCGAAAACACCCAATCCCGGGTGCCGATGTTGTTATCATGACAGAAGGCAACACGAGCTTGAACGATCATAGCCAGATCAAGCTCGACCCGGCGTCGGCGCGCGCGGACCTTGGCGTGCTGGACATTCGAAATCCATCCCGGGACGCGTGGCGAATAATGCCGGAGTCAGCGCAGTGCGAAGTCTGTTTCTCCCGTCATTTGCTATTCGCGGTGATCCACGCGTCATACGCCTGCATGAAGCCTTGCAGGAATTTCCGCGTCCCGTCGTTGATCAAGCGGCCGTTGGCGTCGAACATCTTGTCGGCGCCGCCGATATAAGCTTCGGGCTGCGTCATCACAGGAACATTCAGGAAGACAAGCGACTGCCGCAAATGATGATTGGCGCCGAACCCGCCGATGCCGCCCGGCGAGGCGCTGACGACGGCACCTGGCTTGCCGCTCCACGCGCTCTTGCCATAGGGCCTCGAGCCGCCATCGATTGCGTTCTTCAGCGCGGCGGGCACCGAGCGGTTATGCTCGGGCGTGACGAAGAGAACCGCGTCGGCTGCCCGGATGCGTTCGCGAAACTCAATCCATTCCGCCGGTGGATTTTCATCGCCGTCCTGATTGTAGATCGGCAACTGCCCGATCTCGACGACGCCGAGCTTGAGCGCCCCCGGCGCCAGCTCCGCGAGCGCGTTGGCCACTTTGCGATTGATCGAATCCTTCCGCAGGCTGCCAACGATCACAGCGACGTTGTGTGTCTTGTCCATGTGGCTCCATTTCCCTCGTCAGCGCGCGGTACGCGCACTGACACCGTGATCTGGCCTATTTGGCGGGAGTGTAGCCTGCGGTGACTTCGGCTTTGTGGGCGGCAAAAGCGGCCAGGACTTCCGTCTTCTCGCGGCTGGGGACCTTGACGAAGTCCAGTGTCCGTCCGAGCTCGGCTGCGACCTCATCGAATTCCGCCGGGGAAATCCGCAGCTCCCTGTGCGCCTCCTCAAGGCCGAGCGCTGTCGTGCCCGGCTTTGTCGCCGTGTACTGGAATGGTCCGCCGGAAATGTTGCACACCCATAGCGTTCGCATGAATTTGAGCCCCGGCAGCCTGCCCAGGTTTTTGGTGTGCCACGCGCGCAGCTGCGGGTTCTTGGACTTCTGGCCGACAATCGGGTTCTTCACAACGGCGTCGCTGAAATGATCGATCACCGCTGCTATGGCGAACACGCCGCCCAAGCGCTCGTACAGAGTTTTCTCGGGCGCGGTTTGGGTTTGCTTTGCCTCCGCGAACGCTGTATCCGCCCCTGCCAATGCAGACACCGCCGCAGCAGCCAGCGCCATCAGTGCAACTATGCTGCGTCTTGTAATAGAGCTCGAAAATGCCTGTTTCATGACCAAATGCCTTCTCCTGGAGGGGACAAGTGGTGAAACGCACATTGGGCAAGGAAGTTGCCAAACGAGACAGGACAAACAGGACAGTGTTCTTGGGACAGTGTCCGATGTCCTGTTCGTCCTGAAAAGAGCGGCGGAAACGAGCCGCTTTTTTCAGAAAATAGGACAGCAATTTCGCTAAAACGCCCCGGAAGGCTAGCGCGAGGTGGGCTTTACGCAGCGAAACACGATATTGCCTTGCCGGTCCTTGAACTGCGTCAACACTTCCGGCGCCGTGCACTTGGGGAGCTGCCAACTTGAGCTGCGCAACAGCCCAACGAAAAAGTTTTCCGCTTGTGCGGTTGCGGCAAACGTCAGGGTTCCGGCCACAGCGGCAGCAATAAACATCGTCGTCTTTTGCATAGTCTTCTCCAGAGTTTCTCGGGCGCTGGCTAACGGATGGGGATCAGTGGCGCAAGTGCCACGAAAGCCGCAGCCAGTGGATTGACACCAAATCTGAAGTATTCCAAGGCTTTGCGCTTTGTGGACAGCTCAATTGAATGGACCCTCGCATGACGGAACCCGCTTTTAGCGCTGCCGCCGAACTCACCAGTCTCGACAAACTCAAAACGCGCATCCAGGCCCTGCGCGCCAAAACCATCGACAATGGCTGCACCGAAGATGAAGCGCTGGCCGCTGCCGCAAAGGTCGCCGAACTGCTCGACCGCCACGATCTGTCGCTCACCGACATCGAAATTCGCGAGACACCGTGCGAGCGGCGCGAATACGAAACATTTCTCAAGAAACGCGTACCTCTCGATGGCTGTGTTGTCGCGATCGCAACCTTTTGCGATTGCCAGGTGTGGCGCGAGAAAAACCAGTTGGGTGAATCGCGCTTCGTCTTTTTCGGCCTGCGCCCCGATGTCGAAGTAGCACACTATCTGACCGAGCTGATCGACGGTGCTGTGCGCCACGAACAAGGCCGCTACAAGACAACACCCGAGTATCAGCAGTTCCGTCACAACGAGCGCCACCTGGCCAACGCCTCGTTTGCGATGGGCATGGTAGAATCAATCGCCGGCAAATTGTTTGCGATGAAGGCGGCGCGCGATCAGGCCAACGTGAACACCGGCCGAGCGCTGGTTATTCTTAAATCCGCCATGGTCGACGCCGAACTCAAAAAGCTCGACTTGAATCTTCGAACTCAGCGCCGCACCCGGCGCCTGGTGTCGCAAGACGCCTACCAGGCGGGCGAAGAGGCAGGCGCGGCGCTGGCGATCAATGCGGCGCTGCACAAGGCGTAATGTCACTGTTGCAAGCGAAAGGAAATTGCATCATGCGAAAGAAGAACTGGCGGGTTGTAGTCACTGGGGGTGCTTTGATAGCCGCCGCGGCAGGATTTTACTTCTATATGGTTGGATGGGCGCCCCAGTCGACAGACGCGGTAGCATTGATGCAGACCGTGGGCACTGTCTCCGGTGGCGCCGGTGGATTGGGGATTGCCATGATTATCGTTGGCCTCATCGGTACCAAGGCAAAGACGTGACAGGAATTCGCCTGCTTCTGCAAACACAACAGGCCTCATGTCGGACCTCTCAGCCATCCTCACGCCGCATGGTCAACTTCACCTCGTGCATACGGGTGAAGGGGCAGCACTTCAGCCCGAAAGAAGCGCGCGCCTAGAAGCCGGGTTCGCACTGGGCTCAGGCCACGGCTTGCTGTGTCTGGGCATTGACGAAGTTGGTGCACCCCTCGCGCCGGTGTTGTCGTACTGGAGAGAGCTCGCCGCGAAATACGTCACGGCACTGTGTGCACTGCCGAGTATAGGGGAGGGCCGGACCAAGCCGCCGGTTCCACTCCCCGCAAATAGTGAACTTGCCAGCATGGCGGCAAGCGTCCCGCCGATGACCGGCGCGGAGTATGCAACACCCGGGGTGCTCGCTTGCCTTTGGCAAGCCATGGACGCAGCCTTCGATACCCAGCTCGCTCTAACCAGGCTGCCCGTCCAGGCGTTTCTGAAATCGCGCAACGCTGCCTGGAATCTCGTCGGCCGCGTGCATTTCAATTTGGCTGAGAACCGCAAGGATGAAGAGTTTCCTTTCGCCTTCCTGGCGACCTACACTACGCGGCTGTCCGCGGCAGCAAAGGCCCAGCACCTGCCGCTCGGCAAAGCGCTGCAGGAATACGCAGGTGCGCAAAACCGCGAGCGCTTGCTGTCGCTGCTGCTACCGGTCCAACGCGCCGGAGAAAATTGCCCGTGGCTCAAGTCCATGGTCGATGCCGGAGAAATATTTCATCCCTTGCGTTGGTCCGCACGGGAAGCGCTGCAATTTCTGAAAGACGTGCCCGCACTTGAAACCGCCGGCGTGGTAGTGCGCATGCCCGCAAGCTGGCGCATGAACCGCCCGGCGCGCCCGCAGGTGAAGGCGACTGTCGGCGCCAGCGTGCCCTCAACGCTGGGCATGGACGCGTTGCTGGACTTTCAAATGGAGGTGTCGCTCGACGGCGAAAGCCTGTCGCCTGCTGAAGTCAAACAGCTTCTGTCGCATTCCGAGGGCCTGGCCCTCATCCGCGGCAAGTGGGTTGAAGTTGACCGCGAGCGCCTGAGCCAAACCCTGGAGCAATTTACAGCCATCGAACGCCGCGCCCGCACCGGCGGCCTATCGTTCGGCGAGGCGATGCGCATGATGTCAGGCGCGGGCCTTTCCGGGGACGCAACCACACAGCGCCTCGGAATCGACTGGGGCCAGACCGTGGCTGGTCCCTGGCTGTCGAAAACCCTCGAGGGTTTGCGCAGCCCAGATGGAACGGTGACGGCCGATCCAGGCCCGTCACTGCACGGCACATTGCGGCCATATCAAAAGTCCGGCGTGCAGTGGCTCTACCTGCTCTCAAAACTCAGGCTCGGCGCCTGTCTTGCCGACGACATGGGTCTGGGCAAAACGATTCAGGTGTTGGCGCTACTTCTGGTGTTGAAGAAAGAAGGGCAGGGCAGGCCTAACCCCAGTCTGCTGATAGCACCCGCATCGCTTCTCGCAAACTGGGCGGCCGAGATTGCGCGTTTCTCTCCCAGCCTCAAGGCAGTGATCGTGCACCCCTCGGCAGGACCGACTGAGAAGGCAAATCTGGATCGCGCCGACCTTGTCATTACCAGTTATGGCTTCCTGCAGCGCGCCCCTCAACTCACCGCGCAAGTGTGGAAAATGGTGGTACTTGACGAGGCGCAAGCAATAAAAAACCCTTCGGCAAAACAAACCCAAGCCGTCAAGGAACTCAAAGCCGAACAACGGATCGCGTTGACGGGCACCCCCATAGAAAACCGGCTGGGCGACCTGTGGTCGATCTTTGATTTTATCAATCCCGGGCTTTTGGGGTCCGCCAAACAGTTTTCAACTTTTACAAAGCGCCTGGCCGAACGCCAGCACAACCCCTATGGCCCGCTGCGCGAACTCGTGCGCCCCTACATTTTGCGGCGCATGAAAACCGACAAAAAGATCATCTCGGATTTGCCTGACAAAACAGAGATGAAGGCTTTCTGCAATTTAAGCCGAAAACAGGCAGCATTGTATCAGCAAGCGGTCGATGACATGGAAAAGCAGTTACAGATCGTCGATGGCATCCAGCGCCGGGGCATTGTGCTGGCCTTTCTTATGCGCTTGAAGCAAATCTGCAATCATCCCTCGCAATGGCTCGGTGACGGCTCCTGGGCCGAAGCCGACAGCGGCAAGTTTTCGAGGCTGCGCGATTTGGCGGAGGTGATTGCCTCGCGACAGGAAAAGGCACTGATCTTTACGCAGTTCCGCGAAACCACGGCGCCCTTGGCAGACTTTCTGGGCTCGGTATTCGGACGGCCAGGCCTGATCCTGCATGGCGAAACCCCAGTAAAAAAGCGCCAGGACCTTGTAGGTCAATTCCAAAACGATGAAACCGTCCCGTTCTTCGTGCTCTCGGTGAAGGCCGGCGGTTCAGGGCTCAACCTGACTGCAGCGTCGCACGTCATCCACTACGACAGGTGGTGGAACCCCGCAGTCGAAAACCAGGCCACCGACCGTGCTTTCCGCATCGGCCAGACCAAGAATGTTCTCGTACACAAATTCATCTGCCGCGGTACAGTCGAGGATAAGATCGACCAAATGATCGAGTCGAAGCAGCAACTGGCCGGTGACTTCCTCAGTGGTGGCGCAGACATATTATTGACCGAGATGAAGAACGACGAATTGCTGAAACTTGTGGCGCTGGATCTGGGCGCGGCGATGAGCGAAGGGTGACCGATGGGGTTTTTTCAATGGCGTCCGTACGTGTCCGTGGCCCAACGGCGCGCCAACGCCCATCGCGAAGTCGCCAAGCTCAAAAAACAGGGGAGAACCATCTCACCCGTCAATATCGAAGGCCGCATCATCGCCAAAAGTGTCTGGGGCAAGTTGTGGTGTGACAATCTCGAACGTTACAGCGACTATGCAAACCGCCTGCCGCGCGGGCGCACTCATGTCCGCAACGGTTCTGTCGTCGACTTGCACATATCCAAAGGCAAGATCGAAGCACTGGTCGCGGGCTCTGAACTCTATTCCATCAAGATCATCATCGCGCCGGTTGCACCTCATCGCTGGCGGGCCATTTGCAAGGACTGCTCGGGAACGGTGGATTCCCTGGTTGAGTTATTGCAGGGACGCTTTGACAAAGGCGTTATGAACCGCGTCAGTCGCGAAGGCGACGGCTTGTTTCCTTATCCTGGCGAAATCAAGTTGTCCTGCAGTTGCCCGGACTGGGCCGACATGTGCAAGCATGTTGCAGGGGCCCTCTATGGCGTGGGGGCAAGGCTCGACAAGCAGCCCGAACTTTTGTTTGTGCTGCGCGGCGTCAACGAGAGTGAGATGCTTGCCGGCACGGCCGCCGGTGCACCATTGACCAAAGCGGCACCGGGCAAGGCAAAAGTGCTCAACGACGACCAGGCGGCGGCCTTGTTCGGAATTGAGATGGCCGAACCGGTTGCGACCAGAATTAAAAGACGCAAGCCCTCTATCAAGCTCACTGCGAAACGAAAGCGCGTCGCAAAGCGCTAGCGCCTGATGATGTTTGTTGGAATTTGCGCTGGTGCGATAATTCCGATTTCGTCGGCCGCGCGGGACGAATTGACCGCACGCGAAACGGTATGGGCCTGCAACACATCGTTGGCAGCGGGCTTCAGCAGGTCAAGGCCCCGGGCCCCTGAAAGCCAATCGCTCACGTCTTCCGGCCTCAGCAGCACTGGCATCCGGTCGTGATACTGCGCCACGAATTCATTCGCCTCGGTGATGATCATCGTCGTGGAGCGTACGGTTTCACTGGGCGCTTGTGGGTTGGTCCAAACTTCCCAAAGACCTGCGATGAGAAAGAGCGGACCATTCGCCGGCGTAAAATACCAGGGCTGCTTACCATCCCCGACATCTTGCCATTCAAACGTGCCAGACGCCGGGATTACACAACGGCGGGACTTGAACGCCGAACGAAACACAGGCCTCTCCGCCACCGTCTCGGCCCGCGCATTAAACGTGGCCGGCAGCTCTTTCAGCGTTTTCTTCCACCAAGAAGGCGCAAGCCCCCACCGCATACGCTCAAGCAAATGCCTGCCACCCGTTGAAGGCAGCACAACGGTGATGTTGTGGGTGGGGCAAATATTATAACGAGGCTCAAGATTACCAAGCGGCTGCCCAAAAAACTCAAAGTAAGCATGCAAATCGGCGTAAGAGAAATCCTGAGTAAACCGTCCGCACATCATGGGTTCCAATGATCTCGCGCCAGCAATCAGCCCGATTTGCAGCTGCTCATGCGACTGTGCCATAGTGCACGGGGCATCAGTATAATAAATTTCTACAAGCTCAGGGGAAATCATGAAGAGCCATAAAATTGCTGCCATCTTTGCAGCCGCAACAATTGTTTGCACCAGCGCCATGACACCGGCATCAGCCAAACCAGGCGCTGCCGAATACGGCGCGCACGCAATGATCAGCCGGTTGACGATATCACCTGACGGCAAACACGTTGCGATGATCGCAAGCTATCATGACGATGACATTGTCACTATTTCGAAAATTGGCGGCGGAATTTGCAAGTTGGGCTCAGGCGGCTCCAAAGTACGAGGCGTGTTTTGGGCCAACGACACAAGATTAATCGTTGAGGTATCAGTGTCGGGCGAGATACCCAACGACGGAGGGCAAAACACATTTGGTGAATACGGTCAGGCTTATTCCGTTGACACGAATTGCTCCGACACGAAAAAAATGAATGGCAATGAAGTCATCGGGCGCCTTCCTGATGGCGACGTGCTTATGGAAGTGTACTCGTACAACAACTCGACGCAACAGCAGGCGGCGCTCAGAAGGTGGACGAAGTCGATCATCAAAGTTACCGTTCACAAGGTCAATCCTTCCACCGGTAAGGGCCCTCGCTATGAGGACGGAGGAGATTTTACCTACGGGTGGATTGCCGACGGGCAAGGCAGGGTCAGGTTTCGCTTTGACGGTGATCCCGGTACGAACAAGACAAAGGTTTACGCCCGGATTGGAGAATCCAAAGAGTGGGTTCCAATTTTTGACGGGCGAGATGTAGAAGATGTAGAGCAGTCGTACCTTCAAGTGGTCGGCGTAGGTTCTCGCCCCGATACGGCTTATGTTCGCACACGCAACGGTGGCGACCGTTACGGGATCTATGAGTTCGATCTGCGTACGCGATCAATTACGCGCCCAATCTTTTTGCACCCGACGGTTGACGTGGACGGTCTCGTCAAGGCTGGTTACACGGGAGAAGCCACGGGCGTTGGATATGTGGACCAACAACCGAAGATCGAGTATTTTGATCGAACTTATGCACAGATGCAGGCAGACCTTGAAGCAACATTCCCAGGTGAGCAGGTCCGGGTAACCTCAGTCTCCCGCAATCGCAAACAATATATTGCCTATGTGGAAGGCGCGACAAATCCTGGTGGCGTGTATCACTATGTAAACACCGAGAGTGGTGAAATTGCCGAGGTAGGAAAACGGTATCCGGGTTTGTCGTCACAAGACATCAGCAAGGTATCGTACATAAATTACGCAGCCAGAGATGGATTGAGCATTCCTGCCTATGTGACGATGCCGAACGGGACTTCGGGCAGAAATCTGCCGCTCGTAGTCATGCCCCACGGCGGACCTGAGGCCAGGGATGTAGGTGGGTATGACTCTTGGGCTCAATTCCTGTCCTCTCGTGGTTATGTGGTGCTGCAACCTCAATTTCGTGGGTCGGACGGCTTCGGCAAAGCGTTTAGGAATGCAGGCAGATTTCAGTGGGGTCAAGCTAGTCAAAACGATATATCCGACGGCGTAAAACATTTGATATCGACCGGCGTGGCCGATGGGAATCGTGTTTGCATTGTGGGTTGGTCTTATGGCGGCTATGCCACATTAGCGGGCATGACTTTCTCACCGGAGTTGTACAAATGTGGCGTCGCCGGCGCGGCAGTCTCCGACCTTCCTGAAATGCTTGCGTGGGTTAGAAAAAGACTTGGTCGCGACATGCGTGCCGACGACTATTGGCCACGAGTCATCGGCCATCCCATACGCGATCATGACAAGTTGGCCGCTACGTCGCCCGCTCGCAACGCCAGCAAGGTGAGAGCGCCAATTCTTCTGATTCACGGCAAGGACGATTCGACTGTGCCGATTGAGCAAAGCGAAATCATGGTCAAAGCACTAGCTGCGGCCAACAAGCAAAGTCAATATATCGTCATCAGCGGTGACGATCACTACTTGTCGAAGTCGAAAACCGGTATCGAATTTTTCAGCAACCTTGAGAGTTTCCTCGGACAGCATCTAAGGTAAGTTGCCCCCCGTTTATTTTAGACAGGCGGTGGCGGCATCTCGCTTCCGCCTGATTTTATTTTGCCACCGGCAAATTATCAATCAACCGCACGCGGCCGAGATTGGCTGCCGTCAACAGGCGTGCGGGCTCGCTCAGTGACTGCAACGGCATCAAGTCGCGCTCGGCGCGCAGCTCGAAATATTCCACGGACGAGAAACCCACGGCGAGAAGGGCCTTGTGCGCGGCATGGTAGATGTCTTGTGCGGGTGTTCCCTGGCCAATGGCCGCAGCAGCGATATTCAATTGCCGGGCCAGTTCAGGGGCCAGTAGGCGCTCTTGGGACGTGAGTCTGGCATTCCGCGACGACATCGCAAGCCCATCCGCTTCGCGCACCGTCGGGTGCGCTACAATCTCAATGGGAATGTCGAGATCGCGCGTCATGCGGCGCACGACATGCAATTGCTGATAGTCTTTTTCGCCCAGAACGGCGAAGTCAGCCTGACTCTGATTGAAGAGTTTTGCGACCACAGTTGCAACACCTTCGAAGTGTCCGGGACGAAACGCGCCGCACAAGCCTTCGCTGACTTTCGAGACAGTGATTTTGGTGGTAAAATCTTCCGGGTACATTTCGTGTTGCCGGGGGGCGAACAAGAGGTCGACCCCTGCTTCTTCAAGCATGCGCCAGTCGGCGTCCAGGGTGCGCGGATAGTTTGCCAGATCATTCGGATTGTTGAACTGGGTGGGATTGACGAAGATCGAGACGATCGTGCGCTCAGCGAGCGTCTTTGCCATGCGGACGATTTCAAGATGTCCCTTGTGCAGCGCGCCCATGGTCGGCACGAGCGTTGAGCGCAACGATTGGCTTTTCCATTCGCCAGCCACACTGCGCAGATCGGCAACTGTGCGCACGATCTTGAGCGAGGCTTTTGTCATTTGCTGTTCGGCATATCGTGGAAGACGTGCTCGGGGCCCGGGAAGGTGCGGGAGCGAACTTCATGGGCATAGGCCGCGACGGCGTCGTTCATGGCCACACCGATCTCGGCATAGCGCTTGACGAACTTCGGGCGAAACCCCGCATATACACCCAGAATGTCGTCGATCACCAAAATCTGACCATCGCAGGCCAGAGAGGCGCCGATGCCGATGGTGGGGATCGAAACGCAGGAGGTGATTTTATTCGCAAGTGCCTCGGGGATTTTCTCCAGCACGACCGAGAACGCACCCGCATCCGCGACTGCGGCCGCTTCATCTTCTATCCGGGCAGCATCCGACGCCCGGCCCTGCAACTTGAAGCCGCCGAATACGTGAAGGGATTGCGGTGTCAAGCCAACATGGCCCATCACGGGAATGCCACGTTCGGTGAGGAAGGCGATGGTTTCAGCCATTCGCAGTCCGCCTTCAAGTTTCACCGCATTGCAACCGGTCTCCATCATAACGCGGGCAGCATTGCGAAAGGCTTGGCCAGGGCTTTCCTCATAACTCCCGAACGGCATATCGACGACCATCAGCGCATTCTTCAAGCCCCGCCGCACGGCAGCACCGTGCATGATCATCATTTCAAGTGTTGCCCCGATGGTGGAGCTCAGGCCGTGAACCACCATGGCAACACTGTCACCGACCAGGACGATGTCGCAATGCTTGTCGGCAAGCTCGGCTTGCGGTGTCGAATAGGCGGTGAGGCAAACAAGTGGCATCTTGCCCTTGCGCGCAGCGACATCGGGAACTGTAAGCGGTTTGTTTGCGTACTCGCTTTTGGCTTCAGTGCTCATAAATCAACAAGCGCCACGCTGTTTATGTTGCAGCGCACAATACACGTCAGCGCGCACAACTGCAGCAGTTATTTTCACCGGCAACTATTAACACGCGCGCCGTTAAGTCTGAATGCCGGGGCGAACAGCATAATTTGGCTAACGCAAAAAAAGCGCGTGGCGGGAGAATCCAGCGTTGCGAAGGTGCCTGTTTAGGGGCATGCTGCCAATCAGTAATTGGATCTGTCGTCTCCCCGGCGTTATCGCGACACGGCTTTAGCCTTCACAGGAGGTCTGGATGACTGTTGCCGTTATTTTGAAGCACAAAGGTGCGGCGGTTGAAACCGTGCGTTCAACAGCGACCGTCCAGCAAATGTGCGATCTGCTCTCAAGCAAGAAGATTGGCGCAGCGGTTGTCGTCGGGGCGGCGAATGAAGTGATAGGACTCGTATCCGAGCGTGACCTCGTTCACGCCGTATCCATGCACGGCGCCGCTGGATTGAATCGTACCATTGACGAAGTCATGACGCGCAACGTCGCAACATGCTGTTTGACCGACAGCTCCCAGGACCTGATGGAAATGATGACAAGAGGCCGGTTCCGGCATGTGCCCGTTGTCGAAGGCGGGCGCCTGGTCGGCATTGTTTCCATCGGCGATATAGTCAAGAGGCGCATCGAAGATAGCGATCTTGAGCGTCATGCGATGCGCGATTACATAGCGCACGCCGGTTAGGGCAACGGGCTGTTATTTTTGGCTGAAAGCTGTGGCAATCTGACTTGATGTGGAAAACCACACCCGGTCTCAATTCCCGTTTGACTTTCTATACTTGGCTCTCTATACCCCGCGACCTCGACGCCGCCGGGTGTTGTCACACATCACCCGGTGGCGTTATTTCGTCTGAGATACCTCCGGGTTATCCGGGACCGGTCTTTTGGCGCTGCGACTTGAAGTTATAAATATACCGGGAAGGGGGATGAGGGCGGCGTGAGGCGCGGGTCATATGACTTGCGAGAAGCGTGCTTGAATTCTCTTTCTTAAATTGTGTTCGGATGATTTTGGGGTT